>Ga0207991_1001607_pt1 | contig 13486 bp, 19 predicted proteins | sample ETN07SmetaG_FD_185786 | JGI IMG/M metagenome (GOLD analysis project Ga0207991, IMG submission 185786) | Marine microbial and viral communities from oxygen minimum zone, Eastern Pacific Ocean - ETNP2014F14-07SV275 (SPAdes) (version 2) | ecosystem: Environmental > Aquatic > Marine > Oceanic ... | reverse complement strand
GGGCTTTGGTTTTATCGAAAGAGAAGGTGGAGACGATCTGTTTGTTCATAAATCAGATGTTGACGGATTCATCAACGAAGGCGATAAAGTCGAGTTTGAGATTGGCGAAGGTCAAAAAGGACCAGCAGCTCAAAAAGTCAAAAAAACAGAATAGACAATGAATTTTTAATTTAAGATTTCATCTTTGTTTTCTTAAACTAGTCTTTCTTTTTATTATTTTTAAAATTATTTTTTTATTTTCAGAAAAGTTTGTGGTCCCGCGGGACGGAATTGAACCATCGACAACCCGGTTTCTGTATGCCTGATGGGCTGCTATTCGTTTAGCCATCTAAAGCCAACAACTACAGCCAGGAGCTCTACCAGGCTGAGCTACCACGGGACAAAAAAACGAAGGTTACTACTATTAAAAAACTATCGTAGATGATTGGAAAAAGCAACTTTCCAAACATATGCATAAATAACTTGAGAAAACGTCAACTATAATGTCTAGACTTGAGTTATCTTATTCTGGATATGTATGTGCACCTTATTTGCATACTCATGAATCAATTGAACTAAAAGATTCATGGATGAAATCAAAAAATATTGAAAAATTATATTTTGTCACTGGAACATTTTCTAGTGAAAGTAAACCGTATTTTTCTAATGCAACAAATCACTATCTTCTAGCTAAATTCAAGGACAGTTCAAAAATTACCCAAAATCTCACAGTTCATAATCAGGAAAAAACTTCTTTTGTATTTAATATTCGAGATGATCTTTTTCAACGAGAAACAGTAGGTAATACCAATTTTGTTTCAATCTATTACATGGAATATGGGGGGATGGAATCTTTACAAGAAATTGCAAACATTTTGTTAAAGAGAGGAAGCATTGAGACTGCTGGATTGGGACATATGACTACATTTTGTAAAAAACCATCTAAATTTACATTCCCTTATTCTGAAAATATTGTAGTTCTTGAAGTTTCTAGTGAAAAGAGTTTCCAAAGTGTCAAGAAATACTGTGATCAAACTAGACGTGATGTAAACAGAAAAGGATTGACAATGACTAATTTATTGAGTCTTTCAATTCTTGATCAACTAAAGTAGAAAAATTAAATGTATACAACTTGATTTTGGGTCGCAAAATAACTCATATTTTAATTCTTGTTCATTTCTTTGATCAAACAATGAATTATGAATTAATTCATTCCTGATTTGTTCATTTAATACAAACTACACATTATCTTCTAACTCATTCTACTTTGACTAATGTCAACTACAACTGTAGTATCCGAAACAATTCAAGTAGTAACATTTACTATTACTGGAAAATCATCCAAACCTGGTAACTATGCTGTTCCAATAGAGCAAGTCAAAGAAATCAGAACGGTTGATGCCATTACCAAAATTCCAAGATCAAAAAGTTATGTGAAAGGAATTATGAATTTGCGTGGAAAGATTATTCCAATCGTAGATGTTAATGAGAAAATTGGAGTAACTAACACTGAAACTGATTCATCTAAACAGAGAATTTTGGTAGCAGATGTTAATGATATTCTAACAGGTCTCCTAGTTGATGAAGTAAATGAGGTGCAAAGATTACCTCTAAATGAGATTGAGGCACCTCCTGACGGCTCATTTGAAGATGGTGCCTATATCAAAGGAATTGTAAATATCAAAGATAGACTAATTGTCCTCCTTGATGTCGCAAAGTTTCTTTCTGATTCTGCTGAGGCAATAAATGATGCAATGGTATCAGCTCCTGGAAACAGTACAGCTCCTGAAGTAACTACTGAAGAAACAACAGCAGCACCTGAAGAAACACCATCCGATGTTGGCAATCAGCCTTAGATGAAATAGATGAAAAGTTAAAACCTGAACCAACACCTGAACCAGAACCAACACCTGAACCAGAACCAACACCAGAACCAACACCTGAACCAGAACCAACACCAGAACCAACACCAGAATCTGCAAAAGATATTCCAATTTTTGTATACAAAAATCCGGGTGGCTTTGAATCATTTTTTACTTCATCATCTGAATATTTCAAAGAGACAGGTAAACTACAATTTGTAACAATAGGTGGCAAAGTCACAGAATTAGCTTATGCCGATAGGCAGAGTGCACTTATCACAATTACATTTCCTGATGGAAATGACGTGGAAAAGGAAGCTTATGTACTGGAGAGCAGACAATTCTCAATCCAGATTAGAGTTGATGATACTGTTACAACTGGAGAGTATGCACTTGATGTAACATATAGAAATTATGATAGTAAATCCATCATCTTTACAGTTTATGATGCTGTATCAAAATCAGCAGTAAAAATCCCTGAACCAAAAGAGAATTCAATACCAGAATGGATTAAAAACAATGCACGATGGTGGACTGAAGGAACAATTGATGATAATTCCTTCAAACAAGGAATTCAACATATGATTAAAGAAAATATTATTTCAATCAAAGATTTACCAAAAGCTTCAGGTGCATCTGAAAATAAAATACCTGATTGGGTTAAAAACAATGCAAAATGGTGGGCAGACGGTATAATTGGTGAAGATGATTTTGTTAACGGTCTAAAGTATATGCTTGAAAAAGGAATCATTGGTGTAAACTACATTTTTACTACTATCTGCTTTCATTTTACTCCAAAATGGTGACTAAATACATGTGAGTAATGGCAATAATTGCCACACTTGACAAATTTTAAGAAAATTCTAGACTATTCCCCATTCTTTAAATCACTATAATTTGAAATTTTAACGATTATGCTCGTTCAACAATCCTCACAACTCAAAGAAGAGATTATGAGACTCAAAAAAGAAAAAGACGTAGTAATTCTTGCTCACAATTATCAAATTCCTGATGTTCAAGATGTTGCAGATTTTACTGGGGACTCTTTAGGATTGTCTCGCCAAGCCGCAAGTGTTCCACAAAAAACAATTCTGTTTTGTGGGGTAAACTTTATGGCAGAAACTGCAGCAATAATTAGTCCTGAGAAAAAAGTACTAATTCCTGATTTAGAAGCTGGCTGTTCATTATCTGATTCTATAACCCTTGATGAACTAAAAAATTGGAAGATGCAACATCCAGGAGCTATAGCTGTTGGTTATGTAAATACCACTGCTGAAATTAAATCAGAACTTGATTATTGTTGTACATCATCAAATGCAGTAAATGTTGTTAATACCATTCCTAAAGATACAGAAATTTTATTTTTACCTGACATGTTTTTGGGTTCATATGTTGCAAAAATGACTGGTAGAAAAAATATTCACATATGGGCAGGTGAGTGTCACGTCCATGCAGGAATTACACCTGAAGATGTTTTAAAAAAATTAGATTCAATGAAGGATACAGAATTAGTTATTCATCCAGAGTGTGGTTGTACTACTCCATTCATGTATGATGTGGCTGATGGAAGTTATGATGAGAAAAAAGTATCTATCTTATCAACTGAGGGAATGTTAAAGCATGTTACTAAATCAAAATCAAAGAACTTTGTTGTTGCAACTGAAACTGGAATTTTATATAAAATGAGAAAAGACAATCCAGATAAAACATTTGTCGCAGCATCTGAGAAAGCTGAATGCCAATACATGAAAATGATTACACTTGAAAAAGTCTATGACGCACTAATTAATGAAAGACATGTAGTTACTGTTCCAAAAGAAATTGCTGATAAGGCACGTCTAGCCATAAATAGAATGCTTGCAATTAGCTAAAACTGGTGATTCTTTTGGTTGAATTATTTGGTAAAACCCCAAAGTTTACTGATTCAAAAGATTCTGTCAAAAAATACAAAGAATTTAAAAAATTACTAAAGGACAAAAAGTATCCAGAGGCATTAGCATCTGGTTTATCCTTACTAGAATCAGTTCCACATCACCATGATGCGCTATTTATGGTTGGCAGCATTTACTATTTGAAAGAAAATTACAAGACTGCACTATCATACCTTGATAGATCACTTGACATTGGTGAATACGATATTGATGCATTACTACTAAAGGCATATTCTCATCAAAAATTATCTGAAAACAAACCTGCCATTTCATGCTGTGATAAAATTAAAGAAATTGATCCAAAAAACAAATCAGTATCACAACTATTAGAGCAACTAGAAACCTAACATCTTTAATCAAATGAATCAAAATTGTATTTTGGTTTAAATCAGTTATATGAGTTAATTTCACATGTTGTATAATTGAAAAAATATGACATTTAACCAAAATTCCAACTGCTCACGCTGTGGAAAAAAATCTCTACTAACTGATGAAGTTACAGGAGAACAATTTTGCTCAAAATGCGGTTATGTGTTATCTGAAAAAGTAAATGAATCTGGTCCAGAACGAAAATCGTTCTCAACACAAGGGGGTATGGATAATTCAAGAACTGGTTCTCCAACATCTCTTACAAGACACGACAAAGGACTATCAACTGTAATTAATCCAGCAAACAAAGATGCAGCTGGAAGACCATTGTCTTCTTCAATGAAAACCACAATCACAAGACTTCGAACTTGGGATAGTAGAAGCCAATTCAAGACCAGTGAGGATAGGAATCTAAGACAGGCTCTAAATGAATTGGATAGACTAAAAGACAAACTTACTCTTTCATCTAATGTTCTTGAAAAAGCAGCATACATTTACAGAAAAGCATTAGAAAAAAAATTAGTTCGTGGCAGATCCATTTCTGGTATAATTGCAGCATCACTTTATGTTGCATGTAGGGATGCTGGAATACCTAGAACACTAAATGATGTTGCAGAGGCTGCCAATGTTAAACGAAAAGAGATTTCACGATGTTACAGATTATTACATTTAGAATTAGAACTAAAAATGCCTGTTGTTGATTCAGTTCAATGCATTGCAAGAATTTCAAGCAAACTAAAGATACCAGAGAAATCCAAGCGATATGCAGCTAAAATAATCAAAGAGACACAAAAACGTAAAGAATCTGCAGGAAAGGATCCAATGGGATTAGCTGCTGCTGCATTGTATTCATCATGTATCAAAAATGGAACGTCTATCACTCAACGAGATATTGCAGAAGCTGCTGGAGTTACTGAAGTCACCATAAGAAATCGATACAAGGCACTAAAAGATGCAGAAATATTAGACTCTGATTTGTAATGTTGTCATTTTTGACAGCATTCACCTAACCTGTTCTATGATTAATTTCTTTGAAATCGTCATCTGTTAATTTTATATCATCCATCACTTTGTTATCCTATTGAGTAATACAATAGATTTTACCCCTCTAAATCTCTAAACTCATATCAATTCCTTTTACAGAATTAGTAATACTGCCAACTGAAATAATATCTACGCCAGTCATACCATATGCTGTGATATTTTTTGAATTAATTCCACCTGATGCTTCAAGGAGTACTTTGCTTCGTAATTTTTGATTTTTCAGTGTTACAATTGCTTTTTTAATTTGGGACGGGGTAAAATTATCAAGCATAATTATTGCAGCACCATTCTTTGCTGCAAGTGTAACGTCTGAAATATTTTCTACCTCCACTTCAAACTTTTTGTGTTTTTTCTTTGCCTTTTTAATTAATTCCTCTAGGGAATCATGTATTGCAATATGATTATCTTTGATCATCACCATTTCATCTAGACGTAATCTGTGCTTTTTTCCTCCACCAATCTCTACTGCTTCTTTATCAAAATATCTCAATCCTGGAGCTGTTTTCCTTGTGGCGTATAGTTTAATTTTACTTGGGATTTTTTTTACAAGGAAATTAGTTTGAGTTGCAATACCACTCATTCTAGTTAGTAAGTTTAGTGCTGTCCTCTCACACATCAATACTTTTGCAGCGTCCCCAGTTATTGTCATGATTATTTGGTTTGGTTTTATTTTGGAGCCATCTTTTTTCAAAATTTTAGCACTACATCCCTTTAGTTTGAAAATCTCTTTAGCATGTGTCACACCAGCTACAATTGCCTTTTCTCTTGAAATAATTTTGACTGTGATTCTTTTCTTAGCTAGTAATGCACTTGTGATATCTCCTCTACCAATATCTTCTGCAAGAAATGATATCAATTGTTTTTTTGAATTAAATGACAATGTTATGGTATAATGTTATATTGATTTTAAAGATTTAGAAATTATACTACTTTGATTGCGTACTTGCCTTTTTTAGTAATGCCCAAAGTTTTTGAGATTTCAGAATTTGTTGGGTCTACTACAAGTACAATACCATTCCAATCAGGTGTTAGGTCTGATGATTTACAAATTGGACAAACTTTACCGGTAGTTACGCATTTGCATTTTCTGCATGCCATTTCTCGTGCCATCTTAAGTGGCCTCTACTTTAGCTTCTTTGGCTGGTTTTTCATCCCCGCCTTCAGCTTTTTTGATTTCTTCTTTAATCCAATCTTCTGCACCAAGGAATGGTTGTCTACATGTGATACCAATCTTGCCCATGGCAGCAGCTTTTCCTAATGATACTGCAGTAATTCTTGCACGAAGTGTAGAACCAACTTTTAGTGTTCGTCCACTTTGATTAGCTAAAATCATTCCAGACTTTACATCACTTTTTAGATAATCATCCATGACTTGGGACAAGTGAAGTAATGCATCAGTTGGTCCAATTCTTACAAATGCACCAAAGTCTGTAATGTCTACAATTTCTCCTTGAACAATTTCTTGGAGTTTTGGATAAAATGTTAATGCTTCAAATTGTACTTTGTGAAATGTTCCACCATCGCCTGCAATCATTTTTCCCATTTCATCGACTTTGGCATCTAAAATCATAATGATGTAACCTAATTCTGCATTAATCATACTCTCGTACTTTTCTTTGAGAATGTTTGTTGCAGCCTTTTTGAGTGTAGTTCCAAATAAGCTTGGAGGAATCCTAACGACATCAACTAGGGTAGATATAGAAAACAACTGTGGTTTTTCTTGGTTTTGAATTTATGAATGTTTAGATGATTTAGGCTTGGATTTTCAAAGATTTTACTACATTCTCAAAGAAATGGTAATTTTTTTGCGCTTTGACTTATCTTTAAATAAAGTAAATTGCTTTTTTTACGCAATGGTTGGAATCGATCAAGTATTAGAAAAACTAAGTACTGTAATTGACCCTGATTTGAAAAAAGATATCGTATCTATGGGTATGATTAAAGATTTAGAATTAAACGATGGTGCCCTAAAATTTACTTTAGAATTAACTACTCCTGCATGTCCATTTAATGTCGAAATTGAAGATGATGTGAGAAAGGCAATTGCTGATATCTCAGACCTCAAAAATTTTGAGTTAAAAGTTACTGCCAAAGTTATGGAGGGTCGTTCTCTTGATGATGATACTAGTATGAAAACTGTCAAAAACATTATCGGTGTAGCTAGTGGCAAAGGTGGAGTTGGAAAATCAACTGTTTCATTAAACTTGGCAATAGCATTACAGCAATCAGGTGCTAAAGTTGGATTACTTGATGCTGATATCTACGGTCCAAGTATTCCCTTAATGCTTGGAATGAAAGAAGCATCCATGCAAGTCGAGGAAAATAAACTTCAACCAGCAGACTCTCACGGACTAAAAGTTGTATCCTTTGGTTTCTTTGCAGACCAATCAAACCAAGCAGCAATTTATCGTGGTCCTATAATTTCAGGAATACTAAAACAATTTTTGGTAGATACTGATTGGACTGATTTAGATTATCTTATAGTTGATTTACCGCCAGGTACTGGGGACATTCCATTAACTCTAGCACAAACCATTCCAATTACAGGAATTCTTGTAATTACAACACCGCAAGACGTTGCAAGTCATGTTGCAGTTAAAGCTGTTTCAATGTTTGAGAAACTAAATGTACCAATTCTTGGTGTAGTTGAGAACATGAGTCATTTTATTTGTCCAAACTGTGATGACAAACATTACATCTTTGGTGAAGGTGGTGGTTTGAAAATTAGTGAGCAATTTAAGATTCCTTTCTTAGGTGAGATTCCATTAAACGCTGGAATCATGTCTGGCTCAGATTCTGGTAAACCAATTATGATTACAAATCCTGATTCCCCAAGTGCTGTTGCATTTAGAAAAAGTGCAAAAAATATTGCAGCACAATGTAGTATTCAAGCAGCAAAACTCCAAGAAGAGATGAAAGCAGAAAAGTCTGAGAGTACTGATGATACAACTACAGAGTCTACTGAAAAGAAAGCTGCTCCAGAGTCTACTCCCGAAGCAACTGCAAAACCAACAACCCAGAACTGATATTTTTGAAACTACCTGATTCAAAACGTGATTCATTCAAAAATCCTCTTGGTGTGTTACTAGCTGAGGAAATAGCTGACAAGGAACACATTCTAGAGCATCTCTCTGATGATTCCTACATTGTTACAGTCGGGGATCGTACTACAGAGAAGCTGATTGATTTTGGAATAATTCCCTCTCTACAAATTATTGATGGAATAGAAAAAAGAGAAAAAAGAGATTCAATAAATCTAGAAAATGCCACAGAACTACTAGTTGATAATCCACCAGCAGAAATTACTGATTCAAGCATTGAGATTATAAAAAAAGCATTTGCCATGAATGATACAGTACGGATTATGGTGAATGGTGAGGAGGACTTGCTTGTAATTCCTGCATGTCTTTACGCACCAGAAAATGCTGTGGTGTTCTATGGGCAACCAAACCAAGGGTTGGTAATTGTACAGGTAACTGCTGATATTAGAAATAAAACACAAAAACTACTTGATTTAATGGAATAATTAAGGAATGATGAGACGGTGGCTGTATGATATGATGATTACCCCACTAAACTTCTGACCCCATTAATTCACAAAAACATGCTAGATTGTCGTAATTCTTTTTGATGAGATCATGCAATAGTAAATGTGAGAAAAGATCTAGCCATGATTATGGGCATTGGTATTCCTGTAGGCATTTTTATGATTTTGATTGGAGGTGGAGGACATTCAGTTTTTGAATTTGAAAAAGAATATGGAAAAATCAACATGACCCCCGAATTATCTGAATGTGAAGTATTGACCAATCAAATGATTCAAGCAAGAAATGTCATGAAACAATATGCTCTAAATCCAAACCAATTTTCATCTGAAGAATCTGAACAAATCAACAATGAGTATCAAAATGAATTAAATCGAATTACCAAAGAATTCAGCCTAAATGAATGTGATAAAAACGTGGATGAATGGATAACTCCTGAAATAACTCAAAGGGTAATAGACCAAACAGGAGGATAATTTACTCTAAAACAAAAAAGGAATCATTACAACGTAAAATTATTGAGATGTTATGATCATTTGTAATTCATGTGATGGTTGGATTGAAGGCCAATATTAGATGTTCAAATTAATACAATTCAACTGTCAGTGCCAAAAGTGCTACTGTCTAAACCCTGTTTTTGATCAAAACAACATTTGTGCTGAATGTATTTATGAAATACATGAAGGTGCAAAAATTAAGATTGGCTCCAAGAAGAATAACCGCCTTCTAGTGTTACAGCATTAAATCCTTCTTTGTTTAATTCATCAGCTGCAATGTTGCCCCTGTATCCTGTCCCACAATATGTACCAATTTTCTTGTTTCTCATCTCCTCAATTTGCTTCTTCTTTGCATTTCTAATAGTCAAGCCTAGTGGCATGTGAATCGAATTTTCAATCTTACCGTTTGTAATCTCATCTGCTTCTCTAACATCAATTATAACAAAATCTGATTTTGCTGCTTTTAGATCTAAAGCCGAGATTTTTTCTGCCATAACAATAATGTGGAATTTATTCTACTTAAGATAGTGACAGTTCAAAGATCTATGCAGGAACAGATAATTTTTGTAGATAATTATAATGAGTTCTCAAAAAATCCATAATCTTTCTGTCTTCTTTTCTGTTAATGGGTGCTCCATTTGCAATAATACTAAGATATTTCAAATTATATTCTAATTGGGATAGTAATTTTTTAATTCCTTCATCATAGTTTAGACTCAAAAATTCTATAATGTTCTCCTCTACATGTAAAATATCCTCTTCTAGATCTTGTATATTTTGGTGAACATTATTTTGCATCAATATTTTAAAGATAGAATCCAAATTAACTATGCTCATTTAATTTCTGAATTCTTGTAAAAAAAAATCAAAAAAAATAAACAAACATTCAGATTTTGAAAATTAATTCAAATCCAATAAGCCATATTGTTTTTGATTAATTTTTGCTTTTTATTAATTCTAAATTATTTAATTTCTCTTTTTCAAAATTTTTTATTCAAACTTTTTTTCCAATTACAACCATAAACATTCCACTTTTATCTTTAGCATGGGGTGAAAAGAAATCAGTCACTTGATCATCGTAAAATGTCAAGCCTGTAGCTCCGAGGCCATGTGCATAAGAGCTTAGATAGAGTTTTCCTCCAGTTATACTAGCTTCTATCTGAGCTGCTCTGTAACCTCTATTGCCAAAACGCTTTAGAACTTTATTCAAATCACTCATTAAGAATAAAGACACACTACCATCTGCAGGAAGGGCTTGATCTAGGCCAAGGTTACCTGCAACATGTCGAAATTTTCCTTCTCTAAGTAATTCGAGTGCATTTCTCTCTCGATTGTAAAAGTATGATCCTGATTCTAAACCGTCTACTGAGTTTACTATCATGTATAAATCGATTAACGAATTACCATATAGTTTTAGAAAATCAGTTGGAATTCCTCGGGTTGAATGATAAATTATTGTAGAAAATTGTTGCAATGAAATTGATTCCATAGAAAATTGTCGGGTAGAGCCACGTCGTATTATAACTGATTCAAGGGAATCCTGAGGCATTATATTTTCAAGAGATGGTTGTAAGTGGATGTTATTTACTGTGTTTGGGGGTATTGTGATTTTTGGAGTATTGTCATGCCAGTTCTTCACATCATCTGCTGAATTTAATGATGAATCTTGGTGCATCCTCTGTATTTCTGGATCATCAATGTCGTAGTTTGAAAGCGGTTCGGTTTTTACATTTAGTACCTCTACTTTTGGAATATCATTACCTGAAATATTGTTGGTGAATCCTATTGGTACAAGTGCAAGAGACACTTCTTTATCTGAGTTCAAGTCAAGGAGTAAATTTACTTCTTTATCTACAAAACCAACTATGACTTTTGCAGTTAAATCCTGTGCAGAACTAATTGCAAGTGTATTTGCTATTATTGTACCACTGTCCCAAAACGCATGACGATATTCTCGTGTTTTGTACTTTACTGAATTTCTTGTAAAGATGTCAGTGTAAATTAGAATCACTGGTGCTTTCTCTACATTAATGTCATTTCCAGTGGCACTAACAAGAACACGCCTATAATCTCCTTTTCGTAATTGTCTTAGTTTCATTTCTTTAGGATCAAAATGATAAACTCCAGCCTCAAGACCTGACACGTCTTGACATACAACGTAAATTTCTATATGATATAGTGCGCCAGTACATGAAGCAGCTCGAAATTCCATTTCACCCATCCCAGGAAAACTAATAGTCTTTGTAATTCCTCCAGATAACTTTAGTATATTTGCAAGAACATTGAGGTCAGGAATTTGTTCTTTGTCTTTTAATTTGATATTGCCTGAAATTGCTTTGAGTGCAGAGAATGTTTTTTCTGACTTTTGAATGGGTAAGGTAATGGATGGAAGGTCTTTGTATATTTTGTATGGGTTTGGTCTATTTGCAGAATCATACACATGAAAACGGTTCATCAGAAGACCGTTTGGATGCTTGGTACCATTGTGATAGTGCCAAGCTGTTTCTATATTGTAATTCATCTCAATATTTTCCTATATGACATATTACAGTTAACCATTATCCAAAACTAAAGAACGTATGTCCTAACATTATCTGTGAGGGAAAACATGTTGTGTTGTCGTAAAGGTTTTGTGTGCCAGATCTTGTAAAACTGTATGAGCAATGCTGAATTAATAAAAAAATTCTATATTGCTTTTAAAAATAAAGATGAAAAAACCTACATGGATATCTGTGATGAAAACATAGAGTGGATTACTATGGATGAAATGCCAAATGGTGGTAAATACATTGGTAGAGCAGAAGTATTTGAGAACTATTTTCCAAATATGTTATCGAATTTCAAAGAGTTTCATGCAATCCCTGAACAAATTACATGCCTAAAAGACCATGTTATGGTTATTGGACGATATCAAGGAATTTCTAAAGGGGATAAGAAATTTGATGTTTCATTCTCACATGTGTATCTAATTAAAGAAAATAAAATAAAACAATTCAGACAGTTTACAGATGCACAGAAAATTCAAGAATCTTTGAATTGATTCTAAAGGAAAAAAGAAATCATTACAACGTACCATTATTGAGATGTTGTGGAGTGTCTGGGCTGTGTATCTACAAAAGCCATCTCCTAAATGTGGGGAGATTTAAAGCAAAATGAGCGTAATATGACTAGTTTTGATAATGTAACTTTGAAGGATTATGGAAAAATCAAAAGAAGCTTGAAAAAATCATTCAAAACTATTCCTTGTCTGAGTGACAATAGAATGGTGATTGAAACTTTTGATATTGTATTGAGTGATTCTAAATTTCCAATCACATACTACAAATCAAAAACACTTCAAATTAAAGAAGATTCATCTGATAATTTAAAAAAAGTTATTGAAGTTATTCAAAGTGTCTTGAAGCTTTGATTGTACTGCTAAACTTTTGAGCCTATTAATTCAAAACTTGTAAAAATATTCCTGATGATTACTTGTCAAATCTGCAAGCATTCCCCAGCTGATTGGGGAAACACATCACAAGCTTGACACATCACAAGCTTGACACATCACAAGAATGTGCAAGCATATTTTCTTTAATTTCCTAATGAATTACCTTGACTTTTCTTTTTGTAATTTTTGTATAAAATACGAATACCGAATCCTATCACCAATATCCCAATAACTTGAAAATACCATTCTCCAAATGATACAATGTGATAACTGCCGATGATAATCATCATAATTCCCCATAGTCCACTTTGAGTAAGTTTTTGAAATGAATTTTTAGGCACCATTTTTTGTGGCGTGTCATCTATTTTTTCTATTTTTTCTATTTCTACGTTACATTTACAATTTGGACAATATTTGATCTTAGGATTTAATTCACTACCACATTCTCTACAGAGATTATCCTCAACCATAATTTTCTAAATTTCATATGAACTTAAAGTTTAGGAGATCCTTCCCTCTTTTTTTTATTTTTGATCTTTTTTATAATCATGAAAAATGATGGATTTATGCCAGTCGAGATTGCTAGAGAGGGAAATGTTTGTGAACGTTGTAATGTATTGGCAGGGGAAAACAATCAGAAATTAGAACATTTCAAAAATTATGGAATAGATGAATTACTTTGTAGGGATTGTAGAGAACAGATTGAACGTGAGAATTGTAAAGAATGTCCTGAATGTAAAGAAGAACTGACACCACAAAATCAACTTCATCAATATAGAATTGCAACAAAGAAATTTCCATATGGTGAAGATTTTAAACATTGTAGCAA
>Ga0207991_1001598_pt1 | contig 13538 bp, 9 predicted proteins | sample ETN07SmetaG_FD_185786 | JGI IMG/M metagenome (GOLD analysis project Ga0207991, IMG submission 185786) | Marine microbial and viral communities from oxygen minimum zone, Eastern Pacific Ocean - ETNP2014F14-07SV275 (SPAdes) (version 2) | ecosystem: Environmental > Aquatic > Marine > Oceanic ... | reverse complement strand
TGTACTCAGCCAATTTGTTCCAAGTAAAGGATCTTAATAATTAATTATTGAAGATCCGCTAGAATATCCTGGGCATGTGATTTAACATTGACTTTTTTATAGGCCTTTTCGATAATACCCTTTTCATCAATGATATAGGTATTTCGAAAAATGCCTTCATACTCACGACCCATGAATTTTTTCTTTCCCCATACCCCATAAGCTTGCAGAGTTTTTTTCCTTTCATCACAAAGCATGGCGAATTCAAAGCTCTGTTTTTCGCAAAACTTTTTTTGCTTATTCGGCGAATCAGCGCTCATACCTATAATTACTGCATTTTTTTCTTCAAATTTTTGGAGTTCATCCCGGAATCCCTGGCCTTCGGTAGTTCAGCCAGGCGTATTTGCTTTTGGGAAAAACCAAAGTACTACTTTTTTCCCTCTAAAATTATCGAGTGATATTTTGGTCCCATCACCATCTGGTAATGTAAAGCTCGGTGCCTTTACTCCAACATCTAACATAGTTTCTTCTCCTTAAAATGTCACTTCTGACCAACGCATTCGATCATCATTACTAATCACCATATCATGGACCACCTGGACCGCTTCTTTCTGTCCACGCCATACTAGCAAATCCAGCGCTCCATTTAAGTCTACCCATTTATAATCACAATGCTCTTGGGATATTTTCACGCTATTTGAATCTACTTCAATTCCAAAAACAGGCACAAGATTGATTCGGTCACCATTTGTTTCATAAAACTTACTGACATGATCAGCAACAAACATCTTTATAGGTGCTAAACCTGTTTCTTCTTTCAATTCGCGGGTGGCAGCTTCCCATGATGTTTCTCCATCCTCAATCTTACCAGCTACGCCCTGCCAAATATGTTCATACATTTTGGTCTTAGCCCGCTTTAAAACCAAGAATAGTAAACCTGCAGATGTAATACGATATACGTATGCGTCGATAACTCTTATTTCAATATTTGGCACCATTACATCCTTTGGTCATTTGAATATTTATTTAAATAATTTACTGACCATTTTGAAAATTCACCCTCATTGATTTTTTTCCGAATAGTTTCCATTAACAGCATATAATATGTGATGTTGTGCATTGAAGCTAATCGCAAACCTAACATTTCATTAATGTTAAATAAATGGCGCAGGTACGCTTTTGTGTAATCATTGCACAAATGACAATTGCATTCTTTATCAACACAACTGAAATCATCCAGATAGCGGGAATTTTGAATATTTATTACACCTTGGGATGTAAACAGTTGACCATTACGGCCATTACGGGTAGGTAAGACACAGTCAAACATGTCCATGCCATTCTGCACAGCACGGACAAGATCTGTTGGTCGACCAACACCCATAAGGTAACGTGGTTGATCCTCTGGCAACAATTCATCCAACATAGCAATATTCTCAAACATGGCCATTTTATCCTCTCCTACTGCTAGGCCACCAATACCAATCCCGCAAGTACTATAAGGCACCATTTCCTCAACACTATTTTTACGCAATTCAGGGTATATACCGCCTTGTATTATGGGGAACATGGTCTGATTCCAATTATATGGTGCTTGCGAACTGTCCAAATAATCTTTACAACGTTTGATCCATTTTGTTGTTTGATCCACAGCGGATATTACCGTTTCCTTCGTTGCCTCCCCTGGCGGGCAAACATCAAATGCCATGATAATATCCGCTCCTAATGATAGCTGAATTTCCATCGATATTTCAGGAGTTATAAAATGACTACTACCATCGAGATGAGATTGAAATTTTACACCCTCATCTGATATTTTATTCAATTTTGCTAAAGAATATACCTGGAATCCCCCGCTATCCGTTAGAATTGACTTTCCCCAATTCATGAATTTGTGTAAACCGCCAGTTCTGTGGATAAGATCATGACCTGGGCGTAGAAATAAGTGATAAGTATTACCTAAAATAATAGCTGTGTTTACATCATAGAGTTCCTGCGGTAGTAATGTTTTAACAGCACCACTGGTACCTATGGGCATAAATACAGGTGTATCTATTTGGGAATGATCTGTCTTCAGTGTACCAGTTCGGGCAGAAGAATTAGGATCAGTTGATGTGATAGAAAAATTCAACTGTCAGAATAAGTAACCAAATAATTCCCGTACGGAAGAAACACCAAGTACTTTTATTTTAGTACTGGATCTCTTGAATCGCTTTAAGCTGGATTTCGGCACAATGATCCGCTTAAATCCCAAAGCTTCAGTTTCTGCTACTCGTTTATCCAGCTTTGCCACTGACCGTACTTCACCAGCTAGACCCACTTCCCCGACTAATACTGTATTTTGAGGGATGATACTATCTTTCGCGCTGGATCCAAGTGCTGCGATCACTGCAAGATCTGCAGTAGGATCACTGATACGAAGACCGCCAACCAGGTTTACAAATACATCCTTTGTACCCATTACCATCCCTAGTCTCTTTTCCAAAACGGCTAAAAGCATGGCTAACCTTTTATAATCAATACCATTGGCATTACGTTGCGGTGTACCAAAATTTGCGTTCGATACCAATGCTTGTACTTCTACCAGTATAGGTCTGGTGCCTTCCAGGGCAGGAAATACAGCTGATCCAGGAACTTCTGTTGCCCGCTCAGCAAGAAAAAGTTCAGATGGATTTGATACTTCCTCTAATCCCCGTTCATTCATTTGGAAAATCCCTACTTCATTTGTAGTTCCAAAACGATTCTTTACTGATCGTAAAACTCGATGGTCTAAACGTGAGTCACCTTCTAGATATAATACAGTATCTACCATATGCTCCAGCATTTTTGGCCCGGCAATTATACCCTCTTTTGTAACATGTCCTATTACAATTACGGATACACCATTTTGCTTTGCCAATGTTAAAAATAGTTGACCGCATTCTCTAATTTGGCTAGGAGAACCAGGGATCGAATCGATATTTTCGCTGTATATATTCTGAATGGAATCCAAAATCAGTAATTGTGGTTTGATGTGTGCGACCTGATCCAAAATAACTTGGGCATTATTCTCACTTGAGAGTTGAATCATATTTGAATCTATTCCTAAGCGTTTCGCTCGTAAGGCCAATTGATCTTCACTTTCTTCAGCAGACACATATAATACATTACTTTCTAAACCAGGTATTATTTGTAGTGCCAGCGTGGATTTTCCAACCCCTGGACTGCCACCAAGCAATATCATGGATCCAGGTAAAAAACCACCGCCTAAAACACGATCTACTTCAGGTATCCCAGTTTTATTTCTTTTGATTTCGCCTTTTTCCAGTAAATCTATCAGCTTTGTCGTGGCCCGCGGTCGACCATTAGATCGCGCTCGTGATTTGGTATTTACTTTATATTCACTTAGCGTGCCCCACTCACTGCAGGATGGACACTGCCCATGCCATTTAGCAAACTCATCACCACAAGAAGAACAAAGAAATACTATTCTAACTTTAGATTTCGCCATGATCAGCTGGGAAATTGACCCCGACCGAATGGATTGTCAAGAACTAAGGGGGTTTACCAGTCTGTGCCGATGGAAAAATAATACTGAGGTTTGGAATAACCGGCAGGATTAACATCCCATGCTGTGTCAATCCTTAATAAAAAATAGACTAAATTGATTTTCACGCCGACACCAAATCCAGCTATAACGGGGTTTATACCGTCAGGTAGTGTATAATCACCATATTTCTGACGCATATTGCCTACTTCCTTGAATTCATCTAAATGATCCCAGGCAGCGCCCACATCAAGGAATAGATAGCTGCCAAAGTTGCTAAAAACAAATTTATTAGGTATACCAAAAGCAAATAGAAAAGGAAATCTGAATTCCAGATTCATAAGTGCAACATTACTTCCAGTCCTTTCAAAAAAACGATAACCACGCATAGGAAATACAAAGTCTGATAGATAAATATCAGTCAGCATTGATGTATTACTGGTGTCAATTGGCTGACTACGGAATTGACTATTATCTTTGCGTCCAAATGTTTCGCCGCGCCCACCGATCCAATTCTGTAAGCCGCCTAGTATAAATTTTTGCGGATCAGGACCAAAACTTTTACCAAACGTTATTCTACCAGCCAAACTTGTGAACCTGCTAAACATATAGTATTTCCTTATATCAAACTTTATGGTCTGGTATTTCAATTCGCTTGCACCCATTCCGGGACTAATTCTCAATGTGGTATTATGACGAACACCATCTATAGGGCCTGTGTACCCGTATACGGTATTATCAAATATATAACTCGATGTTAGCATCATAACATCAGCAGCATCTCCTGCGGTTTCAAAATATTGTCTTGTAATAACATCCTGCTGAAATAACCGATAGTCAATCTTATTATACGATAGACCTGCATCAAATCTATTGAATCTATTAAAGGGGTAGGATATCAATCCCTGTGTACCATAATACCGCAATCGATAAAGATTGCCATAATAATCATTGTACCCATCAGCCTGGTGAAATAATGCGAAAAAATAATCCGCGCGATTTTTTAAATAGGCATAAGTAAAATAATAATCACTCTTATCCAGACTTATGACTAATTCGGTTCCCAGAGATATTTGATGGTCACCCAAAACGTCACTGAAAGCGAATTGCGTCATCCCTTGGGGACCAAAAAAGCTACTATAGCTGGCATAACCAAAGACCATGTCCATGGTTAATCTAGTCTTATAAGGCTGCGGTATATAATCTCCATCTGCTGAAATAAGTGAATCTGCCACTACGAACATACCTGAATCAGGTTCTGGTACATTAGTATTTTGGTTATAATTCTTGTACTCCGGCGCAAAAATATAATTGGAATAATCTCTTCCTGAAGTTCGATTAGTGTTAATACCAGTTGATTTGTTGCGACGGAAATCTACCAGAAATTCATCTACCGATTTTCTGTTATTGATGAATTGTGTTGAATTGATTTCAATAACATTCATATCCATTGGGTTTGCTAAACGAAAGATATCCCAACCATTATCTGAATATCCTGCAAATACCATGACTTCATCATCATCTGAAAGACTAATTTGGAATAAACCGGTAAGTATGTTAGTTAATGGTTCAACCTTATCGTCATCCATACCATGCCTGTATAGATTTGATATACCGCTTTCGTCAGATGTATAAAACAGCACATTATCCGTCTTTGCCAAGACAGGATAATTTTCATTGGCATCAGTATCCGTGATTCTTTGGGAAGAATTATTTGAAATATCAAAAATAAAAATGTCAGTCTGAAAATGCATTATTTCGAATACAGGTAAATCGGGATCAGCTAAATTGTTTTCGCTTTTATTACGACTGGAAACATAGGCAATATTAGTACCATCGGAACTCCATACTGGTTCTGAATCCGAATAGATATCATTTGTCAGATTAATAAGTGTTTTATTTTCCAGGTCATAAAGATATATATCACTGGCATTTGCCTTATTACCGACGAATGCTATCTGCTGCCCATTCGGACTCCAGGCTGCTGAAAAAATACCATCCAAATCAAAGGTAAGTTTTTTCTTATTGCGCGGTTTTTTTGCATCAATTAAATACAATGCGTCCTGTGAGCCAGCCTTTGCTGCAATGACTATTTTTCTACTATCTGGAGACCATGATATACCGGGTTGCAGCCATTTTAATTCTTCAAAATCCATGGATCGATTACCTTTAACCAGTCTGCGAATATTTTTCCCATCCGCTGCGTCAATAAGGAAAATGTTAGCAAACCCTGATTTGTCTTCCAGAACAGCAATCTTACTGCCGTCAGGTGAAATCGCCGGTGATATGTTATAATAATTATTTTTTTCTTTATGGTCCGTCAATCTGACAGCGATATCTTCGATTTCTTCACGACCATTTATATCTGGCCAATATTCTTTTTTCAAGTATTTATGCCATTGTTTTGTCAGCCGCTCGGAATCCATTCCTGTTGCTTTTTCAAAGCCTTTCTCAGCACTTTGGGTCAATTTCATTGCGGTGAATACTTCACCGATTTTTTCCCGTCCATATTTTTCGGCAATGAATCGCCAGACTGATTGCCCGCCCTTATATGCAAGAAAAGATTCCAACTGCTCTATTGTAGGCATTTCCTCATGAACGGCTAGATCACGTAAAATCATATCTGCCTGTGTATCCCAGTTCATAGAAAGATATTCTGCCAAACCTTCATTGGCCCACAGCGGAACGCGCAACTTTACCCTCCCTGAGTATACGTTCTGTGCTGAACCATAAATCATGTCATTGATTACAGCATGGACTAGTTCATGATGAATTACATGACGAAACTGGTAGTAGTCACCTTCAAAAGGAATAACTACACGGTTCTTGAATAACTCAGTAACGCCACCAATTCCTTCTTGCATGTATGGTAAAATAACATTTGTTTGCTGGAAATCATTATGTGAGTGATAAATAATTATTGGTACACGTTTTCGTAACGTCCAGCGCAGGTGCTTCGATATCTGCTCATAAGCTTCTTCACCTTTTTCAGCAGTATACTGTGCTAGATCGAAACCATTACCATAATAATAGATATCAAAATGAGGAGTTGTGATAAAAGACCAATTAAAATTTCTATACTGGACCTTATTTTGTCCGAATGATTGACCTACAGCTAGCTGACAAGCGAGGATCATAATAACTATAATTAACCTAAACATAATAACTGTATTATAATTTACTCTACAAGTTCGAAAATTTGGACAATATTTATACATTAATGTTAAAAAGAAGATAAATTGAATTTGATTGCCTATCCTAAATCATACAGTTTAGTTTCAAATGGTATGCAACTGCCGGTCTATTTTATTTCAGACGTACATCTTATGGATCAGTGGTCCGATGGCGAAACAGATCATCAAAAACACCTTAATCGTTTTCTTGATCATATACACCATACCGGTGGAACGCTGTTTATCAATGGTGACTTATTCGATTATTATTTTGAATACAAAGATGTAATTCCAAAAGGCTATTTCCCCATATACAATCAACTATATACCTTGAAAAATTCTGGCATTGAAATTCATTATATCCTTGGGAATCATGATTTCTGGGTTATGGATTTTATTAAAAAACATTTGACAACACAAACATATGAAAACGATGTAACGCTGGAATTAAATGGTAAAAAATTCTACATTTCCCATGGTGATGGCCACCTTTCTTGGGACCATGGATACAGATTATTGAAACGTATAATTCACAGTCGATTGTTTATTTGGGCTTACCGTTGGATTCACCCGAACATCGGGTTCAAGATTGCCAGCTGGATTTCTAAGCGCGGAAAACACTATGATCATTCAGATGAATATAATCAGCGCGTACTAGATGAAATGACTGAACTTGCGAGGGAAAAAGTTCGGCAAGGATTTGATTATCTAGTTTTAGGGCATTACCATCAGGCTATTGATCAGTCAGTTGAAAATGGAAAACTGATTATTCTTGGGGATTGGCTAACATTTTTTACGTATGGCTATTTTGATGGTACTGACCTCACACTCAAAAAATGGGGCGAGCATGAAGCATAGGAAGGGATTAATCCTGCTAGTGTTGCTATCATTCACCCTCAATAGTTGTTCATTTATCAAAAAGATTTTCCCTGGTAAACAAGAAGAAGCCCCCAGAGTGACTTTTGAATTAATCGATAAATTACGGATTGCTTACGAAGATGGTCGGATTCAGGCTCTTGAAGAGTTGATTTCAATATATAATGATAGCAGCCTTCCCTTCGAGGCACGTATCGAAGCTGGTAGAGTACTTGGAGACTCACAACATCCCACGGCACTCAATGCGATTGCCCAAATGGTTTCAGGAGGAGAAGCATTAGACATAACTTTCATGGAGGAATCCATAAAACTGCTAACGAAATTCAGAGAAAATCCTAAGGCAGCGGAGGCTATGATCCAAGGCATGGAAAATATTGAACTAAAGACTAATAGTCTCCACATGACACTGGTAAGAAGCCTGAATAAAATCCGTGTGGAAGACCAAGTATTGGCTTTACTTGATCTTTATGAGATTGCTCACGCTAATGTTGAACGGACTGATCAACTATTAGCCGAAACATTGGGGGCAATTGGAACAGAAGAAGTGGTTCCAATACTTGTTAGTATAGCAAGAAATCCAATTCTAAAAATCGGTGTGCGAAACCGTGCAGTAGAAATTCTTGGTAAGAAAAATCCTGCTGATGTGGCTAATGCATTTGCCGAATTGTTAAATGACCCCGCCACCAATTTAGAAGTACGGGAATTTGCTTTGAATACTATGCGCGGTGTGAAACAAGAGAACCTTATTCTGGCTCTATTAAATACATATAATATGGGGCGCAACGAATATTACAGTCTCTTGAATACTCTACTAGAAGCACTGGGGAATTTCGACGACCCGCAAGTATTTAAAGCCATTATCCAAATTGGTCTTACTGATGATCTGCCCCTTGATTTAAGAAAAAAAGCTATTGAAAGCCTAGGAGGATTAAATAATCCAAATGTAATTCCAAGATTTCTTCCGCTATTAGCAGATGCAAAAAACTATACACTACATGGTTCTATTGTTCAAATGGTCGGTAGGTTGGGTAAACGGGATGTGTATCATGAAAAGATACGTCGATTAGCATTTACCGCCCACATGAAAGAAAGTCAATACATTGTACCATAGAATAATTGTAATCATTTTGTTAATTCAATTTGGCTCGGCACAGGATATTACCACTGCAGACCAGATTGAGGATCCATTTGAAATTGTGGAAGAGGATACAGCAGCATTAACTGTACCGGATACCACGCTGATACCCATACCAGAATTACGAGACGATGGAGATACACTTGCTATTCTTCCTCTTGGTAAGCCCTTTTTCAACTATGATTCGGATATCAAGCAATTGCAAAACCAGATAGATTCACTGAGAGCCATAGTAAAAATTATTGAAAGATATCAGAGTATGCCCACAGTGGACGAGGATATTATAAACCTAATTAAGGTTCCTAATATGCAGCATCGTATTGAACTGACAAATGGTACCGTTATTTTAGGAGAAATAATTGATGAAAATGCAGATGAATTATTTATCCAGACTACACTTGGACGGTTGGTAATTACAAAAGATAAAGTGATTTCAGTACAGCAGGAACGCCCCCCTGGCCCTAAGGTTGAATTGGTCGGAGATCCTTTTGTGAACGCATATCCAGATCGCGAAGAAATTGTCGGTACAGTAATTAATACTGGTGAAATTCGAGCAGACTTTGTGCGAACAGAAGCAAAGCTCTGGTCTCCTACGACTCAATTAGTGGCCAAGGATTCAGCTTTTGTGAATGGCGCCATGATAACTTATAAATCAGGTGTTATCAGTGATACATCAATTGACCCTGGACAGACTGCCAATTTCAAGATCGTGATTCAAAAACCTCCGACCGCGGAAGTAGAGTATAGAACGTATGCTATCCGCTGGGTCCGGACAAACTAACCAATTATTTCAACAACACCATCTTCCTGGTCTGTACAAACGCACCTGCCTGTATCTGGTAAAGATAAATTCCAGCACCCACACGTTCACCATAGTCATTAGTAGCGTCCCAGATCACTGACTTGTAGCCTACATCCTGAGAACCATTAACTAAGGTTCTAACCTTTCTACCAATCATATCATAAACTGCAATCTTTACATCACTTTGCTCTGGCAAAGTGTAACGAAGCGTTGTAGAAGGGTTGAACGGATTAGGATAATTCTGATGAATGGTATATTCATTCGGCATAGCATTCTCAAGATCAGCCCACATCACTGTCATATCAACCGTTGGTGAAAATTCACCCATATTCCCCGAATGATCAAAGGCAGATATGCGATAATAAAGTGTAACGCCAACCTCGTATTCTGTATCCAGATACGTTGTATTGATAGTCTCAATAGATTGGTAACTGCCGAAATTTTCATCAGTTGATTTATCCAATCTAAAGTATTGAAAATCTTCATCACTACTTATATCCCAAACTAATTCAATCCCTGATCCCCCTATAGCAGCCGTAAACCCAGTTGGAACACCCGGTGGTAAATTGTCAACGGAATAACCAACAGCTGGCCAAGAATCAAGGAAATAATTGGGATCTTCCGTATGGGCCGTAACCATAAACATGCTCCAATAAATTCCAGCAGCAGTAGAATCACCTAACGTTGGCACCACTGTGCTATACATTTGCATACCATGCCAAGGTACAGTAGTAACGTAATCCCATAATTCTTCTGGAGCTTCTGGAACCAGGCGCCAAATCGAATATTGTGTGAAATAATTCCAATATCCAGGTTGACCAGGATACCAGACCAGACGCATCTGGCGACCCTGATCATTGGGTACGTCTCCCGCGTATAAAATCTCTGGTGGTGCTTCATACCATGGGTCAGAGAGATAAAAATCTATCCAGATTTCTTCGTTTTCTCCGACATATGCAAACTCAATATAGGATTCTAACCCCTCAGCCCAAGCATACACATAATAATCATAACCACCTATGACTTCCAGAGAATACCAACCATAATCGTCTGTTTGAGTATAAACGCCATAACCTATTTCATCAGACCAAGCATCTACATTGGCATAGGGTATTGTCTCACCATACATATCGTAGACATAACCATTAATTACGGAATTAACATCTCCGTAACTTTCCAATGTTATATTATACTCAACGTCGTCTCTATCATCTATATAAACTGAATCTGCGTAGAAATCATAATATCCATTTGCATAAGCATTAACATAGTAATAATTATCACCTAATACCCATGTTTCATAGAAACCGTCTTCACCTGTCCAGCCATATGAATATATCCCTAATGAATCATTCCATAAGTTTATGCCCACATCCATCACTGGATTACCATTTTCATCTGCGACCACTCCGTAAACCATAGTGGTCAATTCAAGTAACTCAAAATTAACATCAGTTACACCACCATCAACATCAACCCACTGATAATTAGGAGTTATGACCATATTGGGACCTAGCTGTCCAAAGATATCCCACATATAAACATCATATTGTCCTACATCAGTATCCATCTCATATTCACCATTAGCATCGGTCATAGCAGCATGAGGATAATAATAAGTATCTGGCCCCCAGGCCCAAGTCAATAAGTTAGGAGTAGCAGGATCTACACTACCCGATATAGAGGCCCCCATTCCAGGTGGGTTCCAACCAGTTACATCCAATGTTGCAACATCATAATATCCACCATTATCAAAATCTAAACCCGCAAAAAACCAGGTTGTATTTTGCATAGTCAGCCAAAATAAAATACCTTGATCATCATCCCAAGGATCATTCGGATCGAATGTAGCTTGTACAATACCAACTGCCGGGTTTTCATCAAACTCATCGTTATCTACTATTATAATATCTCCCACGACGACATAATCTGTATCGCTTAACTCGCTATCCATGTTAAAATCATAAACGATATGCATCAAACCAGCATTGGGTTCTGCTGCTGCAGAATCAAAAGTGATTGTAACTACAAGCGGACTACCTGCTGCTAATTCTGCACTTTCCTCACCATTTAATTCGATGGTGAAATTGCTGAATTCCAAGTCAATATAGTTATCAACTTCCATAATAAACGCTCTATCCCAATCACACTGATTGTCATTCCAGGATCCATCCCCATACATTTCCGCACAATCTTCGTCATTTTGATCATTGGGTTCCCCTGCTGCCCAATTAGTATAAACTACATCTTCTCCAGTGGTCCATACCCAATCTCCTTCCGTTGCTATATCACTAAAGCCAATCCAACTATTATTTCCGGTTTGTTGTATTAAGGAAGAAATAAAATCATTTTCTTCCTCAGATGAAATAGTGACCAAGTGTCCGCCTACATTATCACTCATATTATCAGCTTCATACCAGGTTGTATCAACATTTGAAAAATAGTAATCACTTTCTCCAAAGGATCCGGCGTATTCAAATTCGCTATCGTCAAAATCATCAAGCGTACTATAATAAACTTGATCAATATGAACTGTAGATGAATCAGAACTTGAATGCCCAACTAATATTAGAGTTTCCACAGGTTCAACAACATCTGTAACATTATTGATACTAAACATATAATCAGGTTCATCTGGTATATATTCGGCTGTATCAGGAAGGGCCCATACGGATACAGTGTCCCCATCCACAGCAACAACCTGCCAGAAATATTGATCATAAGCAACTTCTGAAGTTGAAACTGAATCATAGGCTCCTTCCTGCCAGTAAAACGAACCAATAACCCCTTCACTAGGTGATGTATACACTGTATAGAAATTTAAATTCGATAAAAAGTTTGGATCAATGGCAACAGAAAAATGGAAATAATCGTTATAGGGCTGGGTAGCAATTGTTGCAAACTTAACCCTGGCTACAATTAAAGCATTTGTGGGATTAATTTCTACATCAGGATCAATGGTCCCATCTATTTGTACCCAACTTGTATATTCTCCAAAGGGATCTAAGGCACTAGTTAAATTCAGATTACCTTCACTTACTGCAGCAGTCCCCCAGCCCCACCAGGCCCAAGTGTAATCACTCGTAAAAGTAAGATTTGCACCAGGAGTTGCATCGGTATCAAAGGTTTCGAGCCACCAGGAATCCCGGCTGTTCCACTGACCAGGGTTTAAATTTCCAGGAATATTCCTATTAAAAATATTATTGGTGGAAGTGCTTTTACTTTCAACCTGATACTTTTGTCTTAATGAATTTTTTCTTCTTAATTGTGCCTCACGAAAATCTTTTGATCTTTTCGGCATATTAAAGGTGCGGTTTATTTGATCCTGAAGATTGGGAATGTTATTATATTTTCTGCGCTTATCGATTTCACGTTTTCTATTCATCTTTTTCTTTATATCTGAGAAATTAATAGCATCAATGTCATCTCCATCACGCCGGAAATTCTTTTTCAGGGAATTTTCCCTTTTCAGTTGCGCATTATTATGTTCTAAAGTTCGCTCTTTAAATTGGTCTGTCTTTCTAATGCGTTGCAGGTTATCAACATCTATGGGAACAGTAATATCATTATCCGCAACAATTTGTTTTTGCTGCTGAATCTCTTCTTGAACTTTTACATTATCATCTAATGCAAAAATAAATGATAGGATAAATACAGGTAGTATTAATGACCAACGTTTCATGGCTTTTTCCTCCTCAAAATAATTATTAGCAATTGATAGTTATGCTAGCTATTAAACCCAATCTACAATTACAGTTTTTAATAATCAACTGCACAAGGAAATTTTGGTGATTGGAGTGATTTACATCACTTTAAAAACGTAATTAAATTCTAATAAATAAAGCGTTATAATAAATATTGTTGGAATACGCTATCTCAGTAATACCATCTTCCTTGTCTTAACAAAATTACCTGCTTGTATTTGGTATAAATAAATCCCACCGCTAACCGGTTTACCATAATGATTAGTGGCATCCCAAATCACTGATCTAGAGCCAGCAACCTGGGCCTGATCGATCAGGGTTTTTACCTTTATACCCAGCAAAT
>Ga0207991_1001592_pt1 | contig 13576 bp, 15 predicted proteins | sample ETN07SmetaG_FD_185786 | JGI IMG/M metagenome (GOLD analysis project Ga0207991, IMG submission 185786) | Marine microbial and viral communities from oxygen minimum zone, Eastern Pacific Ocean - ETNP2014F14-07SV275 (SPAdes) (version 2) | ecosystem: Environmental > Aquatic > Marine > Oceanic ... | reverse complement strand
TTTTCAGAAAAGATTAAGTTCTAAGTATCGGTTTAATAGATCATTGTTGAAAATCTAAAGTTAATCCATCAGCGATCTATTTATTAAATTTGGGTTACGTAAAAAATGAATTCAGACAAAGAGCTTTTAAATTCCAATATTTTGATAGTTGATGATGAGGACATCAATATTTAGATCTTAGAGAGATATTTGAAAGAGAAGGAATTCACCTCCGTTCAAAGTTTGACGGATCCAAGGAAAGGACTTGAAATTTTCAAGGAAGGTAATATCGATTTGGTTCTTTTAGATTTAAAAATGCCGTTTTTGAGTGGATTTGATTTTATGAAAAGTATCAGGGGTAGGAAGGATGATTTGCCTCTTCCTGTTCTGATATTAACGGTAATTTCATATCAGGAAGCAATTTCCAGATCCTTTGAATTAGGAGCCGCTGATTACATCACAAAACCTTTTATGGAAATGGAAGTTGTTACGAGAATAATTAACTTGCTGAGAATTTTTTACTATCGGAAAAAAATTGCAAGAAACAATGAGTTTTTAGAGGAAGAAGTCAAAGAACGTACCACTGATCTATCTAAGACCCATGAGGAACTAGAAAGGTTCGTCTTTTCAGCCCCCCATGCCCTTCAGGAGCCTTTGCGAAAAATTATCACCTTTGGGGATATGCTAAAGGAGGAAACGGTAAACCCGACAAAAGAAGAGATCCTCTATATTTCAAAGATTCAAAAAGCCACATTTAGAATGAAGTCTATGGTCTTTCAATCTGCAAAAAACTGGTTGAATCTATGAATGGAAAAATTGGGTTTTCCAGCACTCTTGGGGAGGGGAGTTGCTTTTTTATTGAACTTGATACCTGTGACATCCCGACCCAAGTCATCGATGAGTTCCCCCCCGATAAGAAAGTTGAAATGCCTACCGCCCTTGGGACAGAGAAATATCAAGTGCTCTATATTGAGGACAATCCCTTAAACCAGGAAGTGCTCTTCAAATTACTCACAGAGCGTGAAGATATAGAGATACTAACTGCTCCCTTAGGGAGATTGGGGTTAGAACTCGCTCAGGAGCACCATCCAGATTTAATTTTAATGGACATCGATTTGCCCGATATAAATGGGTTTGACGTTTTTCGGTGCCTGCAAGGTTTGGACGCAACCAAACATATTCCTGTGGTAGCCCTCAGCGCACACGCCATGAAGGATAATATTGAGAAGGCTAAAGATTTGGGATTTAAAGATTATTTAACAAAGCCCGTTGATGTGGATTTATTTTTTTCAACCCTTGACTTGTATTTAAAAAAATAAATTGTTGCATCCAGCGTCATGCTGGTTAAAAATCTTCGTCATCAGGATCATCCTCCACAAACGCTTCATCCACTTGTTCCTGCTCGGCCTTATCCATCAGTTCCTTGATTTGTTCATATCCCGCTGCCAGTTTCTGAATATTAATCAATAAAGTAATCAATTCCGCGTCCGGGCATTCTCGCATTCCTGCAACAAGAGGGCCCCGGTCATCCTCTTCATATTTCTTGTCCCATTTTTCGAAAACAGTGTTGATCTTATTCTTACAATGAATCAAATCATAAAAAAAGGTTTTAACTTCTATTTTTCGCATAATATTCCCAATATTAAAAATTAAACTGAGTTATCCTAAGGGCGCCGCTAAAATTCAATGTTTGCCTTTTGGGCGCCTTTTAAAATATACTATCTATCATTTATTCCCAAACCTTTTTTAAAAATTTATGGCCGACGAAGATCGATTTAAAGACAACGGAAACGAAACCCTGACCGATACTAAGTACAACTTGACCTGGACCAAGGAAGACAGCTATCAAATGCGCAATAAGTGGTGCTCCTGGAAAGGTGCCAATAATTATATTAGCTGGCTCAATGAACAAAAATTTGCCGGTTTCGATGACTGGAGACTGCCCAAAAACCAGGAATGCAGAAACCTGTATGACCATGAGTGCAAAAACACCGATTTCGATGGCGACATCGTTCATATCGACTATAAATTTCCTGAAGGCTGCGGGTCCACTTATTGGTGCCAGGAAGAACAAGGAACTAACGCCATGGCCTATAATTTTTACAGCGATCGGGCCTATCTGATAAGAAAAAAAGCCAAGGATGAGGACAGTATGTGTTGCCGGGCTATCCGCACCTCCGGGCCAAAGGTTAAAAAAAGCGGTCGTTTATCCAACACGGGCCGGTCACGACGAGAGGCATAGGACCATCACTAGACATGGTGCGGTGATATTCTTCACCGATTAGAATCCCAACGTTTTATCCTGCAAACAACAATTTTATGGCACACCATCGCGCGACTCGCGCTGAAATTGACCTGCAGGCCTTTCAGCACAATCTTCAAACCCTGAGAAAGTATCTCGATCCTCAAACCCAAATCATGGCGGTCGTCAAAGCCGATGCCTACGGACATGGAGCTATACCTTGTGCCCGCATAGCGGTTGAAAACGGCGCGGACTATCTGGGAGCTGGAGTGATTGAAGAGGGAATCGAACTCAGGGAAAATGGCCTGAATGCTCCTATCCTGATACTGGGCAGCATCTTTCCCGATGAGGCCGAAGAATTAGTCCGACACAACCTTGCAACCATACTTTGCACCCGGCCTCTTGCCCAGGCTCTTTCAAAGGAAGCCGAAAAACAGGATAAAACGGTATCGGTTCACATTAAAGTGGATACCGGAATGAACCGACTTGGGGTATCTCCTGAAAATTTGCCTGCACTTCTGGATCAGATTCGCAATTTAAAAAACCTGAAAATTGAGGCTGTCTCCACCCATTTTTCCTCAGCCGATGATGAAGACCTTTCCATCACCCAGACACAACTTGAAAGTTTTCAAACTGCCCTGGCCATTTTGCGAAAGGAAGGTATCCACACGCCAATGGTCCATTGCGCAAACACCTCCGCACTCTTCAAATTTCCAGAAAGCCGTTTCAATATGGTCAGGCCTGGCCTCATCCTGTATGGAGTTCTCCCCTCCCCTTCCCTGCAAACGGTTTTCAACCGGGAAAAAAATCTGAATCCGTTTCAGCCCGTCATGCAATGGAAAAGCCAGATCATTCTGGTTAAACCCATTGCCAAAGGCCAGCCCCTGAGCTATTCAAGAAGTTTCACAACCCAGCGGGACAGCCTTATAGCCACCCTTCCCATCGGGTATGCAGACGGACTCCACCGCATGCTGTCTAACAAAATGGATGTTCTGATCCGGGGGCGGCGTGCTCCTCAAGTCGGAAATATCTGCATGGATATGATTCTCATCGATGTCACCGATGTTCCTGATGTGCAAGCAGGAGATGAAGTAGTCATTTTCGGTAGGCAGGAAGACCAGATGATATCAGTCGAGGAGCTTGCTATGGAAGGGCAAACCATCCCCTACGAAATTCTTTGCAATGTCGGCAAACGGGTACCCAGGATCTATAGCAATGGGTAATCACTCCCCGCACATTTTTAATTCGGAAAGATTGTTCACTCCATTGGCTAAACAGTATTGGCGGATTCCTTCAATCACGTGAAGGGTGGAAACCGGATCTATAAAGTTGGCCGTTCCTATTTGGACCGCTTTTGCCCCCGCCAATAAAAACTCCACCGCATCTTCGCCGCTTGATATTCCCCCGATTCCAATAACCGGAATTTGCACAGCCCGGACCGTCTGATACACTAAATTTAAGGCGAGGGGTTTGATGGCAGGCCCCGAAAGTCCCCCCGTCCTATTGGCCAGATGGGGTTTTCTGGTTTTCAAATCAATCGACATCCCCACAAAAGTATTGCACACGGATAAAGCATCGGCTCCGGCATTTTCCGCCGCCTTGGCAAGCAAGGTAATATCCGTAACGTTGGGAGACAACTTGACGATAAGAAACTTTTCGGTTGCCTTGCGAACCGAAGAAACCACTTCTGTCAAAACTTCAGTATCAGAGCTGAATTGCAAGCCTCCCCTTTCCACATTGGGGCAGGAAACGTTCATCTCCAGAGCATCCAATCGTTCTACATCAGACAAAGCCCGGGCCATAGCCGCATATTCCTGGGTGGTGTCCCCAAAAAAGTTGACGATGATCCGGGTATTGAAATTTTTCAATTGCGGTAACTTCTCTGATAAAAAAGCCTCCAGTCCGATATTTTCCAATCCGATCGCGTTGAGCATGCCAGAAGAAGTTTCAATAACCCTAGGCACAGGGTTACCAACTTTTGGCTTTAAAGAAAGTCCTTTGGTAGAAAACCCACCAAGAGCATTCAAATCCACAAGCGAACTGTACTCCAGACCATAGCCAAAAGTTCCGGAAGCCGCAATGACCGGATTATTCAAACATAAACTGCCTAATTTGATCGACAGGTCCATAACTGGGTCTTCCTTATCCTATTGACAATTAAGGAGTTATCGGATATATTTTCTAAAGGTAACGGGTGGACAAGGTCAATCGTCCCCAATGTTTTTATATCCTAACATTCGCAATCAAAGTTGTCCCCATTAATTAAAACGACAACAAATTTTAATCTACAAACCCAGGGCTCCCGATCATGCTGGAAATTAAGGAACAGGAAACACTACCTTTCACAGAAAACAACCAACCTCCGGAAGAAATCTATAAATATAATAAGCGAATCGATGACCTTATCGAAGATGCAGAAATCGAAGCGGAAATCGAAGCGGAAAAAAAGATTCGGTCAAAAAATTCGCGCATGTTTTCCATTTCTATGATTGGCATCGTTCTTTTAGGGCTGGTATATTTCCAGGTAAATCACCAAACCACCACCTCTCCTGTTGAACCTTCAAAAGAAGCCCAGGTGAAAAAACCTAAGACGGCAGAAGAAAGATTGGCTAAACAGGTCCCTGTGGTGGAAGATGGGTCAAGTAGCTCCGGCATCCCGGTTCCGCCAACTACAGGTCCGGCAAAGCCGTATACCAATCCATTCATCACACCGCCAAAAACCAAAAGCACCACGCCCTCGACCACAATCAGGGAAGTAAAAAAATCGGCCAAAATTGAAAAAATATTTCCAAGTCCTAAACCAAAATCGATCCCAAAAAAAATAACATCGCCAACAAAAAATGAAAACTCGAGATTCTTTATTCAGGCAGGCGCGTTCAGCGTCAAGAAAAATGCGGATTCGTTATTAAATCAACTTAAGGTCAAAGGCTTTTCACCCTCCATACAGACGAGGTCACAAAATTTAAATCAGCATGTCGTAACGGTTGGAAACTTTGCCAATACAAAAGCTGGGGATAGTATATTAAAGGAACTGGCCAACAAAGGATTCAACGCCTCTTTTTATAAAGCCAAAAATTCCTTTCGCCTTAAAATCGGCCAATTCAATAGCCTGAAAGATGCCCAAAAACTGCAGGACCACCTGAGTTTAAAGGGCTTTTTGTCCGAGTCGCACAGGGCAAACTTGCCCGTTAAAACCTATATCGTACAATTGGGAGTTTTTCCCAACCGCGAAAAAGCACTCCTCACTCAGGAAAAACTGGCTCGGAAGGGACACCCTAAAACATTTCTGCGTTAACCTACTAGGCGTAGGCCAGCTGGCAATTCTCTTTCAGCCAAGATAACTCTTTGCCGCATGTGATATTACTTCATTTGCCTTCATGCCCTGAAAGGGTAAGATAAGCCGTTGCAATTTGCCATCGGCGGCTCGCCGGCCACGCCTAGTGGGCGGTTAGTGGTATGATGTCGGGCTATTATCTTTTTATGTTTTTCAACTAAGGCTCAAATTGCTCGACCTTGTAAAAATCATTGCCGGACTAGCACTATTATATTATGGCGGAAACTACCTGGTAACAAGTAGTGTTCGCCTTGCCCGTGTCCTGAAAATCAGCCCCTTTGCAATTGGAGCCACGGTCATCGCATTTGGCACCTCCGCTCCCGAACTAGCCGTTGCCCTTCTCGCCTCCTTAGAGGGCAACCCGGAACTGGCTATGGGAAATGTTATCGGTAGTAATATCGCCAACATTGGCCTCGTTCTCGGTTTAACCGCTCTCTTGACGCCACTGTCAATCGGACCCGATCGCCTCAGGCGGGAATCTGCCCCACTGCTTTTCGCTTCCCTACTCATTGTAGTGATCGCCTGGAACCTGGAAATCAACCGCGCTGAAGGATCTTTCATGGTTTGTCTCTTAGGTCTCTACATATGGAGGTCATTCAGTCATAAAGAGGATATTGTCGAAGAAATGGAAGATGAGGCCCCTCTTTTTGCAGGAAAAGATCTCTACTTTCAAATATTGCTGATCATTGTGGGACTTGGGCTTTTGGTTGGAGGCGCTGAATTCCTAGTTGCGGGAGGCGTGGGAATCGCCCGCAACCTGGGAATTAGCGAATGGTTCATAGGTATCACCATCGTTGCCATAGGAACCAGCCTTCCGGAAATTGTTTCCTCCATGATCGCCGCAAAACGGGGGCATGGAGAAATGGCCATCGGGAATATTTTTGGAAGCAATATCTTTAATATCCTGATGGTTCTGGGCCTAACCGCAACCATTCATCCTTTGCATATAAATGAGCCCATACAACCGGACTTGCTCATTACCTTCGCCATCACCGGATTATTGCTGGGAATGATAAGATATGGGAACCATTCTCTGGGAAAACTGACGGGGGCGATATTGATCTTGGTTTATTGTGTTTATATAGGGTTGAAAGGGACGGGAAGCTTGTAAACCCAATTTCAGGCAGGTGATTTCGGCCTTATATTCTTAAATTTCCACAATTGTTGTTTGTAATAAGGGTTATCGGGCATCAGCTTAATGGCTTCTTGAATTTTTTCCACCGCCTTTTCAGTTTCCCCTTGAACATAAAAAATTTCCGAAAGTGTATCAATGAATTCGGGCCGGTTTGGAAAGGCTTTAAGGGTCTTGCTAGAAAGCTCGAATGCCTTCTGAAGCTTAGCGCTTTTCTTGGCGTATAACCAAGCCAGTCGATTCATGGTCTCATAATTATCGGCGTTCAAACTCAAGGCTTTTTCACAATATCCCGTGGCGGTTGTAAAATAACCTTTTTTCGTATAAACCTTGCAAATTGCAATATGAATTTTAGAATTATTCGTCTCCTCTTTGGAAACAGGAAGAAGTATTTCCAATGCACTATCCAGATCCTTTTTCTCAACCAGCGCCATCGCCAATCCCATAATGAAATCCGAGTTTTTGGGCTCCAAATCTAAAGCTTTATTGAAGCTAACGTTGGCCAGGTCCACATTACCCCTTCCCAACAACACAACACCCAATTCATAATGGGAATCCCCATGCTTGGCATCCAGGGCAATGGCATTGGATAATAAAGATTGGGCACGCCCCAACTTCCCTTCACCGGAAACCAGTTTCCCTAATTGATAATGGCTTTCCGCGTCTTTAGGGTTTAACCTGATAGCTTTTTCCAGTGCTACCTGAGCCTTATTATATTGGTTTTTACCTACATAAATTTTTCCTAGCCGTGCTTGGACCACAGGATTATCGGAGTCAAGGGTTTCTGCAACCTTGTAAGTTTCAAGAGACTTCTCAAGCATTCCCTTGACGTAATACCAGTCGGCAAGACGGATTTGAGCTGAGAAGTTTTCTGGAAACAAGTTTGTCGCTTTTTTGAAAGCCTTTTCCGCATCTTTCTCCTTGCCACTTTCTAGAAGGAGTTTTCCCAAAGTTAAATGCAATCGGGGTTCTTTATTCTCAAGCTTTATCGCTTCGTTGATTTCTGCAATGGCTTCATTAGATTTTTTTTCACGAGAATACAGGAGGCTCAATGCTTCATGCGGCTTAAAAGAATCCGGGTCCAGACTCACACTCATTTTGAGTGCTTCACGGGCTTTGCGCAATTCCTTCCGTTCCAGATACAAAAGGCCTAAATGATAGAAGGTTGTTCCCCTCTCGGGGGCAATTTCCAGCGCCTGCATGTAGGACGCTATCGCTTCTTCCCATTGTCCTATTGAGGAATAGGATTTTGCCTGCTTGACCCGGTACTCCCCATTGGCAGGATTTAAATCAATGGCTCTCTGAAACTGAGCCAGCGAATCATTGAAACGTTTGTCCTCGAAATAAATATCCCCAAGTCCTGCATAAACTCTGGGCTCGACCCTGGAAACAGTCAGGGCCTTTTTGAAAATAGATTCTGCATCACTGTACCTTTTTTCAGCAACAAGTTTGTAGCCCTTTTTGACCAGGGGTTCAAGTTCACCCTCCCCATTCGGATAAAACCAGGTCACCCCGGCAATCGCCAGAACAACAGCCGCTATTCCAGCGGCTTTTTTCCATTGGGAAAAATCCTTACTTTCAGCTGAAGATACTCCGGGACCAATAGACACTTTCACCGTTTTGGGAACAGGCCGTTCCAGGGTTTCCATTTCCTCATGGACGGTTTTGGGGAGCTCACCGACCATCTTGCAACGGCCCTCAAAGTTGGAACCCTCATCAATGATCAAATGATAAGTAGTTATATCTCCTACCAACCGGCTATCGTTCATCAGGGCTACCTTGCTCTCTGCAAACAGGTTCCCCTGAATAAAACCCATATTGGTTACATTATGAGTTTTTATGTTGCCTAAGACCTTACCCGACTTGCCAACAACAAAATGGTTGGATGAGTATATTTCACCCTCAAACTCCCCATCAAAATGAACCGAACCCTTCACCCATAGGGTGCCTTTAAGCCTGATTCCTTTTTCAAAGTAGGAGTCCATTAGATTATGAAGAAAAATTTCGAATAAATTTAAATGTCATAATGATTTGAATAGTATCAAATAATAGAATAAGTTACAACCTAGTACCGAAGGAAACGCTTGATTGAAACCCTGTACTCCTCCCGGCAATTTATAATGGATGTTTATATATAATAAGTTGCGGATCAATAACAACTATCGTTTCAGCAGTTGAAAGTTTAATTTATAACTGTTAATTTGTTTTTTTTTGGCGTTTTTTCATTTCGGAGTTTCTCCGAGGTTTAACATTATTTTTTAGAGGTAACATGTCCAGAAATCAAAGCCGCTCCTTAAATGAATGCAGAAAAATTAAAATAACTAAAAACTACAGCATGCACCCCGCAGGTTCTGTTCTCATTCAGATGGGAAATACCAAAGTCATTTGCGCGGCTACGGTTGAGGAAAAAGTCCCTTCGTTCCTTCGAAACAAAAATAGCGGCTGGGTAACTGCGGAATATTCCATGCTCCCCTCATCCACCAATACCCGCACCCCCCGCGAGGCTTCCCGTGGCAAACTTTCGGGGAGAACTCAGGAAATCCAAAGGCTCATCGGCCGTTCACTCCGTACAGTTATTGATCTCAAAAAATTAGGAGAGCGCACTATCTGGCTCGATTGTGATGTCATTCAGGCGGATGGGGGTACCCGTTGCGCTTCCATTACAGGAGCTTTCATGGCAATGGTCCTGGCCTTGAAAAAATTGAAAAAGGAAAAATTGATCGATGAATTACCGATCAAAGATTATGTCGCCGCAGTCAGTGTGGGAATCGTCAACGGGAAAAAAATGCTTGACCTAGATTACAGCGAAGACTCCAATGCCGATGTCGATCTCAATATTGTCAAAACCGGTTCTGGCGGATACGCCGAAATCCAGGGAACCGCCGAACAAGTACCCTTTGATGATAAACAATTAGTTGGCCTTCTCAAATTGGCCGATAAAGGCATTAATGAACTCATCGCCCTACAGAAAAAAATCGTCCACTAGGCGTGGGGCCCACTGGCAATAGCTTTTGTTGGCCAGCGAAGAGTTTCTCGGCCTATTCGAGCCCTTGCACCATTGCCTTCCCCGTTAAGAAGCCAGGCATAGGATAAGTAAGGCCTGGTTTTAAATTACGCACAAGGTTGGTTGCTCAATGGATAATGGCTATCTGCCACCGGGGGCTCGTCGGCTCCTAGTAGTGGTGACTCCGGTTTTTGGGCAGACTTTTGCCAGGGTGCAGGACCCGCAAAACGGCGAGACCGGTTTACAGATATTTTGTCCGAATGTAACGAGTAAGCTATTATACCCCTTCCAGTACCTCCGAGGCAGTTTGTCCCTCAGAACCATTTCCGTTTCATCAGGGGACTTGGTTTTTACATATCCCCAACGATTGGAAATACGGTGAACATGAATATCCACACAGATTCCAGGTTTGTTATGCCCCAAAATCAAAGTCAGGTTGGCGGTTTTGCGTCCTACCCCCTTCAACGTAAGAAGTGCGTCCAGTTTATCAGGAACCTTCCCTTCATAGTTGTCTAACAAGTCTTTACAAAGTACTTTCAGGGATTTGGTTTTGTTGCGGTAAAATGCTGCGGGATAAATGGCATTTTCTATTTTTGCATGCGAAAGTTTTAATAATTCTTCCGGATTTTTTGCCTGTCTAAATAAGCGGGATGAAGCCGTTTGTGTAACCTCATCCCGGGTCCGCAGGCTAATGATGCAACTGACCAGAACGGCGAAGGGATCATGCTTTCTGCTTATAACGGTCACGCTGGGAGTCGGGAAAGAATGAATAGCTTTTTTCACCTCAGCAATAGCCTGGCTGATATGGAATTTCTCCCGCATAGTTGCTCCTGACTCGTCTGCATTTATACCCTGGAAAGCAATTCTTATTAGAAAAAAAGCTTTGATTTTGTTAGTATAAGAGGTTTAAAAAAAACCATCCCCCACAATAGGTTTGGGGTGAACCTTAGACCCGGATTCCAGTAAAATGCAGCATACCATTTCTGTATTAATGAATAATCGGTTCGGTGTTTTGTCCCGCGTATCAGGTCTTTTCAGTAGCCGTGGATTCAATATTGAAAGCCTGAATGTCGCTGAAACATCCGACCCGGAAATTTCTCACATGACCATAGTGACTCGTGGTGACAATGCTAAAATTGAGCAGATCACCAAACAACTCAACAAACTAGTCGATGTTATCAAAGTCATTGACCTGACCGAGGAAAATTTTGTCGATCGGGAATTATTGTTAATCAAGATAAACGCTGAGGTCCGGGTCCGGGAAGAAATTTTAAGAATCGTAGACCTGTTTCGAGCAAAGGTTGTCGATGTAAGCCCCAGCGCCTATACCATTGAAATCACCGGTGATGAGGGAAAGATAGCCAGCTTTTTAGAACTGTTGACTCCATTGGGAATAAAGGAAATTGTCCGGTCTGGAAGAATCGCGATCGGTCGTGGAAACAAATCAATCCACTAAAATTGTAAAAAGAATATAAGGAGAACTATTTTGTCGAAGATTTTTTATAACAAAGATGCGGACATCAAATTCATAAAGAAGAAAACAATTGCCATTATTGGTTATGGAAGCCAGGGGCATGCCCATGCTAGAAATCTTCATGATAGTGGAATAAAAGTTGTCGTTGGTCTTAGAAAAGATAGTGCTTTCTGGAAAAGAGCCCAAAAGGATGGACTGAACGTCATGACCGTTCCGGAAGCTACAAAAAAAGCCGATATCCTGATGATCTTGATTCCCGATGACAAGCAAAGGGCCATGTATGAAAAGGATATCGAACCTCATTTGAGAAAAGGCATGGCCCTCGCATGGGGACATGGATTCAATATTCATTTTGGGCAAATTGTCCCACCAAAATTTGTCGATGTTTTCATGATCGCTCCAAAAGGTCCTGGACATCTGGTCAGAAGGACCTATGAACAAGGCGCAGGCGTTCCCTGCCTGATGGCGGTTCACCAGAACGTCACCAAAAACGCGAGAAAAATAGCCCTTGCCTATGCCAAAGGCATAGGCGGGACACGCGCGGGCGTCTTGGAAACTAATTTCAGGGAAGAGACTGAAACCGACCTGTTTGGCGAACAGGCGGTATTGTGTGGAGGTCTCACCGAATTGATCCGTGCCGGATACGACACTTTGGTAGATGCCGGGTACAATCCGGACCTTGCTTATTTTGAGTGCCTTCACGAAGTCAAATTGATTGTTGACCTGATCTATGAAGGTGGTATCAGCAATATGCGTTATTCTATAAGTACCACCGCAGCCTATGGGGACGTAACCCGCGGACCACGCATCATCACTCAGGAAACCCGTGAGGAAATGAAACGGATTCTTGCCGAGATCCAAAGCGGAAGTTTCGCCAAAGAGTTTATTCTGGAAAACCAGGCCAACCGTCCTGTATTCAACGCCAGATTGGCACAGGATAAAGAACATCGTATCGAAATTGTCGGAGAAAAGCTCAGGAAAATGATGCCTTTCGTCGGTAAGAAGTTGCAATAAGATCATGCGCATTCCTATTGCAAAAGACGGCTATGTATTTATCTTTCCCCTTGCTGTTTTAACGGGGATTTTTTGGGCTTTGTCCTGGTTTTGGGTCACGGGTCTTTTTGTTGGGCTATTCCTTTTTGTCACCTGGTTTTTTCGTGACCCTGAAAGAAGCGTTCCCGAAGACCCTAATGCCATCGTTTCCCCGGGGGATGGCAAGATCGTTGAAATTATTTCGGAAAAAGACCCCTTGCTGGATGAGGCCTACACGCGAGTCAGTATTTTCCTGAATGTTTTTAATGTTCATGTAAACCGGGTGCCCATCTCCGGGAAAATACAGGCCACCCGCTATAATCCAGGCAAGTTTTTCAACGCGGCCAGCCACAAAGCTTCCCTGGATAACGAACAAAGCGCTATTCTCCTGAATAATGGTCATGTTACAATTTTAGTGAAGCAGATCGCCGGATTGATCGCCCGCAGGATTGTATGTTGGGCAAAAGAAGGCGATGAGTATCAGCGAGGGCAACGCTTTGGCCTGATCCGGTTCGGCTCACGAGTAGATATCTTTCTACCTGAAGGTACAGACATAAAGGTCGCGATTGGCGATATTGTCAACGGAGGAAGTTCCATTATTGGTTATCTAAAATAAGTAGCCCATGCAACGTAAAAAAGGCATTCATATCCTCCCCAGTTTGTTCACCACAGGAAATGTTTTCTGTGGTTTCTACGCGTTTGTCGCGGTGCTGAATGAACAGTTTTATTTCGCTGCCTGGGCCATTGTGGCAGGAATGATTTTTGACGGGCTGGATGGCCGCATCGCCAGGTTGACCAAAACCACCAGCGCCTTTGGCGAACAATACGATTCATTAGCAGATATCATCACCTTTGGCATGGCCCCTGCCCTTCTGGCCTATTCATGGGTATTAAAACCGTTTGGCCGGTTGGGGTGGATGGCCGCTTTCCTGTTTCTACTTTGCGCTGCCCTGCGACTGGCCCGATTCAATGTGACCAAGCCTGAGATTCGCAGTGAACATTTTATCGGCCTTCCGAGTCCAGCATCAGCGGTTGTGATAGCATCCATCGTGATTGCATTTGAAGACTTGTTTGCCACGCGTATGAACCCTTTCACAATGGTAATGGTGGTTTATGCCCTGGCGTTCCTCATGGTCAGCAATATCAAATACCCGGCCTTCAAACAGTTTGACTTTAAAAAACGGGTTGTGTTTTCCCGTTTCCTGTTTGTGATTTTATTCATTTATGTTCTGGCAACGATACCGCGGGTTGCGTTGTTTATTCTTGGTATCACCTATGCCATTATCGGCCCAATCGGCTTGTTGTTAAAAAATAAAAAACTGGCGGCCGAGTCCAGTGAAACATCCCCGCCACCGGTAAACACTCATTAACTACTAGAC
>Ga0207991_1001577_pt1 | contig 13630 bp, 9 predicted proteins | sample ETN07SmetaG_FD_185786 | JGI IMG/M metagenome (GOLD analysis project Ga0207991, IMG submission 185786) | Marine microbial and viral communities from oxygen minimum zone, Eastern Pacific Ocean - ETNP2014F14-07SV275 (SPAdes) (version 2) | ecosystem: Environmental > Aquatic > Marine > Oceanic ... | reverse complement strand
GTAATGGTTTTTGTAGGGGTAAGTTTGTTTTATTTTTAGTTTTTTATTGATTAGGCGCTATCACCAATATCTCGATTAGCCAAATCTTTCATAATGGCCGTTCTCATTTCGTCAGAAAAATCAAACCAATCAAATATCTCATTCATATGGCGATTACATCCAACACAGAAGTTATTCTTGTTGTATTTACAAATACTGACACATGGGCTTATAATTTGTCTTAACTTAGTTTGCTCGTTCATGGCGAAATTATAAATTGCTATACAACATCATGGGGTTTTTATGAGCAAAGTTTTTTATTATTTTGATCATAAGATGCATTCATCGATACATGACAACTTCTAGAGCCAAGGGAAGTCTCCACAGTGAGATTCGCTCCATCATTGCAGTGTTCAGTTTTGAGGTAGGCAAAAGCGATACTATGACCAACCCTGTGACCATAGGCGCCACTTGTAATAATGCCAGTAAGTTCTCCATCAGAAAAGACTGCTTCATTTCCAAAGCACTCAGCTGGAACTTGGTCATCAAATATAAGGTAAGCTAGCTTAGTTTTAATTCCACTAGACATGCGTTCACGTATGTTATCTGCACCTATAAAATCTCGATTTAAGTCAAGAAACCTTTCCATACCAGCCTCTAACGCAGAAATCTCTTCTGTGAACTCTGCACCGTAAGCTCTATACATTTTCTCTAATCGCATACTATTAAATGCCTGACCACCAAAATCTTTTAATCCAAACTGATCGCCCATCTCCATTAGAGATTCATATATTGAAATGAGTTGCCAGCTTGGCATATGAAGCTCCCACCCAAGTTCGCCTGCATAAGAAACCCTCATTGCAAAAACTTGAGCTGAGTCAATTTGTATCATTCTGCAGCTAAGCCATGAAAATGAATTATTACTTAGATCTTCATGAGTGCATTGAGCCAAAATTTTTCTGGCATTTGGTCCAGTCAAAAGAAGCCCACCCCAACTTTCGGTTATGTTTTCAATATTGACATCATATTCATCCGAGTGCCATTCCAACCATTGATAATCCTTTACCTCTGAGCCAATAGCCCCCATCAATAGGAAATGCTCTTTGTTAATTCGACTAATTGTCTGCTCAGCCATGATGCCGCCCTTCGGAGCATGAAAAAGAGTCAACCCTATTCTGCCATCTTTAGTGGGTAGTTTATTGCAAGATAATTGATCTAAGAATGTGAAGGCATCCTTACCTGTGATTCGGAATTTTGCAGCCCCACTAATGTCAGTAATTCCACAGAAGTTTTGAACCGCTGCACATTCCTGAGCAACTGCCTCATGTGCCTCACTATGAGCCCAAGTTAGAGTTTCTTTTCTAATGTCATCTGTTGAGAACCAAGAAGGCTTTTCAAAACCTGTATTGACAGTATGAATAGCACCTTTTTGGCTTAGCACTGTATGTAAAGCGCTAACTCTTATTGGTCTTCCATGTGGTCGGTTTTCGTTTGGAACCGCGAAGGAGTACATTCGCTCATAAGACTCAATAGCTCTAGTTGTGCAGTAAGTTTTATCAGCCCAATTATCAAACCGTCTGCTATCGAGCGAAGCCATATTGAGTTCTGTTTGCCCATGCACCATCCATTGTGCTAAATATTTACCAATTCCCCCTTGAGCAATCCCGATACTTGCGCCACATAAATTCCAAAAATTTCTTAACCCTTTTGCGGGACCTACAAGTAAATTATCATCTGGTGTATGAGTAATCAATCCGTTTATTACAGTGCTTATTCCGACCTCTTTAAATAACGGCACAATCTCCATGCATCGCTCTAAGTAAGGCATAAGTCTCTCTAAGTCTCCCTCAAAGAGCTCTCTATCGAATGACCAGTCCACCCCATCTAGCGCCCAGGGTTTAGATCCTCTTGTTTCATAGGGGCCAATTAAAAAACCGCTACCTTCTTGTCGAATATATGAAGCCGCAATAGAGTCACGGGTTACGGGAAGTTCTTTTGTAAGAGCGGCAATATCTGGATGGTTATCAGTAATTAAATACTGATGCTGTAAGTTAACTAGTGGCACGTAAGAGCCAACCATTGAACCAACTTGTGGTGAGAAACAACCGCCAGCATTCACAACATGCTGAGCGATAATATTACCTAATTCAGTGACAACTTCGTACTCACCAGTTGGAAGAATGTTAATATCAATCACTCGGTTAAAGTTACTAACCTCGGCACCTGCTTTTTTGCTAAGTTGCGCTAATTGAGTTACTACAGTTGTAGGGTCTACATGTCCGTCGTTAGGTGTATATAAAATGTTTCTTGCTTTATCAAAGTTCATCATTGGGTTGATAATTGAAGCCTCTTCCTTTGAGACAAAATACATTTCACAGCCAATATGGTTTGCTTTACTTATAATGTTTTTAAACCACTGCTCTTCAACTTCATCGTGTCCAACTCTTAATGAACCAGTTTTATGAAACGATGAAGGGAGTCCAGTTTTTTCGGGCAGAATCTCGTCGTATAGTTTTATTGTGTATTCATGAATGTTAGACAACGTATGGTTGCCATTAAAATTTGGGCACAATCCAGCCGCATGCCAGGTAGAGCCACTAGTAAGTTCTCCTTTTTCTACTAGAACAACATCAGTCCAGCCTTCCAGTACAAGATGATACATAAGGTTAACACCTAGTGATCCACCACCAATTATTACTACTTGAGCGTGTGACTTCATATGAATTATTTATTTTTTAAGTGGTTTGCGACCAATATCTTTTCTGCTTAGTTTGATATTAAACTTTTCGCGTAATTGTTTGTCAACGTCGTCACTAATGTGATTTGGAAAGTGTTCTGATAGTATTTCTTTTTTTTGTTGAATTGCTTTTTCCAATATAACGGGTTTTCCCATATCAGCCCAATCATTAGGGCTTTCTCTATCACTTAAATCAGGAAAGATGTATTCACTCTGCATAACGTTTATTGTTAGCTCTGACCCAAGGTAGTGAGCTTTATCGTTCAAGCAAACATCTTTAATCGTTTCAAAACAAAGAGACTCTTCACTATCATCACTAAACCCTTTAGTCATCCTCATTGAGGCACCCAATAAATCATTATCCAGTAGTAAACTTTCAGGGCAGGTTCCTAAAAGGCTTGCGTACATTCCTGCAGATTCGTAAATTATATTGGCTCCAGCTATTGCTGTAACTGTATGAGTAGACGCCCTCTCTGAGCCTGCTTGAAAATCCGGGAATTTGGAGTCTGTCATTCCTGCAGGTGTTCCAGTTGGAAGGTTCAAGTGGTTGCCCATTTGTGCGCAAGCTGCAGAAATTAACCCTTGTTCTGGAGAGCCTCCGACCATTGAGCCGGTTCTTAAGTCAGACACAAAAGGCCATGTACCAAGAATTGCAGGTGCGCCTGGTTTAATAGCGTTCACATATACGAGTCCACCTAGGCACTCAGCCCATGCTTGAGATACAACACCTGGAAGCAGTGGTGGAGCTGTTGCTCCAGCTTGACCTGCAGATAGAAGTAGTATTGGCATGCCACCTTCAACGCCTACACGTAAACACTCTAATGACTCCTCTGCAAATTTCATTGGAGGCACAACATGGCAGTTACTCATACTTATAAAAGGCCTCTCACGCCATTTTTCCTCACTGCCAGCAATAATATGAAGCATTTCAAGAGCATCAGTAACGTGATGTGATTCAGTAAAACTAACCCCCGCATGCTTATCAGTTCCCATCGCTACACAATAAACTGAGTTTTGATCCATCTCACGCGGGCTAACAATATCTCTTAAGACACAAGTTCGTTGAAACATATGAATATGTTCACATGTATCAGCAATTCTCGCCATATCATATAGATCTTGACTTTCGGATTCTCGATACTCATTGTTTTCTGGGTCGGCAATAAGAACTGCAGCACCAGCAGTTGAGAAGTGAACTCTTGAGCCACTTAAATCCAAGTCATGTTTTGGCGATTGGCCGTGAAGAACGAGACCACGCTGTGAAAGGTTCATCGCTTTTTCAACAACCTCTCGTGGCATTCTTAATCTGCCATCATCTCCAAGAACCGCTCCAAAAGCAACACAAGTCTCGATGCAGTGAGGAGTAGCATCAGCAAACCCAATTTCTTCTAGGATTCGATAAATATTAGCTTCGATTGATAAAACTTGCTTATCACTTAGTGGTTTATATCTCCCACCAATTTCACCGGCATTAACTGGTTTTTTATCTTCTGCAAGAGGCGCACTTCGTAAGGCAATCCTTGCCTCTCTTCCACCTGATTTTCTTCTTGTCATATCGAGAAATTGAGTAGTATTATATTTTGCATTTTGATACTAAATTAGATGCCTGTCAATTATTTTTTTATGTTGTTACTTTTGATAAAATCTATATCATATGCAGGTTAATTATCTTATGGTAAATAGTAATGTCCCGTAATGAGCTTTTGATTGATTATAGTCCTTCACGTAAGGCTATTAGAGATGCACGAGTTATGAAAGAAAGCGAGGCTATATCTCGATTAATCCAAATAGAAAATACAACTGTTAATCAGAGAGTAGAGATTAGCCAGAAAACATCTAACTTAATTATTAAATTACGTAAAACTAAAAAACCGGATTTATTGTCTCAATTTATTGCTGAATACAACTTAAATAGTGAAGAAGGCCTCTCTTTAATGACCTTAGCTGAGTCTTTTTTAAGGGTTCCAGACAACAAAACTAGAGACAAACTTTTTTCAGATAAGATCTCTAATAAGCCTTGGTCTAAGCACTTACGTGGTGGAAAATCTTCAATGGTCAGTATTGCAACTATTGCGCTCAGTATTGCAGATATGATGATCAGTCATGGCCATAATAATTCTATTAAGGGCCGTATTAAGCATGCTTTAGAAATTTTGTCTAGGCCAGGAATTCGCTTTAGTACAGGAAGTGTGATGAAGTTTTTTGGAACTCAGTTTGTTTTTTCAGAAGACATAGAAAGTGCTTTAGCTGTTAATAATCAGGATGCGCATTCATTTGACATGTTGGGAGAGGCGGCATGGACAATGGCTGATGCAGATCGATATTTCAATGCATACAAAAATAGTCTAATTGCTATTGGTAAAAATAATAAAGGAAATGATATATATAAAGCCGATGGCATATCTGTAAAACTTTCTGCGCTTCATCCAACCTATAACTTTATGCACAAGGATCGTGTTATATCCGAATTAGTGCCTAAAGTCTTGGCTTTGGTTGAAATTGCTCAAAACTATAATATTGGTATCAATATTGATGCAGAAGAGTGCGAGCGCTTAGATATTTCGCTTGACGTTATTGCAGAAATAGTTAATTCAATTGAGCATTCAAAATGGCAAGGATTTGGAGTCGTTGTTCAGGCTTATCAAAAAAGAGCACCTTATGTTATTGAATGGCTTTATGAGTTAAGTAAAAAAAGCAACCTAAAGATCATGGTTCGATTAGTTAAAGGCGCCTACTGGGATAGTGAAATTAAGAAATCTCAAGAGCTCGGTGATATTGACTATCCAGTATTTACAAAAAAATCAAATACAGATTATTCGTTTATAGCTTGTGCTCAAAAACTACTGAGTATGAGGGATTTTATTTATCCACAGTTTGCGAGCCATAATGCCCATACTCTAATTAGTGTGTGTGAAATTGCAGGAGACAATATAGGCTTTGAAGTTCAACGACTTCACGGAATGGGTGAGTCACTTCATGCGATTCTTTCAAGTCAATATGGAGTTTTGTCAAGAGTTTATGCGCCTGTTGGAAACCATAAAGACTTACTCGCATATCTCATGAGAAGGTTGCTTGAGAATGGTGCTAACAGTTCATTTATTAATCATTTGTTTGATAAAAGCATTAAACCTGAGGAGTTAGCATCAAATATACTGGCTGAGGTTGAGCAAGATAAAGAGCATTCTCATCCTAAGATCCCTTTACCCAAAGACATTTATCAAAGTATTCGAGAGAATTCTAGTAGTGTAATGCTATCAGAGCAAAATGAGGTTGATCTTTTGTATCAACGACAGCAGAAATGGCTAAAACATAAATGGCATGCTAAATCGATATTATCTAGTAGCCATACTGATAATGACACTGCTCATAAGGTCATAAATCCAGCTGATTTTAGTGATGAAGTTGGTGATGTAATTTATGCTACTGAGTCTGACCTTGATGAATGTTTAAGTACTGCAAATGAGGCTTTTACAAGTAATGGTTCAAGCCACCCTCAAATACTTGAAAGCCTTGCGATTGCTGCTGACCTTTTCGAATCTAATCGAGCTGAGCTTTTGGTTATAGTAATGAGAGAAGCTGGAAAAACGTACCAGGACGCGATTGATGAAGTTCGAGAGGCAGTAGATTTTTTGAGATATTATGCAAACTTAGCTCAAAATGTTATACCAACTAAGCGAGAAGGGTTGGGTGTTTTTGTTTGTATCAGTCCTTGGAATTTTCCTTTGGCAATTTTTACAGGTCAGATTGCTGCTGCACTAGCAGCAGGAAATTCTGTAATCGCTAAGCCCGCAGAAAGCACCTCTTTAATTGCATTTAGAGCGACACAATTACTAATTGAGGCTGGAATCCCACTGGGTGCTTTGCAGTTAGTTTTAGGTCAAGGATTGGATGTAGGGTCCTACCTTGCAAGTCACCCAAGTATTTCTGGTGTGGCATTTACGGGTTCAACAAATGTAGCTAAATTAATTAAGAAGAACTTAATACAAAATGGTAATTCGAGGGCAAGAGTGATCGCGGAGACAGGTGGATTGAATGCCATGGTTGTTGACTCCACAGCGCTATCTGAGCAAGTAACACGAGATGTTATTGATAGTGCATTTAAGAGTGCAGGTCAACGCTGTTCGGCTCTTAGAATTCTGCTTATTCAAGATGATTGCTTTGACACTACAATTTCAATGATTAAGGGCGCTATGCAGGAATTAATACTTGGAAATCCACAAAATTTAAGGACTGATTGCGGACCAGTAATTAACTTAAATGCAAAAACAAAGCTGCTTGATCATATTAAGAGTTCACCTCTAAAAAATACAGTCTCATTATCATCCAGTAACAATATTAGTAATGGTCACTATGTTGCACCAACTATTATTGAGCTTGATGATATTGATCAGATTAATGAGGAATTTTTTGGTCCCATTCTTCACGTGATTCGTTACTCAACTGAAAGTCTAATGGAGACAATCGATAAGTTAAATGAGAAAGGATATGGGTTGACGTTTGGTGTTCACTCTCGAATCAAAAGTCAAGTGGATCAGATTGTTTCTAGAATCAATGCAGGCAATATTTATGTGAACAGAAACCAGGTTGGAGCTATTGTAGGCTCACAACCATTTGGTGGCGAGGGTCTATCAGGAACTGGTCCAAAAGCAGGAGGTCCACATGCACTTCATGGCTATAGTAGAAGTGTATCAACTGGACGAGTAAGTAATCAAAAGTTAACATTATCAGATACCACTTTTAATATAGGTGATATTGAAAAGAGTAGCCCTATGATTAATGATGATATGGTGAAAAAATTAAGACAAGAATTTTCTTCACTTGGCGGAGAATTTTTTAATTTTTTAACTGAAACAATTGAATCCTATAACTCTATTATTTCTTTACCTGGACCTACAGGCGAATCCAATGAGCTGACATACCAAGCAAAGGGCTGCGCACTTTGTTTTGGACCATCAGAGACTGACTCGATTAAGCAAACTATTTTAGCTTTGGCTCTTGGTAATAGTGTAATCAGTCAAATAAACTCAAAGGTTTTTTCTTCTTTGGTTGATATAGGCTTTAATAAAAACAGTATTACTAGACTAGAAGGTATGCCAAGTAATGAAATTTTTGAAAACAATCACTACCATGCCATCATGTATTTTGGCGATGCGTTGTCAGTTGAAAGAATTTTGGAAAATAAGCGCGAAGAAATAATCCCAATTGTGAGCTCGATTTATGAACCCTGGCAATTGGTTAAAGAGCGGGTAATATCTGTTGATACCACCGCATCAGGGGGAAATGCAAATTTATTAGCGCTATAGATTATGGAGACGTTAAACGTCTTTACTGCTTTCGAAATTAAATTTTGCACCCTTTCTGATTCCAGATGGCCATCTTGAGGTGATTGTTTTAAGTTGGGTATAGAAGCGCACTCCTTCCATTCCATGAATTGAAGAGCCACCAAAAAGTGAACGCTTCCAGCCACCAAAACTATGCATTGCAGCTGGTACTGGAATTGGAATGTTGACGCCAACCATGCCAACCTTAACGTTTGAGGTGAAGTGACGCGCGGTATCACCATCGCGAGTGAAAATAGCGGTTCCATTGCCATACTCATGATCATTTACAAGCGCTAAAGCTTCATCATAAGTTGACACTCTTACAACCGATAAAACAGGGCCGAAAATTTCATCAGTATAAATAGACATATCTGACGTTACATGATCAAAAAGACATCCTCCAACAAAAAAACCTTCTTTTTTAGTCTCTGATCTTCCATCTACTTTCAGTTCTGCTCCTTCATTAATGCCAGCCTCAATATAAGATACAATTTTTTCTTGACTTGCTTTAGAAACAACTGGACCCATCTCAACTTCTGGATCATCATAAGAGCCAATATTTAAAGACATAACTTTCGGTATTAAAGATTCAATCAGTTGATCTGCAGTCTCATCACCAACAGCTACAACAACTGAGATTGCCATACATCTTTCACCAGCTGAGCCATAGGCAGCACCAATAATGGCATCACTGCTTTGTTCAAGATCAGCATCAGGCATAACAATCATATGATTTTTTGCACCACAAAGAGCCTGAACACGTTTGTTATTTTTTGAACCTTCTTGGTAAATGTATTCACCGACATTAGTCGAGCCTACAAAACTAACAGCACGAACTAGTGGGTTGGTTAGTAATTCATCTACAGCCTCTTTGTCACCAACAATTGTATTTAATACGCCATTAGGGAGTCCTGCTTCGTGCATGAGTTCCGTTAATCTTAGTCCGCAAGAGGGAACTTTTTCAGAGAGCTTTAAAACGAAGGTATTACCACATGATATTGCAACTGGATACATCCACATAGGAACCATCGCCGGGAAATTAAAAGGGACAATACCAGCACAGACACCAATTGGTTGGCGTAAGTTATGACTATCAATTCCCCTTGATACATCAGCACTAAAATCAGATTTAAGATGATTATTAATTGCCGTACAGTATTCAACTATTTCTAGACCTCTTCCCACTTCGCCTTTAGCATCAGCGAAGGTCTTACCATGCTCTTGAGAGACAAGCTCAGCTAATTCATCGGTATGTTTGATAATAAGTTCACGATAAGTAAACATAATTTGAGCACGTTTTGATGGAGGTATTTGGCTCCAGCCTTCAAGTGCATTGCTGGCCACTTGGATTGCATTTTCAGTATCTTTTGAGCCCGCCCCTTCTATTTGCCTAATAACCTTACCCTTAGCTGGATTATATATATCAAAAATACGACCAGAACTACCTGAAACTTTTTCGCCACCAATGATGTGCTGTAATTGATTAATAGACATAATATAAATTATTGAATTATAAGGGGGTTAATATACCAAGAAATAGATTTTAATTATTGTTAATTCCTTTACTGGATTATCTTTTAAAGTACTTTGGTTCAGTGTAGGTATTTGAAATAATTATAACATATGTTCTATTTTTAGAATAATAGAAAATATATACATGATTTTATGTATACTAAATTTCTTGAAGTTAAAACATCTGCTTCAATATTGAAGTTAATTTTGACTTCAAAAAAATGTAATGATAGGAGAAATAAAACATGTTTAAAATAAATAAATATGCTTCTCGTCTAGCTCTTGCAGTACTTGTTCTTTCTGGAACAACTATGTTTGGTAGTACAGCCGCAATTGCTGATGGAGAGAAGTTTGTTCTAATAAGTCATGCACCAGATTCTGATTCATGGTGGAATACAATTAAAAATGCTATTGGAATAGCTGCAGATCAAATGGGTGTTACAGTAGATTATCGTAACCCTACTACTGGTGATCTAGCAGATATGGCACGTATTGTCGAGCAGGCTGCAGCAAGTAACCCTGATGGCATTATTGTAACAATTGCTGATTATGACGTTTTAAAAGGACCCATTACTAATGCAATAGCAAAGGGAATTCCAGTTGTTACAATTAACTCTGGAACTCGTGAGCAATCTGAAATGCTAGGAGCATTGGCACACATTGGTCAGCCTGAGTACGATGCTGGTTTTGGTGCAGGTAAAAGAGCTAAAGCTGCTGGAGTAACTAAGTTTTTATGTGTAAATCACTTTTTTACAAACCCAGTTTCAGTTGATCGTTGCCAGGGCTATGCAGATGCACTTGGTGTAGATCTAGGTAATCAAATGATAGACTCTGGACAAGATCCAACAGAAATAAAAAATAAAGTTATGGCTCACCTTAGGTCTAACCCTGATACAGATGCCATTCTTACTTTAGGCCCAACTTCAGCTCATCCAACGCTTTCAGCTTTAGATGACATGGGTCGTTCAGGTGATATCTATTTTGGAACTTTTGACCTTTCGGGTGAAATTGCTGCTGCTGTGAAATCTGGTGTTATTTCTTTTGCCATTGATCAACAGCCGTACTTACAAGGATATCTACCAGTTATTTTCTTGACTAACTTGTCTAGATATGGCGTATGGCCTTCTGGCGCTATCAACTCAGGACCTGGATTTATCACTAAGAGTAACATTAGCTTAGTTGAAAAATATGCAGGTGTATACCGTTAATAGTTAGTGTAGTTTATTAACGTGCTACCCATCATTGTCTTAGATTGGTGGGTAGCATTTTTTTTATCTTTATCAGATAAAAAATTTAAATTTAATTCTTTTAGAATAACCATTAGGATTTAATCATGCCTTCAAGTTTAATAAATATGTCATCCATTCGTTCAAAATTTAGCAATGCATTGCTGCGCCCTGATTTAGGAGCTATAGTTGGTGTTATATTAGTTTTCCTTTTCTTTTTCCTTGTGGCGCGTGACACTGGAATGTTTTCTTTAGAGGGCTCCATGAATTGGGGAATAGTATCTTCTCAGTTCATTATTATTGCTGTTGGCGCCTGTCTACTAATGATCGCTGGAGAATTTGATCTTTCAGTCGGATCAATGATAGGCTTTGCTGGAATCGTGATAGCAGTGACTTCAGTCGTTTGGGGTTGGCCTGTTTGGCTCAGTATTATTGCAGCCTTTGTTATATCAATGACCATAGGGTCATTAATTGGCTATATTACAGTCAAAACAAATTTACCATCATTTATTGTTAGTCTTGCTTTTTTATATATTTTGCGAGGAATGACAATCTTTATTGCTATTGTAAGTACTAAAAAAACCATTATTGGAGGCGTAACTGAAGCTGCCCAAAATGATTGGTTAGCTCCAATCTTTGGTGGAAAAATATTCACAGGCGTATTCGAATGGCTCGCTGAACATGGTTTGATTGAAACTTTTATAGCTGGTACAAAAGCTGGTCAGCCAGTTGTATCAGGAATACCAATGATGATGGTTTGGGCACTAGGGTTAATTATTTTTGCACATTTTTTGTTAACAAAAACTCGATTTGGTAATTGGATATATGCTTCCGGCGGAGACGCACAAGCTGCAAGGCATATTGGAGTTCCAGTCAATAGGGTTAAGATACTCATGTTTGTCTTCACTGCTTTTTGTGCAACCGTATTTGCCACTACTCAAGTTATTGAGTTTGGCTCAGCTTCAGCAGATAGAGGTATTCTTAAAGAATTTGAAGCAATTATTTCAGTTGTTATAGGCGGCGCTTTATTGACTGGTGGCTATGGATCAGTTATTGGTGCAGCTCTTGGTGCTGTAATATTTGGAGTAGTTCAACAAGGTTTATTTTTTATCGGCGTGGAGAGTTCATTATTTAGAGTTTTCCTAGGGGTGCTTTTGTTATTAGCAGTGATACTCAATACACATATCCGTAAATTAATTACAGGGCCGAAATGATGAGTGATGCATCAATAATGAAGCTTAAGGATATTCATAAAAGCTTTGGTAATGTTGATGCCCTTAAAGGGGTTTCAATTTCTATTAATAAGGGAGAATGCCATTGTTTATTGGGTGATAACGGAGCTGGAAAATCAACGTTTATTAAAATCATGTCTGGAGTTCACCAGCCCACAACTGGACAAATCAGCATTAATGGAAAGGATACTGTAATAAATAACCCTCGTGATGCAATAGATTCTGGTATTGCTACAGTTTACCAAGATTTGGCACTGATCCCATTAATGTCAGTTTCGCGTAATTTTTGGCTCGGCAGAGAGCTGACAAAAAAAGTTGGCCCAATTACTGTAATGGACTTTGAGAAATGTAACTCAATTTTGATGTCGGAAATGGATAAGATTGGGATTCAATTGCGAGACCCTAATCAATCAATAGGAACACTTTCAGGTGGTGAAAGGCAAACAGTAGCGATTGCTCGTGCAGTATTTTTTGGCGCTAAAATATTAATACTTGATGAGCCAACTTCGGCTTTGGGCGTATACCAAACTTCAAATGTATTAAAAACTATAGAAAAGGTTCGTGAAAAAGGTGTTGCAGTAGTGTTTATATCTCATAATGTTTCACATGCTTTAGCTGTAGGGGATAAATTTACAGTTTTATCCCGAGGTGAAACTCTTGGCACTGCTCTTTCTGGAGAGATTAATTTTGAAGAATTGCAATCTATGATGTCTGGACATAAAGAATTATCAGAATTAAAAAATAAAAAATAAAAAATATTATGAAAATATGTTTAATTGGTGCGGGTCGAATAGGCACAGTTCATGCTATTGCAATAGCAAGTGAAGAAAGTGCTGTCCTTCATTCGGTTGTTGATTTCCATCAAGAAGCAGCAGATCAGCTTGCAAAAAAGTACAATGCTATCACTCTAAACTTGGATGAGGCATTCAACAATAAAGAAATAGATGCTTTTATCATTGCCAGTAGTACTCCTACTCATGCAGATCTCATAGAACAGTGTGCTCGAATAGGTAAACCTGTTTTTTGTGAAAAACCTATAGATTTATCTCTTGATAGGGCTTTATCCTGCGCTAAAGCTGTTGAAGAAAGTGGTATTGTATGCATGCTTGGTTTTAATAGGCGATTTGATCCACATATGGCCAGTTTAAAGAGCAAAGTTGACAAAAATCTTATTGGTTCGGTCCAATCTTTGACAATTACATCTCATGATCCAGAGCCACCTTCCATGGAATATATTGCAAGTTCTGGTGGGTTATTTCACGACATGATGATTCATGATTTTGACATGGCTTGCTGGATACTTAATGATACCCCACGCAGTATATATGTTGCTGCCAGTGCTGAAAATGAGGGCATTGCTAGTCATGGTGATGTGGATACTGCTAGCGTCATATTAACTATGAAAGGAGGTGCGATTGTAACTATTATTAATGGTCGTCAAGCAGCTTTTGGTTATGACCAGAGAATTGAGGTTTTTGGAAAAACAGGAATGTTACAAGTCCAAAATGAACTTGAAGATAATGTAGTTTTAAGTAATGCAAATGGAATTAAACAAGCTAAATCAAAAAATTTTTTCTTGCAAAGGTATGAAAAAGCATTCCACAATGAGTTGCTGCATTTTAT
>Ga0207991_1001576_pt1 | contig 13632 bp, 10 predicted proteins | sample ETN07SmetaG_FD_185786 | JGI IMG/M metagenome (GOLD analysis project Ga0207991, IMG submission 185786) | Marine microbial and viral communities from oxygen minimum zone, Eastern Pacific Ocean - ETNP2014F14-07SV275 (SPAdes) (version 2) | ecosystem: Environmental > Aquatic > Marine > Oceanic ... | reverse complement strand
CCGACCTGACTGAATTCGAGCGCGACACTGTCGCGGGAATGCTGGGCATCTTGAATTTGAACCAGATGTCGTCGGCTGAGCGTGATGCTGCGGGTATCGCGCAGCCCAGCAGCGGAAGAGACAGAAATTAATTAGGGATAGAGTACGTATTCTGGTGTCCGCTTTTGGCCGAAAGCGGACATTGGAATCAATAATAAGTCTGGCCCATTTTAATTTTCTTTTCTGTTCTCCTGATAGCGGGCGCCGCTCAGTATGTTGGTAAGAGCGTAATTTCCTTCGTGACAGGCATACTCGTAGATTGGTTCGCCGAACTTCTTAAACGGAATCTGGCCACCCCAGACGCTGGTGTAGTTCGTAAGATCATCGATCATGAACTCGTATAGGATAGTGTCTTCGTCCACTCTCGTGAAACGCTCCATAACCTTCCCATCATCAGAACCAGGAACTTCGCGAAACGCGAATTTTGGATTCATATTTGTAGTTTCGACCACGAGCGTGTTTCCTTCCCACTTTCCCCACGAATCACCAAACCACGGGCGAATTTCCTCTCCTAATGATGTGGGCTCACCGAGCCGGATGATCCGGACATCGTGCACCATCTCCGCCATGATCATCACGTACTCCGGGGTCTGCACAATTGTGTAGTTGTTGTTGTACCAATAGTTGGGGATCATCGGTGGACCGGCACTGGATTCGAACGAAACGATGCAGCGTTCAGCCAACGGCCGCAGCTCGGGATGATCATAAGGGCCGAACCCGCGTCTCTGGAGGTCTAACTCCTCGATCAGGTTAAGGGTTGTAGCAGTGAGGGTCGGCACACGTCCGTCCACCGGGCTGGTAACCAGCGAGCTTCTCGGCTCACCAAGCACCATAGCGACTCGATCACCCGGCTCGCGCCAGACTTCGTCGTAGCATGTAGTGGCTCCATCGATGCACACCGGATCATCACCACCGGGGGGAAGTGGGCGATTTGAATCGCTGGGTTCAGAGCGCAGAGCTACGGAATCCGCGTGCCCCGATTCGAGCGCGACGACCTGCTCCTGTGTAAGCACTGGCCCCAAGTTATCAGGGCGTTCCATCGGTGTTAACGTCGCATTGGTCCAGTTTCCCTGTAAGTCCGGGTGACCGTCGGACGTCAGTGGCACTTGCCAGTTTTCGCCATCGGTTGATACTGTCTGCGCGGCTACAGGGGAGAAAAGAAGGGCGAAAGCTGACAACGACGCTATAGAAGAAATCACAAACTGTCTAACTACAAGAGAGGGTAAGAGATTTGGGATCATCATTGTTCCTCCAGCTAGTGGCAGAATTAACGACTCTTTGTTGCTAACTCACTATAGTACAGCAAGCTACTTGTATTTGCCTATCTCCGTCGAGGCTTTCGCCTTCATGACCGGAGACCACGCCTTGGTTTCAATTGGATGATAATGATAATTCTTAACGTCTGCTATTGGCCGAAAGCGAACACACGGATTTTAAAAATAAATTTACATAGACTACCTAGCAATCCCACTGAAACCAGTTCTCTCAATTGCGTGCTGCACTAACCAAATATTAGCCTCATCATTCGAGCAGATTAGTAATACATAGATAGTAGGAGTCCCATCTGGTGAAAGGGGGGGGGTTAATATCTAGTAAGAGAGTGAGGTGACAAAACTATTTGATGGTATCCGTGATGGTATCGAGTGGTAACTCAAGAACGATCCCATCAACTCGAGGGTATTTAGTATGCAAAAGCTAACAGCCACAGCAGCCAAACCCGAAGCTTTTGCTTGCAAGAATTCAATCTTCAGGTTTGCTAATTGAATCCACCTCTGAAAATAGCGCGTCCCCGGTTGTAGCCCTCAGGCATTGGCAACACATCGTTAGCTTGCGCCCAAACCTCATAATCTGCCAGCATCTCTTCAAACAACTGCGGTTGCTCGGCTCTTAAATCGTTTACCTCACCTGGATCTACTTTAATATTGTATAGGTGCCACTCGGTTTCATTTTGCTCAAAGCGGTTGATAACAATTTTGTAGTCACCTTTAAACAAAGCACTGCTCCCGCCCAACTCATAGCCGATAGGTTCTGAAGCGATATGAACTTGTTGAGCAGAACCATGGAGGTATTCGGAAAAGTCGCTTCCAACGATCGGCTCCATTGCCTCGCCCTTCCAGTTACCGTTGTGATTATCAATATCTAGTAAACCAAGAATCGTGGGCGCTAAATCGGTCACGAATACAAATTCATCGGTAAGCTCACCTTGCTGCGTAATCCCTGGTCCTGACATTACCAACGGCACTCTCAGTCCACCCTCATTAGCATGAAATTTGTAAAAAGCTAACGGAGAAGCTGCGATTGTGGCATTACTCGGTCCAATTGCGACCCACGACCCACGCTCGCCCAAGTTATCAATATCAGTTTCGTAGCCTACTCTGTTAAACCATTGATCAAGAACTGATTGCCCGGTAGGACTAATTAGCGGTGTTCCTGCCGCTCCATTATCTGACGTAAAAATAAAAATAGTGTTTTCATACTCTCCAATACTCTGCAAATAATCCATTAACCTACCAATATGCATATCCATAGCATCTACCATGCCTGCGTAAACTTCCATGCGCCGAGCATGATGCGCCCTTTGTTTTTCTGTTAGACTTTCCCATTCAAGAGTGCCAGGTGTCACTGTTGATTGAGTTCCCTCAGGAATTACCCCTGCCTCTTCTGCTGCTACACGTCTCCTTTCTCGCATAACAGTCCAGCCTTCATCATAAACACCAGCATACTTGTCAGAAAATTCTTTCGGAGCCTGCACTGGAATGTGAACAGCCTGAAAAGGGACATAAGCAAAGAAGGGCTGATCATCGGCTTCGTTAGAGCCGATAAATTCTATAGTCTTGTCAATGAAGTATTCTGAAGAATAAAAATCATCCGGTAGCGTGTGCTCCAAACCATCGGCATACCAATGAGCTTGATCATAAATTGGTAGGTAGGTTCGTTGCTCCCAATTGTCTGCGCCCGTGTCTGCCATAGCAATTGTGCGCTCAAATCCGCGTGCTGAAGGAAGTAACTCTGGTGTATGACCCAAGTGCCACTTGCCAGTCAGGTAAGTATGATAACCATTCTCTTGCAGCAAACTCGCCAAAGTGACCACATTGTCGCCAAGCACTCCCTGATAGTGATCGAATTCCATTTGTTCAGGAGGTATGGATTCTGGGATATTGGGGACACCGTTGCGGTGACTGTCCACTCCAGTTAACAACATAGCGCGAGCCGGCGCGCAATTTGCCGCGGTGTGGTAGTTAGTAAATGACAAGCCTTCCGCTGCCAGACGAGCAATATTGGGCGTGCTAATCTCACCGCCGAAAGGTGAAATATCAGTATAGCCGAGGTCATCCGCCAGTATCAGGACGATATTGGGACGACTTGCTGGTTGAGCCTGGACCGCGCTAAGCATAACAATACAAGCAGCAAATACAGCGGCTAAACCGCTTTTCGAGCGCAATTCCATAATTCCTCCCAGACATAGTTCCGTAACGTAAATGCTGCTATTTAGTTTTATTCAAAGCCTGAAAAAGATTTGCAGCGGCTGCTTTAGCACTCTCATTATCGGCCGGAGCAACATACATGGGCATTAAGAAAAACCATTTCCATTTGTTTGTATTGTCGTTATCAGCCATTACTCGAATGTACCACATCCTTCGAGCAGATTAGTAAGTGGTGAAATAAAATCTAACAGGAAAAAATAGGGACAAAAAAATGAGGCCTGCCCTACTGCTGTCCCTGAGATATCCCCACAAAATTTAGCTTTTGCTGTAGGTAATCGATGCGTGTAACGGGACTTGGCAAGGGGCATTGTTTTTCCGTTCCAGTGGGCCATCCCTGGCCCGTCCCGCGCTCCATCCCTGGGCGCTAGTCACTACAAAACAATACCCCTTCCCAATCCCCTGTCAAATTCAGTGTTATTTTCAGCTGCTAGTCCCAATATTTCTGCAATTTAATCAAAGGGGTCTGTCCCTATTTTTCTACCCATTCCACCAGGCGCGGGAATTTTGCCGCCTGCGGTCCATCAGACGATCATCCAGCCACAGGGCGAAACGCCTTAAGGGGCTGGAAGCCAGCTTGAACCAGAGGCGGTGGTACCAGCGGCTGAAATCCCGATTATAGGGACAGACACGAATGCAGATGGAACAATCCGTATTCTGGTTGGCCCAAAATGAAAAACATTTTTCCGCATCGGTAGTCCACTTGTTGATACCGATAATATTGGAACGGTTATAGGTTTTTTCGGAAGGTTTCGCAAAGGGAATGGCCTTCGGAGGGCAGGCCGAGGCACAGCGCTCACAAACATCGCAGAATTGTTTGATACCGTAGGATCTAGGCTTGTCGTGCAGCAAAGGTACATCGGTAAATATTTTCCCCAGGCGCAGTCGCGGGCCGTATTCCGGCGTAATCAATAGACTGTGCCGACCCACTTCACCGAGGCCGGCCTGCAAGGCCAAAGGAATTGTCAAAGCGGTATCATTCATGGTGGCATAGGCGCGATAACCAAGATTGCGTATATATTGTGCCAGGGTCAGCAGAGTCACCGCATCAAAAGAATAACCAAGCCCGGTAGCCGAACCGGACAGGGCCGAGGGTACTGTACCTGTCAGTGCGATATCCATAGCCTCGCCGATGAGAATGACATTATCCAGACCCTCGGGTAGATCCAGTGGTTTGCTGTCCTTGCTGTTATCACAAAACAGGGTGTTATACATCCAGCGCTCGTCGTAAGCGCAGATGCCGATGAGGTCGGCCCCCGCCAGTTTCGCCACCCTGCGAATATTCGCTGTGGCTTCTTCCGCACTTTCAAAAGCATAGGGCTCCGACCAGCCCTCCTCATGGGCCGTGAAATGGTCAAAAAACCCTTCCTTGCGCCCATCCTTCTGGCGACGCAGGTCGCGCAACACATTGGTCACATGCCAACTTGCATTGCGCAATGCATAGTCGCGTTGGCTGAAACCATCGGAGCGGCGAGTTCGTGCAGCAGGCATAAAGTAACCTTCGAAAAAAGCCGTCGCCTGGTCCGACTGTATCTCCTCATCCCATTCTGAACGGCAATAGATTTCATCGCGCTGATCGAAGCGTTGAAACTCATCGGAGACCTGTATACCGGTTAATTGATCGATGGGTTTACTGTGTCTGTTTTGCTTGCTCATGGGATCTTACGGTAACTGAGATGTAACAATAATAGCGGATAAAATGGGGGACAGACCACGTTTCTCAATTTCTGAGAGAGGCAACTGCTGCGCTAGCGGAAAACGTGGTCTGCCCCCTATTCTTTATTGAGCGGCCTAGTCGTTACCTGCCACTGCTCGCGCCAGTTTATCCTTGCGTTCGGCAAGCAGTTTTTCATAGCCCTCATCGTCAAGATGAGTAACGGCAATCCAGGCATGAGTCATCTCATCGGCAGTACGACTGCCGCCGAAAACCCACTGATCGGGATCCGGGTTGTTGGGATTGGCAGCGGTATTGTCATACCATTGCTTCAATACCAGCACGGCACCAGTGGGTACAAGTGGTGCGACGTCCGACTCATAGAGGTGACTGTGGTGCCAGGTCGCGCTCCAGTTGGAGATCTGGCTGATCGCTTCAATCTCCCCAGTGGTAGGGTGAAAAATTTCCAGTGAAGCCGCAACCAGGCGTAGATGACCGTGGGGTTGAAAGCTGTCTATTCTCACCGGATGGTCGAAAGAGTGGAATCCTTGGGTCATTTGATACCCGTTGGGTGGGATCACAAGCTTCACTTCACGCTCGCTGCGCTCGAATTGGATACTGTACTGGCGCAGATCCTGCTTATAGCCTACTTCATTTCCATAGCCCACCGGGTGCAACCACAAGCCAATTTCCACCACGTTGTCTTCGATGATGGTGCCGGGCGCGATTGTCCCCAGCCCACCCGGAAACATGTGAATACCCCAGCGAACCATTGAATTGGAAGGCAACGTTCGGCAGACGTCAGCTGGAATCAGCTCACCCCATTTCCCCATGGCATATTCGGTTAGCTGACTATGTCGCTCCAGTTCTCCCTCCTCATTAAACACTTCGATGGAAGAGTTTGCATGGTGAACAACCGATTCAGCCTCACCTTTTGGTTTTACTTGGATTGCCTTGATACAACGATCGGCTGTGACTCCGCTGGGCACATAATGATTGCTCCATATATCATTGCCGTCGGCTGGAATGTCTATGGGGATCGAGGCAATGACCAGGTCAGGTGCACCTAATTCCGCTGCGAAACTCCATTCACCGGGGTCGCTGAGCTCTGGAACTGGCAACGGACTATCAGGATCTCCCAGCCGCGCGCCCTGATTTACCCAGGCAACGAGCGTGTCTATTTCTGCTTGCTGCAGACGCCAATCGCCCTGTAAATCCTGGATGCCTATGCCGTGATCATAAGCGTAGGGAGGCATCTCACGATTCGCTACTCTCAACTGAATCAAGGGCGCCCAGGGACGCACCTGCTCGTAGCTCTCGAATTGCATCGGGCCAATGCCGCCTTCGCGGTGACAAACCACGCAATTCTCGTTAATGATGCGGCCCGCCTCACCGTTATATGTTACCGCGGGGTCTGTGTCCTGCGCCTGGACAGTTCCGGCCAATAGCGCAGCAGCAGCAATGCCGAGAAACTTGTGAGGATTATTCATGATTAGCCCTTTCTGGTTAAAAAGTAATTTGAATAGTGCTTCTCATCTTCCAGGCTATTAGTGATCGTCATAAGGTTTACGTCTGGTTAACAGAGGGTTGACGAGATCGTCGGTAGTCAGAAATATCGTTAACCTGGATTTGGGTTTGAATTTACCTCAATGGTTTGATTTATTTGCGTTGGAGGCCGCATGACGATAACGAAACGATCAATAATATAGGAAGAATGACCTTCATAGGTAAGTCTCTTTTAGTTAGTATCCATGCCATTCACCAAGAGTAGATCAAAATACCCATATTAACTAACCATTCATGCAGAATAGTATGTAATAGTCCGAGATGGAACCAAATAGAGTAAGTGGGGGGTGCCCCGGGGGTGGGGTCGGCTCGGTAGCGAATATAGAAAGCTAGGGGGTGGGGGTCAAACACTAGGGTGACAAAACAATGTGACGGTATTTATGACGGTATATCAAAGATAAATAAATTAAATAATGTTATATAACAAAGGCTTATAGGTACTATTCAGTAGTACCCATAGCTACCATATAAATCATTAATATCAGCCACTTACTATATTTATTAATAGCTGCTTTTTATTACCTCTATTTTAGGTAAGCAGTGGGTAAGCACTTAAAACCAGATAGAAGAAGAAAAAATCCTCCCATCGAAAGCTGTCTTTTATCCGACTTAGGCTGACAGCGATTTTTATCCTTGTACCCGTCAGCCCAATGTACGTCGTCAGAGCATATGGAACCACCAGAACTAAATTCTAAGAGACTCTTTTCTGCTCATAGTTTCTTCAGTTTAACCAACTAATCGCAGGTTTTGTACTTTTCTTTGCATCAGCGTTCGAGTCTTAATGATTGCCCGTTGATCCAAAATATCGTTTCTCTGTTCGCCGTCAGCCGTCTCGACAAACCGATGGGTGTCGGACTCCATCACATCGCCCTGTGCCAGAGCAATTGTGGGAATGAGCATGAGTAGGTATGCCAGCAATGGTGTAAAGGACGAAAGTAATTTATTGTTTTTCATAATGTTGGTTATGTTTTGAACTCACTTTAATGAATTTCCCAGGATGTTGGCCTTTAATCGCATCTCAATGAATCTTCAGGTATCGAGGTTGTGCGTAGTCACTCCTCCTTTTTTTCTTCTTCCTTCTCTTCCTCTGCCTTTGTCGCGTCCAGGTGCTGTTGCTGGTCGCCATAGTAGTCGTCTATGGCGTGCTCGGATGACAACGGGCTCAGGTAATGCTCCTCAGTCAGCTCTTCCTTGTTCATCGCGAGTCCCGTCAGGCAAGCTTTGATGATATGCACACTGTTGAGCGTAGTCCTGTAGGTTGGGTCCAGTGCAGGATGCAATTCCACCAGGTCGAAACCCACCACATTGGACTCCGCACACAGGCGGCGCACGATGGCAATCGCTTCGCGCATGGTGAGCCCGCCTGGAACCGGTGTGCCGGTAGCCACTGTGAATGCGGGATCGAGAACATCAATGTCAAAAGAGATGTGCAGCTTGCGTCCCTCTTCACTGGCCTCGGCGACAACCCGGTCAAGCACGGCATCCCAGCCCCGCCGCTCGATCTCGGCCATGGTGTGATAACGCATGCCCTGTTCCCGCATCCAATTGAAACCCGCCTTGTCGGGTCCGCTCGAGCGCAGCCCGACCTGGATGTAATCCGCCGCCCGTATATGGCCTTCATTAATCAGGCGGTACACGGGGTATCCATGATTGATCAGGTGGGTGCCGCCCCACCACGCATCGTAATGCGAGTCGAAGTGAATAACCGATACCATTTCCTTGCCATAAACGTCCGCCAGGGCCGCAACATTGGGATATTCCAATGAGTGGTCGCCGCCGACAATCATGGGTACGGCTCCAGTCTCCGCAATCTCGCGCACAATCTCGCGTACGTGGCGCATGGAACGTTCGGTGCTGTCGTTATCTACCGCAACGTCGCCGTAGTCTACGACGGTCATTACCTCAGATGCATTAATTTGCACATACTGGTCTTCTCCGCCCATGGCCTGGCCGTGCAGGCGAAGGTCGACGGTGGCGCGCTCACCTGAGTCGCGCCATCCTGATCCCATGTTCAGGGGTGCGCCCAGGATGGCGACATCAACCTCACCCGCGACTAGGTCTTCCTTCGACAGCGCCAGGGGGAAACCGCCAAACGTTGGCGGACCACCTCCCTCGCTATAGCGACCGAGCGCGACCGGACCCGCCTCCCGCTCTGGATCCATGGATCGGGGACGCAGTAATCGCCATGCATTGAAATCGGGCGACTCGGTGTTGAAGGGAATGTTGGGCAGGTCTCGTCCTTCGGTGTAGCGGCGTTGTTCCACTACCTGTTGCATGGCCTCGACCCACGTCTTTACTTCCTCCGGTGAGCGTTCCTCGAGCGCTTCAACGGCTTCTTCGGCTGGCCCGGTAAAGGCACGTGCATCGTCGCTCTTCAGAAACTCGATTTGCTCCGGTGTCAGCAATTCGAGCTTTGACGCCACGCTGTCGGGCAGTTCAATAGGCGGCTTATCCTCCTCCCTTGGATCGACGGTGTCGAACGGATACGCCTGCTCACCGACCACGTGCTCCTGGGTGACAGGCCTTTCATTCTGAGCCCACGCAACCGGTGCAGCCACTGCCACAAGAAAGAGCAGTACGGCACGAATTTCAATCGAATCGAATGTCATAGCAATGCTCCAATAGGTGTGGACCGGGCGCATACTAGCGCTGGCCATGATCGAGCGCCAAGGGATGTACGTAGTCAGGGTCGAGGCCGGCTTTGCGCACCGCGATGCCAACCAGGCAGGCATTCAGCACAGCATTCGCATGCATCACAGACAGCCGGGAGTAATCCAGCATCGGGGCCATGTCCGTAATTTCAAACCCGACGATCTCTTTCACCGCGCACGCATGGCGGATTGCCTGGGTCACTTCCTCGATACGCAAGCCGTTATACGTTGCACGCCCAGCCGCAACCATCTCGGTAGGGTTAACGACGCTGACATCGATCGAGACGAAATAGGCGTCGGGGCCTCTGTCGACTTCCTGCAGTACCCGTTGCATAACTGTCTCGGACCCGCGTTGCCGGAATTCAGCCATCGTGTGGTAGCGCACACCTTTATCACGCAGCCACTCCAGTGTGTCGGCATCTACCGCGGGCCCGCGTAGGCCCACCTGGATGGTTTCGCTGCCTTCCACGATGCCCTCGTCCAATAGCAGGAAAAGCGCCTGACGGTCAGAATTCGTATGGTCACCGTTGCGCTCGACATCTGGGTGGGCGCTGAAGTGCAGCAACCCAAAGTTCCCATTTCCGTGTACCCGGGCGACTCCACTGACACCGGGGTAGAGCATGGAAGTATCACCGCCGACCAGCATCGGGATGGCGCCGGTGCCCGCGGTTTCGGCAACCATGGCGGCAACATGGATGACGGTTCTTTCGGTGCTCAACCGGTCGACACCAAAATCACCGTAGTCGACCACGGACAGCGTTTCGAACGGCTTCAACAGGGATTGCACGTCTGTCATGGCAATTGTGTTCAGGCCACGCATTTGGTTCGGGCCGTTTCTAGCGTCGCGCCGGCCGCTACTCGAATTGCTTGGCACGCCGACGATCGCCACGTCCACATTGCCTGCGACGAGATCTTCCGGCCAGATAGCGACATCGGCGCCACCAAACGTAGGTATACCGGTTTTTGGAAACAGGTAACGGTGCACGCTGAACGGACCCGACTCACGTTCGAAATCGCGCAACGGTACCAGAGTAGGCATGGCCGCGTTGAAACTCTTGGAAGTGAGGTTGAGCGGTGCCGCGCCCATGTCTCGCTCCGGGTCATAACCCATTTTGTCGGCGAGCGACATCAGGTCGTCCATCAGAGATCGCATGCTGTTTGCATCACGCGTGGCGAGTGCGTGTTCGAGCTGCCGCTCCGGAATATATTTGATTATCGCGCCTGATGTAATGAACTCGATCTGTTCATCATTCAGCACGCTCGCTTGCGCCTGCAGCTCGTCCGGTATGGACCATTGTCCAAGCGCGCTTTCAACGGAGAGCAGCAGCAATGCCGAACAAATTGTGAGCAGAGCACCATGCGTTAAAAAACGTCGAAAGATCATATCGCCCTCCTGAATCCAATTGATGGAATTCGAATCTTCTTATTGTTGGGTATAGGCAAAATAAAGGCTATCACCATTCAAGTCTACGCATTCATTGTCAAGAAATATTATCCTGCTTGCTCCAAAAACTCTCGGGAATCTCCCTAATTCACCACCACATTAACCATTCTTGCGATTCATTCGCCCTTAGACTAGTCATTTGCCATCTCAGGCCATAGCTCTCCCCGCCGCCATCTGCTGTACAGGGATGCACGTCAAATGTATGTTCAGGTTAAGAGCTGATCCAAAACGCTGGATCACAGTGGCTGCGCCGGTGTGAGCTTCCTTCTTCCTCAATCCGGCCTGATGCGCAAGGTGTGTAGATTGCGTACGGGTGGCGATTCCCAACACTTTGCTCATGAGTTCGGGGTATGCGGCAAAAAAGAAAGTGCAGGGGAAACGACAGGTTGTTCATTTTCATTTCCCATTTGTTGTGCATTAGCTCCAGAAAACCATGGTGCGTTCCACGGTCCAGATAATCGTGGTTCCACCGACGGTATAAGCCAACGGCTTTTCAATTCTTCGCAGCCAGTCGAGCGGCTTGATTTCCTTAAGCTGTCTCGAGTTGGCACTTCCAATAAAGCTCAAATATCCTATAATCGATGTTATGACCCAGACAGTCGCGATGATGACGCCGACAAACAGAATCTGACCAATTTCTACGCCGACATTAAACGCCAGCAGCGCGGCTGGAATTTCCGTCTGCGGAAGCCCGATCTCACTCAACGCTGAGGCAAAACCAAAACCATGTAACAAACCAAATGATGCCGACACCGCGATGGGATAACGCCAGGTCAGTGTGTCGCGTCGCTGCAGTGCGATCTCTCGCGCCAGGAACACAATAGATAGTGCAATGACCGCCTCGATTGGAGGTATCGGCAATAGCACCAGTTCCAGGGCGGCCAGGGTCAGGGTAATGGAATGAGCAAGAGTAAAGCCGGTAATGGTGATCAGGATGCGACGCCCGGTGCCTGCGATCAGCACCAGACAGGCGATGAACAGCAAATGATCAATCCCACCCAGGATGTGTTCGATCCCAAACACCGTGTAAGTCCTTGCCACCTCCAAGCGCGATAGAGATTCGCCCACTACGAAGGAAGGATTGGCTGCGAGCAGTCGGGCAACGATGGTGGTGCCGTCCAGCCGTTCGATGCGCACCAGTACCTCGGTAGACACCGTAGATAAGCCTTCGGTCACAATTTCTGAGCCGGCCAGACCACCATTACTACGTATAGTATAACGTTCGATGTAGGCGCCACCGATCATGGAAGCGCGTACCGGACTGACGATGTCAACATCGGCCGGGAATCTAACATCGAGACCGAGGCGTCGATCACCCAGCGCTGGCACCTTCCACAACACCTCGAAGACTTCATCACTGGACTGTCGCAGTTCCAGAAATGCCGGGCGGTACTCGTCTGCCTGTACAGTTCCAACTGACAGCAGCATAAGCAAGGCGATGAGCAGGAATTTATTCATCGTCAGCCACTTCCTAATCTTTGCGGGAACTTGCAGTGACATTGCTCAGGTCGGATACAGTCGATTCGGCTAGCGTCACAATATAACGCTCCCGCAAGGCGGTATAAAAAGCTTCGTTGGCCTCTTCGCGTTTCGCAGACATCCAATCCTGTGACACGAGATCCCGAATATCATCAAGAGGAGGAACGATGCCTTCGATCCGTTCACTCAGCTTGACTAGGTGTAATCCCAAGCCGGATTCAATGGGTCCCTGCCAGCTGCCAACCGGCAAAGATTGTAGTCCTCCTAAAAACTGGCTTCCCATTGCACGCAGTATCTCACGCTCATAGGCCTTGCTGAACTGCGACAGCAATAATTGATCGCCCAGTAGAGCCGTATCGATACTGGAATTGGAGTCTTCACCAGGCCCCGTCGTATTAGACTTTCTCAGATCAGCTAACTGCAATTCTGCATCGGCCTCAGCCGATCTACCACGCTGGCTGACATTGAAATAGACTTGCTCAAAACTGAAACGAGTTTGCTCACGAAAGCGTTCCTGATTTGTTGCCAGAAAAGCCTCCAGTTCGCCCTCGGTGGGTTCCGCCAGGCTGGCGATATCTTCGGTAAGAAATGCCAGCTTCTGTTGTAAACGCTGCCGGATGATGGTGTCGTCACGATCGAGACCCATAGCCAGCGCCTCGCGGTACATGACCTCTTCGCGAATGTGGGCCTGTAACAGACCATCCAGTTCCTGGGCTGTGGGCGGGCGTTGCCAGACTCTCTCGAATCCCAGAATCAGCGCATCGATGTGGCCCTCGGTGATGACTATTTCTTCCAGAGGCTGGTTGCCGGAGAATCCGGCATCGGAGACCAATTGGTAAGTGCCGAACATCGCCGCACCTAACAGCAGGAAATACAATAGGGGTTCTCGTAGAATTTTTGTCATAGTGTGCTGCTTCTCAATTTGCTGATCTATGCGCAGAACCTGTAGCAGATCGGTGAAGTACAGGCGCGCTCCTGACGACTAATGTAGTCGGGGATGGTATTTAGTGTAGTAAATGCGAACCGGTTGGACACCACGCCATCATGTTAACCGCTCTCTGAGCGATTCGTAAGGGGTTTTCCCTTTGTGGGCACCATTTTATAGTTCGATCCAATCTAATCCCTTCAAAATTAACTTCAATAAATTGAGTAACAGTGCGTTTCACCCAGTGTTTCTTTCAGGGCAGAGGACTCGGTTCTTAGTTCTTTGACTTCGCTTGAGGTCGCTTCATGGTTTGTGTCGCCAGCTAGACGCTTTTTGCCTGCTTCCAGGAACTCTTTTGACCAACGGTAGTACACATTGCTGTTCAGCCCTTC
>Ga0207991_1001574_pt1 | contig 13647 bp, 11 predicted proteins | sample ETN07SmetaG_FD_185786 | JGI IMG/M metagenome (GOLD analysis project Ga0207991, IMG submission 185786) | Marine microbial and viral communities from oxygen minimum zone, Eastern Pacific Ocean - ETNP2014F14-07SV275 (SPAdes) (version 2) | ecosystem: Environmental > Aquatic > Marine > Oceanic ... | reverse complement strand
TGCGTTTACTCATAGTTTAAATGTTTGTCCTTCCTGTGCGATATTGAATCCACGATTGATAATAGTTATTGATGCGTCTGAATTTGAAATTGATGCAGGGTTAGTATGATTCAAATGAATAAAGTGAATCTTTTGTTTTTCATCTGCTGTATTTGTTCTAAAAATATCCATTGTTTCAGTAATAAATGGGTGGGGAATTTGACTCATATCTCGATTTGGTATTTCTCCATTTGCATAAAATGTACCATCCAAAAGAGCAAAGTCAGCAGTCTTTATTTCTTGATGAATATTACGATCCCATTTAGACCACTTATCTATATCGGGGATGAAAATAAGTGATTTGTTAGGCCCCATTATTTTATACCCTACTGTTTCTGAATATTCATCCCGATGGGGAACTAAAAAAGGAGTAATCGAAATTTCAGATGTTAAATATACATTTTCATTATTTTTCAACCTCTGGATTTCAATATTATTGAACTTTACCAACTGATCCCAAGGTCCATTGGTATTTAGAAAATCTTTCATTCTAGGCATGGTATATACTGGCATATCTCTAAAACCCATAACCTCATGACCTAGATCCATCAAACCTGTATAATGACCTATATGTGCATGAGTCAGAAATATTCCCTTCAAGTCGGCATGGTGTTTAGTCGTAATTGTATTCAGTTGTTCCGAAAAGTCTGGCGTTGCATCAATGATCCATGCTTGTTCGGAAATTGGGTCTACGATTGCTATGGCTGAAACTTTATGATGTTGATCCGGAGTATCCCACAGGTTTTCGCAGCAATCTTTTTCACATCCGGCATGGGGTTTGCCGCCATCTTGGGCGGTGCCTAAAACGAGTATGTAAGGATTATCTTTCGCGAAAGAAAAAGCAAAGACTGCCAAAAAGTAAATTATAAATTGCGCCTTCAAATTTTGATGAAAATATTTTTACGGTACATAATATAAAGAATTAACCACCAGACAGCGACATGAGCCAATGCAAATAAAAGTGAACCGTTCATATATCCTGCTATAGGAAAAAACCATTGAGAATACAAAAAAGAATATAAGGATTGACCGTCTATTTTAATCCAAAGCATAATGTTAACCCAAAATCCAGACGCAGCAAATACGAAGAGTGAGTTTGTACCAAAAATTTCAAATGCTTTAAATGGTTTTTTATTTCCCTTAATATCGATGATCCATATAAGTATTGCTAAAATAAGAAATGCGATACCGGCAGTAACCAATACGTACGAACTGGTCCACAGCTGTTTATTTATTGGCATAATGAAATTCCAAAACCACCCAACAAACGTTAAACCAACACCCATAATTAACATTTTTTTTACATTATCATTTTGGTCTGACGCAGTATGGATCATAACACCGGCAAAAAATCCCAGTATAATAGTCATAATAGAAGGTAAAGTGCTTAACAATCCCTCGGGGTCAAATGGTAAACCGTTTCCTTTCCATAAATGACTTTCACCTAAAACAGCTAAATCAAATGCGCGAACAAAATTTGTTTCAAGGGCATAACCACCCATCCAAGAAAGTAATTGCCAATATCCCACAAGAGTTGCAATGACAATTATCCACAAATGTTGAATTTTGAATCGAAGAACAAGAACGGCAGCAATGCCATAGGCAAGAGCAATACGCTGAAGAACTCCCATTATACGGAAGCTTTCCAAATCAGCTCCACGTCGGATTGTTGAAAATAAGTGAATAGCTATACCAATTAGAAAAATAATAACAGTTCGCTTTAGAATTTTTATATAAACCTCTTTGGTTCTACAAAAATCAAATCTGCTGAAAGAGAATACCATGGCGGTACCGATTATAAATAAGAAAAACGGAAATACAAGATCAGTGGGAGTGAGACCATGCCATTTTGCATGACGCAAAGGAGCATAAATATATGACCAATTTCCTGGCGTATTGACCAAGATCATTAATGCAATAGTCAACCCGCGAAAAACATCTAATGCTATATATCTATTCTGTTCCAGCCTCATCAATCAACGCAATATTTTTAAACCAAATCCATCCAAATCCAGCTAGAGCTAAAATGGATAATACCAATCCAGTTTTCCAGTTTCCAAAAATAAAATTTCCAATAGAAAATGTTGCTCCCCAAACTAATGCAAGACCACTAATCCAATTGAGGAAAAAGCCTTTCGTAACTGGCTGCATGGTCGTTTCTAGCTGATGAGAAATTGGACCCCACCAGCCACCGGGTTGAACGCGCTTATAAAATGTTTTCAATGTTTTTTCTGATTCAGGTTTTGTTAAAAATGTTGCTGAAACCCACGCAATAACCGATATTGGAACAATGATAAGTAATTTATGATGAACTTGAAGTTCAAGCCCGAAGAGTATCGGTGCATTGCCAAACAATGTATATGATTCACCACTTTGCGATGTTTGAATGGCAGCGACTATTTCCAAGCCAATTGTAATAACCATTGACGTAAGTAATGCTGTGATTTCTGACCAGGCATTGATACGCCACCAAAACCAGCGAAGAATTAGGACAAGTCCAATTCCTGCACCCATAGCAAAAATGAATTCCCATGCTTTTGATACACTTTGCATTTTAATGGCAAAAAATGCAGCACAAACCATCATAACAACCGTTATAAAACGGCTAACAATTATATAATGTTTTTGCGCGTCTTTTTCTGAAGAGAAATGACTTACCGGTTTAAAAAACCGTTTATAAATATCATTAATTAGGTAGGAAGTCCCCCAGTTAAGATGAGTATCGATTGTTGACATAAATGCGGCTAAAAATGAGACAACCAATAGCCCTTTCATCCCGGGACCTAATAACATTTGCATCACAAGAGGATAACCCGCTTTTTCACCTAATGCTGCATATTGTTCAGGAATAATTGGAAATGCAACGATAGACACCATTGCAACAATAATCCAGGGCCAGACTCTTAAAGCATAATGAGCTAAGTTGAACCATAGCGTTGCCATGAGGGCATGTTTTTCATTTTTAGCTGAAGACATACGCTGAATAATATATCCACCGCCATCCGTACTATGAGTTGACCACCACATAACCGTTAAGAAAATAAGAAAGCGTGAAAATGGAGACTCCCAAAATGCAAGCGTGAAAAAGCCAGCATCTGGAACGGGAGGTATAAATTTTAGAGTATTAGTTGATCCTATTCCATCTCCACTGATTTGTAGAGCATTAATTTTGCTTATAATGACTTCCATCCCGCCAAATGCTTGAACGGCTATGACAGCTAATGCAATTGATCCAAACATTGCTATAGCAAATTGAACCAGGTCTGTAATGACCACACCCCAAAAGCCGGAGAGTAATGCATAAATTAATGCCACCGCAACCAATATCCACACAGCAGTCCAACGATCAATATTTAACATGACTGCAACGACAGATGCCATAGCATTAATGACCCAACCCATGACAATAAAATTATAAAGAATGGCAAAATATGCTGCTTTAAATCCTCTTAAGATTGCTGCAGGTTTTCCGCTGTAACGGATTTCTAATAATTCATTATCGGTTAATACTTTTGCACGTCTCCAAAGTCGAGAAAATAAAAGGACACCAAGTAATCCAGCTAATAATTGATTCCACCAAAACCAATTTTGCCAAATTCCGGGTCCGCGAACAAATTCAGTAATTGCCAAAGGAGTATCGGCGGCAAATGTTGTTGCAACCATGGACGTCCCAACAACCCACCATGGTAGTGTACGCCCAGCCAGAAAATATTCTTCGGTATTCTTTCCTGCACGGCGGGCAAAATAAATTCCAACACCAAGAGAAAATAATATATAGGTAATAATTATTACCCAATCAATGGTTGACAAATCCATTTTAATACAGTCTTTTTAGTTTTGTATGTTTAAAATAATGAAACAAAATATCTTCAGTTTTATAATCATTTAATGCCATCCCCAATGCACCGATTTGACATAACCCAACGCCATGTCCCCAACCTGCTCCCATAAATTTTATATTATCATTTTCCATAATTATCTTGAAACATGAACTGTATAAAAAAGATGGATGAAGCAAACGACGAATATCATATTCGTTGGTGATATTTAATGTTTTTAAAGTACCATCAGAAATTTGATAGTCTAAATATACATTATTTATTCTTCCTGATTCCCCTCGATTTAAAGCTTCAATTTTTAAAATGTGCGTTACATCTTCTTGAATTTTTTCAGAAAAAAATGTACAAAACTCTTTTTGTGAATATTTTACTGACCATCGAAAATAGTGACCCTCTTTATCCACATTTCCCAAATATGTATGAAGATGTTTTTCGTCAATGAAATGTGGTCCACAAAAGGCATTTGGTTTCTTATCAAACCATGTATCCCAATTAATGCTTAAATCTGTTTCAGATCCATCAACAATACTGGATAAGTATGGTGTATGAGGCAGGTCCCAAATATTTTCAGCACTTTCTGATATTCCACCACATGATTTTGAATAACGAGCATCGCAAATTTGGTTATCGTATGTAAGAACAATTCCTTTTGTATCAATGGACGTTTTTCGAGAAGCATTTGTCATTTGGCTAAATCCTTGATAACGCTGACAGCAATCATCATTGCAGGCATCAAGATTTAAATCTGAATGTTTATTTTCTGCTGCAGCTAAAATCCACGATCGGGCAGTAATTGTTTGAGATTCCCGTAAGGCGGGAGGGCAAGCACCACTCATCTCCGATACAGCAACACAGGCGAGGTATTGTTCCAATGGAACTACATTTGTCAAAAGTAACCATCCGTTATGAGTGGAAATTTCTATATTCCCAGGCAATGTGACATCAATTGTTTTTTCCCAATGAAATCCACGTCCGGCTGGAACAGTATGGATAGTCATTCCTTGATTATCATCTTCAATAATTTTTGTGATTAACATTTCACCGTCATCAACAGAAACATTAAGCATATCAGGCGTTTTGCATGATGGATTTTGACGATCCAAAGTTTCAATTTCATAAAGGGACGGATCTGAAAATGAAATAGTTACAATCTTTTGTTTGTCAATGGGGAGAATAATACCGATTCGCATTATAGGTTCAGATTGAGGGAGATTGCTTGCCATTGAATTCTTTATTTTAGTGAATATTTTAGTAAGGCATCAATACCTGCACCCAATGCAGGTGCATCGCGAAGTGATGAAATATGAATTATTTCAGGATTTAATTCATCGCCTAACACGTATTTTGTTTTTGCTTTTGAATCAATTGAATGCGATTTATTAATAAGGTTACCAATGTGGTAAACCAACGGTTCCCAAAAAACACCGTATCCTTTTGAAGCTTCAAGCAGTGTTCCTAATCGTTGGCCTACTATAATGCGATCTAAAATTATATTGAAATATGGATGGTTTGAAGAAGGGGCCTCCCTATTTGGATTTATGAGTCCAAATCGTCCTTTCCATCCGGAATATATCGTATCAATGCGTTCAAATAGTAATTCTGCCAAATTTAAACTGACATCTGAAAATGTTTTTAAAGCAGCCTCTTCTTTCTGGATTGCTCTTTCTAAAATAATATCAGGGAAAATTGAATTTGTATTTAAAGATGCAACTGACAGTCCCGAATATTGACTGTAAATAGACTGAATTCCACCGGCGGAAGCAAAACGCTCCAATGCAACGCCATCCAAATTTTTCATTTCCCATGATTTTAACAGCCATGTTTTCGCATCATCAAATGGTAGCAGTTTCCCATTGAGTTTTAAGGCATCGGCGGCACCAGTTCCACCACCAAGGTAATAAGCATTCTTTACAGATTTGAAGAGTCCTTCTTTAGAATATTCTTCTCCAAAACCACAATAATCAGCATCGCTTCCTAATCGACGTATAAGAGAAAAAAGTTTAATCCCAATTTCAGAAAGAGCTTGTTCCAAATCGTCACAAAATGTTGGCATTCTGGGACCATTTGCCATTGCAGCAATTCCACGTTTGTCATCGGTTTTTAATCCAGGCATTCCTATACCAATTAATAATGGGCTTCCTGAATACAGATTGGAAATTGTTTCTACAAATGCTTCAATAAAAGCCTGACCTTGTTGCTTTTCGGCATCTGTTAGTGAAATAAGAGACTTTATTTCATTTAATTGGGTTTGAATATCCACAGGAGTGAATTCAGAGTCATAAGTTTGGTAATCAGAATATGTTTTTATGGAGTTAGCTGAACCGAGGGAAAATCCATTTTCAGTTTCAATAACATGCCAACCCGACACTTTAGTTGCTCCGCCATCTAAACCAATAATGAATGGGGCATTGCTCATGAAGATTTATTTAATGCTTTTCGTCTTTGGATAGCAACAAGACGCATATGATCTTTTGCTTCATCATTGCGGTCAATGGTTGTTTGATCAATTGAATGATCGGTTCCGCCAGGGTGACGTATAACATCATAAATGGCTGTATAAATTCTTCCAATTTTATACTTTTCACTAATGCGCATAACCAACTCATAATCTTCAGCATAGTTTCGACTATAAGGATCATCATTCATTCCAAAATAACCGATATTTTTAATCACTTGAATTGCCATGCATCGAGGAGCGCCACCTCCGCCAATACGGAGTAAATTATTTCGTCCATTTTCCTCGGTCCATTCATCGTGAGTTACAGTCGGAACTTCTTCACTGCGCACGAGCCTGCCATCTTCCTGTTTTTCCCACACGTCATAACTACCGATAACCATCCCAACAGCCGAATCTGAATCAAAAACGTTCATAAGTTCTTTTACGGCATTGGGTTTTAGACGATCATCCGAATCTAATTGAACATAAAATTCACCTTGAGCTGCTTTTACACCCGTGTTCAGACAAAACCCGATATTGTTTATATCCACAACAATTAATCGAACGTCAGGTAAATCTTTATCATATTTATTACCGCCGGCCATATAACGTTTCACTTCAGGAATTGTTGAATCCATTTCCCCGCCGTTAACTACGACGATAATCTCAATATTCTGTTCTGATTGCTGAAAACAGCTTTCCAAAGCAGTGCCGATGAACTCCGGTCGTTCATTGACAGGAATAATAACAGTGGCTTTTAAATGTGGATTATGTTTTGGAGAGGGTCTTTTCTGGTAAAATTTACCAGGAGCAAGATAAGCGCCAATACGTTTTAAATGGTTTGTGCAAATGAGTTCTGCTTCTAATTGACTGTCTTTACTCTTTAATAGATAATCAAATACATTTGCAGATTCTTTTTGCGCTGTTACTGTATACAGACTACCGCGGTATCTATTGGCAATCCGAATTAATTCGCCCTGTTCAGACAATCGTAATCGTAAATCATATAAAGAATTCAATTGAATGGTTTCATCAAATCCACCACATTGTTGGAATGCTGATTTTCTAATGCAAAATACTCGACCATAATCTTGAGTGTCAAGAAGACGCCCTTTATGGTGATGGAGTAAATGAATTTCCTGTAATTCACCATCACTTTCCAGATTATAATCTGAATAAATCATGGCAGCATTTGGATTCCGCTCCATCGTTAATGTAAATAGATCTATGGCAGACGTTGACAAACGGACTTGAGATGTTTGGTTATCAATAAGCAAAATAAACGGATCCTCTGTCTGGCCAATTACTTGATTCATAGCATTGGCGCTATGTGTATTTTCAATTGACTGAAATTGAATAGTTGATTCTGCACCGTTAAAGAAATTGCCAAACGCAACAATCTTGCTGGGCTGTAGTGATTGGGCTAAAATAGAATCAACTGTAGCTTGAATATCAGCATTAGACTGATTCTGTTGGTCAGGTAAGGAGAATAAAACAATCATAATATATGGGTTTGAAAAGTATAAATGCTTATTTTGATTGTTGAAACTAACGCAAATTAAACCATAGTTCAGGTAACTTTTCCCCCATTATGAAAATAAAAATAATCACTTTTATCATTTATCTCACGTTTTTAAGCGGACTATTCGGAGCGGTTCAAAAAACGATAATATTCCATAGTGAATCAATGGATAGAGATATTTCATGTATAATTGTATTGCCGGATAAATACGATAAAACGGATAATCAGTATGCTGTGATTTATTTGCTGCATGGATATAGCGGTAATTATAGAAACTGGTCTGACAAATCTGATTTAGGAAATTATGCTGATACGTATAACATCATTATTGTGTGTCCAGATGGCGGTTATAATAGTTGGTATTTGGATAGTCCCATGGATTTAAAAAGCCAGTACAGAACGTATGTTGGAAAAGAGGTTGTCCACTATATTGATCAGAATTACAGGACGATTGCACAAAGAAATAGCCGTGCGATTACGGGCTTAAGTATGGGCGGACATGGCGCATTATACTTGGCCTTGGAGTTCCCCTCTATTTTTGGAGCAGCCGGCAGTATGAGTGGTGTTGTAGATTTGAAATTCACAACAAAAAAATATGAATTGGGCGAAAAAATTGGTTCTTTTGAACAGTTCCCAGAGCGGTGGAACCAGTTATCTATAATTGGCAACGCACATAAATTTAAGGATTCAAACACCAGTCTTATCATTGATTGCGGTGTAGATGATGTGTTTTTTGAAAGCAATCGAGCCTTACATAAAATATTGTTGGAATTAAATATTCCCCATGATTATTCAGAAAACCCCGGAGGCCATTATTGGAAATATTGGATAAAAGCTCTCGATTATCAAATAATGTTTTTCATTCAAAGTTTTAAACAAAATTAGCTGTTAATTTTTTAATAAAATCATCAGACACATTGTATTATTATTAGATTTCATGCTTCAAAATATGACATACATAAAAAATTCCGTCAAAATTCTTTTTAATGTTTATTTCGTTTTAGCATTAATTGGCTGTACAGGCCCAAGTCAGTTGGAGTTAGAGCAATCTTGGGCTGAAAAAACAATAAATAATCTCACCATAAGGGAAAAGATTGGCCAAATGATGGTCTTACATATGAATATGCGCTTTTTGAATGAAGAAAACCCCAAGTGGAAGGAAATAACGTCATTGCTGGAATCAGATGGAATCGGAGGCATTCATATCTGGTTTGGCGATGTGGGTACATCTCTTACATTGCTCAATGAAATACAACGGCGTTCAAAAATACCGATCATCGTAGATGCAGATATAGAGTACGGTGTACAAAGGAGATTTCCCGCCGGAACTGACTTGCCGCCACTCATGGCTATTGCGGCCACAGGAAGCACTCATTTTGCTTACGAAGCCGGTAGAATATCCGCCCTGGAAAGTAGAGCATTGGGAATTCATTGGAATTTTTCACCGGTTACGGATGTGAATAATAATCCTAATAATCCCATTATAAATACGCGCTCTTTTGGCGAAGATCCGGATGAGGTTGGGAAATTTGCTGTAGAATATATTCGGGGATTACAGGATAATGGTATGCTGGCAACAGCCAAGCATTTTCCAGGCCACGGCGATACAGAAACCGATTCACATACGAGTTTAGCAACCATACCAAGTGATTCAGCGAGATTATGGTCTCTGGAGTTAAAACCTTTTCAAATAGCCATAAATGCCGGTGTGGATGCAATCATGGTTGCCCATGTCCATTCACCGGATTTGCAACCCAATGCTAATTTGCCAGCCACCTTATCTCCATTTTGGGTAACAGGAGTTTTGCGTGAAAAAATGGGATTTGATGGTGTCATTGTTACAGATGCCATGGCTATGGGCGGCGTTACGCGAAATTACTCTGATGCGTATGCACTTATTCATGCCATAAATGCCGGGTGTGACTTTATTCTGCAGAATTATAATGTGAAAAAATCGATTGATATCGTTGAAGATGCAATTGAAAAAGGAATCATTTCTGAAGAGCGCATTAATGATGCTGCGTTGAAAATACTGAAGATGAAAGAAAAAGTTGGACTTGATAAACAACCATTTATTTCAATGTCAGATTCGAGAAAAATTCTTGGTAAAAATGAATTTAATAAGATTGCAATGGATATTGCGGCTAAATCAATCACATTGGTTAAAAATGAAAATGCCATTCTCCCACTAACATTGGAAGAAAATGAAGAATTAATCGTTATCGATATTTATGATCATCCTAATAATCATGATGAATCATTAACAACAAAAGGCTTAAAACGTTTTGGGTTAAATATCCGATCACTGCAAGTGGATGAATCTGATAGTACGTTATATTATGAATCGATTTTGAAAACAATTCCTGAAAACGCACCTATAATATTGAATTCGTTCGCCAGTCCATCGGCATGGAAGAATAGAATTTTTCTTCCGGACCATCAAATGGATTTTATTCATGCATTGAATAAAAAATCAAACAATGTATTGCTTATCAGCTTTGGAAATCCATATTTGATTCAGGGATTACCTGAAACGCCCGGTTATATCTGTGCCTGGAAAGGGAATCAAGTATTGCAAAAAGCAATGGTACAAACACTTCTTGGAAAAAATCATTTTTCAGGTACGTTGCCCATTACCATTCCAGATATTGCCGAAAGAGGAGACGGGCTGCAATTAGAGCAAGAATTTATCCAATTCGAACCATCATCATTATCCCCCGGAAAAACAATTAAGCATATTATGCCTTATGAAATAGACGTGGATGTTTCACATGTAAAGTTGTTATTGCAAGAAGCTGTTTCAGATTCAGCGTGGCCTGGCGGAGTATTAATTGCCGTAAAGGGTGGAAATATATTTTTGCATGAATCTGCTGGACATCATACCTACGGTTCAAAAAGACTTACACGTAAATCTGATATATTTGATTTGGCATCTATCACAAAAGTGATTGCAACAACATCTGCTGTTATGAAATTGGTTGAAAAAGGACTATTAAATTTGGATGAAAAGGTGGTGACGTATCTTCCGGAGTTTAAAGGGAAGCAAGCAACGTATTTTCAGCAGAAAAGTGAAATAACTATAAAGAATTTATTAACGCATACTGCAGGTTTGCCAAAGCACAGAAATTATTATTTAATAGATGGTTCTGTAAGTACTCGAATAGATAGTGTCTTTAATACAGAACCTGAATTTGGACTTGCAGACACAACTGTTTATTCCGATGTTGGACTGATTACTTTAGGAAAAGTGATCGAAAATGTGAGTGGCTTACCTTTAAATAAATTTGCTGATTCACTCATATTTAAACCATTGGGAATGAATACAACATTTTACAATCCACCTTCGGAAAAACTTCATAGAATTGTACCAACAGAAATTGCTGAAGGATATAGAACCGGTTTAATTCATGGCGAAGTCCATGATGAAAATGCCCATAGTTTGGGTGGTTTTGCCGGTCATGCCGGTCTTTTTTCCACAGCAGAAGATTTGGCAGTCTTCTCCCAAATGATGCTGAATAATGGTATCTATGGCTGGAAAAGAATTTTTAGGGAGGAAACGATTGATTTATTTACAACTAGAGCCAATGTAGTGGAGGGAAGTTCTCGTTGCTTGGGTTGGGACAGCCCATCGGGTAAAGCATCAGGAGGTGTTTATTTGTTAGACAATAGTTTTGGACATACCGGGTATACAGGTACTTCTTTATGGATTGATTCTGAAAATGATATGTTTGTTATTTTGTTAACAAATGCAGTTCACCCGAATCGTTCATGGAAATCACCCACGTATTTTGATTGGCGTCAGCGAATACATTCTGCAGTGTATGAAGCTGTTGGGATAACTGACCAAAATCCCAATTTGGAATGGAGACGTGAGTGGTAAAAATATTTAGACCATTTATACTTTATATTTTTCTGATAGTCTCTGGTTATTCAAATTCAAATTCCTGGGTTGAAACTTTACCAAAACCATGGACGTTGACAGAAGATCAAATTTCAGAGCTCTTACCTCAATTCCATAATCATTATCCTGAATTTCATGATCGTCTAAAAGCATTTGCTCTTTGGCAAGTGGGTAAACCCTATGAAATATTTAAACTAGGTGAAGAAATTGAACCAGACCCAGATCCAATTATTAGATTAGATGTTTCAGATTGTACAGTTCATGTTTTGACGAGTCTTGCTTTTTCCCAGAGTAAATCTTGGATCGAAGCTCGAGAAAGAATGATTGATATCCATTATAAAGATGGAAAGCCATCTTACAAATCACGTTGGCATTATACGTCAGATCGGATTCAGGAAAACCCCTATACACAAAACATAACAAATAACGTATCAAATATTGATCAACTAGAAAGTGTTGAAATAACGCTTAATCGTAAAAAAGACGGAAGTGAGTTTTTGGATTTGGGTTGGGAAAAATCAACATTAATCCAATACATTCCAAACGAACGTATTAATGGAGGATTATTATCTAAATTGCCGGAAATATGTGGTGTTGCATTTGTAAAAAAAGCATATTTTAAGATGGGTATTGTTATTGCACATGAAGGAATGATTATAGATCAAAAGAATTTGGTTCATGCATCATCTGAATACGGAGAAACAGTGAATTTGGATTTTATGAAATACTATTTCAGGGAAAATGGCCCATTGTTTGACGGCGTTATGATTTATGCGTTTAATCCAATTCCTTCATAAATAATATTATGGCGTTTCAAATAAAGAACTATTCTTCAGAACATCATGATTCTATCTATGATATCTGCCTTAAAACCGGGAATTCTGGAAAAGGGGCGGAGCATATGCACGATGATCCCATGATTTTGGGGCATATTTATGCCGGACCTTATATTAATCTTGAACCTGAATCTGCATTTATTCTTCATAATGAAGGGCATCCCTGCGGCTACATCATTGGAGCTGTAGATACACAATCATTTTTTAATAAAGTAAAGTCGAATTGGCTTATGTCATCTGTTGATTCAGCTCTTAATTCCGGTGCAACCATTTGGACGAAAGATGTTTACCAGAAATTTGTAAAGCCAGATGCATCTCCGGAACATTTATTGATTGTTGGGAGATGGATTACTGCCGCCATGTTGGGAATTGCCATTTTCTTTGCACAATTTGCTACTCGCTTTGAAAGTATTTATGATTTAAGTCAAACAATATTATCTTTATTTCAAGGTCCCAGTTTAGCCATTATTGTTTTAGGGATGCTTTGGAAACGGGCGACAGGAAAAGCAGCGCTCATTTCATTAATTTCAGGTGTTATTTTTGCTGGAACACTAATGTGGGTGAATAGTAATGCTTCTGTTCCCTTATTTCAAGTATCGGAACCCTTCTTGTATGTAGCGTGGTGGTCATTTGTACTATCAGTTGTTATTGTTGTTGTGGTAAGCTTAATGACTCCTCCTGAACCGGAATCAAAATTGAAAGGATTGGTCTACCGTTATGAATAATGTTTTATTAGCTGCTACAGCAATAGCAGACACAATTGCAAATATGTTCCGGGGAATGGGTGATGTCATGCGCGGCTGGATGCTTGCCATCCCCATGAGTGTTGCTAAAGGTATTTTCATCGTGTATTTTTTGTTATTGATTTACTGGATTATAAAATTACCGGAAAATGAAGTTACTCTAGCATTAGAAAGTGGTAAAACAATTCACTTAAGGCCCTATGCTCTTTTCTCCTTGACAACACTTGTTGTGATTTATCTCATTTTTTAATCCCGCACTATAAAATTTTAATGAAATCAAACTTCATTTGCGGAACATTAGAGGGGTTTTATGGTCGACCATGGCGATTG
>Ga0207991_1001570_pt1 | contig 13666 bp, 16 predicted proteins | sample ETN07SmetaG_FD_185786 | JGI IMG/M metagenome (GOLD analysis project Ga0207991, IMG submission 185786) | Marine microbial and viral communities from oxygen minimum zone, Eastern Pacific Ocean - ETNP2014F14-07SV275 (SPAdes) (version 2) | ecosystem: Environmental > Aquatic > Marine > Oceanic ... | reverse complement strand
ATCCAAGATTCTCTTTCTTCAAAATCCGCTTGACCATCCGCTAATTGAATTGCAGCGCATAAATGGGTTACAGCTTCAATAGGAGACATATTCGCTGGATCGTTGAATCCTGGTTCTTTCTTTTTACTGCTAAACCATCCCATTATTTTTGCTCCCATTCTGCCGGTGTATGTGTTTTCATGCTCAAAGCGTGAATTTCGTGTTTCATGAGTTCACCCATGGCTTCATAAACTTTTCGGTGTCGTTGCACCAAATTATCCCCTTCAAAATCAAGTGACACAATGATTGCTTCGAGATGAAAACCGCCATCATGTTGTTTATGGTTAAGGTGCCGTCCCGTAAAATCCTTTACTTCGAAATGAGTTAATGCCATGGCATTTTCAAGCCGGGATCTCATTTCAATCTCGATTGCTGTTGTATTTTCACTTGTATTTTTGGAATTTTCTCCCATGACGAATCCTAAATTATTACAATTAACTTCAGAAGATAAATTAGATTATCTTGAAAAGATTAAAAAAGTTGATATAAATCGAAAGAAAATGATTTTGAAAATTTTGGGCCCAAAGATTGAATCTATGATAAAAAAAGGAAATTTAAATTCAGTTGAAATTATCTTAATAGATGATATCGCAAAACTCATTGGAATTCTTGAGCTATATCCGGATTTACCAACTAATATGGTAAAAAAGATTCTTTTTGCTCTCACATATTTTATTGATGAAAATGATGAAATTCCTGACATTATTCCCAATTATGGATATTTGGATGATATAAAAGTTGTTGAATGGGTTCTAGATGATGTTCGGGATCAAATAGACCATATGCCAAGGGCATAAGCCTTATTTAGCTTTAGATTCCGTTTCGATCTTATCCAGATCTTCTTCAGAAAATTGCCATTGGCAAGGTGCACACCACCATGGTTTCCCAAAATATGTTTTAACATTTTCAATAATCTCTAAGTACTCATTACAACGTGGACAATCTCGTTCCGTTCCAGATTCTGGCCATTTATAATCCGGGCGATATTTCAGCCCATTTTCAAAAGTATGATGTTCTTGCATGGCTATATATTACAAAGAATAATGAAAGGAATAAATACGTGAATTAGAAAAGAGAAAGCATGATATATACAAGAACGCCTATTAAAGAAATGCCAATCCAATTTTGAATAAAAAGTTGTTTTTCAATCGTTTTTAACTGTGCCAGGTAATGATCATAAAATAGAAAAACATTCAGGGTGTCATTTTTTGCAACATATACCCGTTTAATTCCTTCAGACAAATTTTCCTTTATTTTTTTCCTTTGAATATCCGGTGGAACATAACTGACTTCATGGAATCCTGGAATAACAGGCACAGGTGAGTCCAACGGATGATTTCCTATATAGACCCCATCGATAAATAACGGTACATTCATGCTGTCTGTTTTTATTTCAATAAATCCAAAATTTTCAAGTTCTTTATTCGTTTGCCCAAAAACTTGAGAAAATGTGAATATTGCAATGATATGTAAAATATTAAAGGATTGCATATACTCCAAATTATTTTTTTCTTCACACGAAAACAAGTAAGTAAATTCAGCGCTTAATGAAATCCACATTACAATCTTTTTTCGTACTATTTCCTTTAGCATTCTTTCTTGTAAATGGGTGCGCCTACTTTAATACTTTTTATAATGCTCAAGTTTATTATGAAGAAGCAGAAAAATTACGGCTTCAAAAAGAAGGGAAATCAGTACCCATTTCGGCAATTGACAAGTATGGTAAAACCATTCAAAAATGTCAAAAAGTCTTAAAGGACTATCCAGAATCCAGATATAGAATAGATGCAATTTTACTGATGTCAAAATCATGGTTTTACCGTCAAGATTATGACCTTGCTTTAGACAATTTAAAGATAGTAGTGGATGAGGGAACTGACACTCAATCTGAAGAAGCAAATTATTGGCAAGCCATTTGTAAATGGAAAAAAGGAAACTCCCAAACAGGAATTAATGAATTGACAATTCTCCTAGAAGAGTCGACTTCAAAGGATATTCAATCTAAATGCCATTTGTCTCTTGCAGAAATTTCAAATGAACTCAAAAATTATGAAACGGCACTTTCTCATTTAGAAGCAGGTGCTAGATTATCAAAAGATCGTGCACAAAAGGGCGTTATTTACGGTCGATTAGCAGAAATGGCTTTTAATAAAGAAAGATTTGATTTAGCTCAAGAAGCGTATGAAAATGTAATTGCCAATTCACTATCTAAAGAAAAAATCGAATTGGCTCATCTCCAAATTTTGAAAATTCTACGTGTACGAGAACAATACCGATCGGCTACTCGAAAAATCAAAGGGATGCTGACAGATGATAAATTTAATGGGATTGCTGGTAATTTAGAGCTAGAACTCGTTCAGTTATATAAAGTTCAAGGAAATGTAACTGAAATTGAAACACGTTTGGAATCCATTGTAAGTGATTATCAACGAACTCTTGTTTCTGCAGAAGCATATTATTTACTTGGACAGGTCTATATATCAGAAAAATGGGATCTGAAGAAATCGAAAGAATATTTTGACCAGGTTAGTAAGGAATCCAGTAAATCATTGTTCTCTCCCATGGCGAAGACGCGTAGTAAAGCCATAGATATTTATCTGGGGACAGAAAAAGATTTAGAACAACATCTAGCAATTGTAGATATTGATACTGCAATTTTAGTAAATACAAGTGAGCTAGATTCAACAATTAATGAAAACATAGATGAAAAAGATTCAACAGTATTAGCGGAGTTAGTTGAACCCGACTTGATAAATAAAAGCGTTTCTATTATGGTTCCTCATCGATCTATACCTGAATTGTATTATCAATTGGCAGATTTAGAAGCATTTAATTTTAATAGAATTCCCCAAGGGATTGAGCTCTTAAACAAAATTATATCAGAATATCCAGATTCTCCTTTTCATCCAAAATCAATTTTCACATTAGCTTTTATGTATGAAAGTATGGGAGACTCTCTGAGCGCAGAAAATACAAGGAATTCTCTTCTTGATGCCTATCCGAATTCAGAATATTCTTCTTACATTTCTTCTGGAGTCCTAGTAGAATTGAAGGAGCAGGAAAAAATATATGCTGAAGCAGAATTGCAAATTTCACTTCACCCGGAAAAGGCAATCACACTTTTTAAAGAAGTGATACAATTAGATGAAAAAGATGAAATGGCAATTTCAGCTGCTTATACAATTGGTTATCATTATGACAACTCAACTCAATTGGATAGTGCACTAAAATATTATAATTGGATTATTGATCATCACCCTAATTCTATTCAATTCAGTCCTGCCAACGAACGGATTCAAACACTTCAGTTTGTATTATCTAGTATGAACGAGACACCTATTGATAGTACTATACTTCAGGATGAAAATTGAGGGCCAGTCTACTTTCATTTTGTTATCGTACAACGCGATTTATTGTAACTAAAATTCTTTATTTTTATCAGGCTATATTTTTTAAGCCTCGTGATCTAGAACCTGCTATCAAATTTGGTGATATTATATTATCTGCTATTACGGGTGTTGGCGCACCCATTTATAATTTTAAAATACCAGCGGGTAACACAGTTGATATTTTTGAATTAAAATTTTCGTCTCCTCTTATTGGGGCATCTTTTAAATCAGAAACGGATGTTTTAGACCTATGGCTTCGGATGGGGCTAGGAAGTATAACATTCAAAACAATTACGAAGGATGCTAGACTTGGTAATGATAAACCACGCATTCAGGATATATCTTTAAATGGAGATAAGGGGTTGTTTAATTCTATGGGATTGCCCGGTCAAGGTGTTCAATTATTCTCAAGCCAAATTCCACACAGTAAGCTGTGGGATTATGATAGACCCTTAGGAATAAGTATTGGTGGGAATACAATACAAGAATACTTTGAAAACATTAAGGGTATAAACAAATCTCTAACCGGATTAACCCGCTCTTACTATTTTGAACTGAATATTAGCTGTCCAAATACAGAAAACGGTAGAACTCTTGGAGATGATCCCTTAGAATTAGAAAGGCTACTCACTCAGGTTAGAGCAATAATAAATGTGCCTATGTGCGTAAAAGTGTCCCCAGACAGTTCTGATGAATTGTTGAACCAAATTGGAGAAATATGTCAGGGAATGAATAGAGTATTTATAAATGCTGGGAATACTCAACTTAAAACACCCTTGCAGGTTGGTCTTAAACCCAGTCAATTTTCTAAGCCAAAAGGTGGACTCTCTGGCACGCCTATTTTTGATAGAACCCTAGAAATGGTAAAATTATTTTCAAATTATGAAATTCCGATTATTGCAACCGGTGGGATATCAAATATTCATCATATTCGTACATTAAAAAAAGCTGGAGCAACCTTATATGGAATGGCTACAGCACTTGTTTTTGATCCTTATTGCATCCCAAAAATAAACAAGTATCTCTGATGTTTACGATCGTTTTACTGGAACCTCAAATACCACCTAATACTGGGTCAACAGGACGTTTATGCGGTGCAACCAATACTAGGCTTCATATTGTGGGAAAGTTGGGTTTTGAGCTATCAGATAGAACACTAAAAAGAGCTGGCCTTGATTATTGGGATCACATTGATTGGAATTACTTTCCGAACCTTGATGAATATTGCGAAAATCTAGTGAAAAATGAATCTTTTCATTTATTGACCACTAAATCTTCCACTCTTTATACATCTAGGCAATTTAATAAAAATGACTATTTAGTATTTGGGAGTGAAACCAGTGGAATAAATGAACCATTTTTAAAAAATAATTGGAATCAAACTTGCACCATTCCCATGAAAAATTCTCATATTAGAAGTTTAAATCTTGCCACAAGCGTTGGTATAGTTCTTTATGAAGCAATTCGACAAATAAATGAATAATAATTACATCATCTTTATTTTAATAATTGCCCTTTTTCAGGGATGCGCAAGTTCCCCTCGTTATACAACTGGCAACCCTAAATTCAATAGGTCCAAAAAATCAAAATCATACAAAAATACTAAAAATAATGGTAGACAAAGAAAAGTCATAAAAGGGATAAGTTCATTTTATGCAGAAGATTTTCACGGAAAACTAACGGCGAATGGAGAAGTGTATGATATGTATGGGTTAACTGCAGCGCATAAAACTATGCCTCTTAACACAATATGTAGAGTCACAAATTTATCGAATGATAAATCACTCATTCTTAGAATTAATGATCGTGGGCCTTATGTGAAAGGAAGAATTTTAGATTGCTCATATGGCGCTGCTAAAAAACTAGGGTTTGTCAATGACGGGACAACTAAAGTTAAAATTGAAGTGATTGAATGGGGAGATGGTAAATACATGCAACATAAAACGAGTACAAAATGAAGAAATTTTATTTGGTCGTTAATCCTCATGGTGGGTTAAAAAAAGGAATCAAAATTTTAAATAAAGTTCAACCAATATTTGAAGTAGGGGGTGCTGAGCTTACTATTCTAGAGACGGAATATGCTGGCCATGCCCGTGATTATGCAAATGAGTTAGATTATACCGGATATGATGGATTTTGTGCCATAGGCGGAGATGGGACAATGCATGAAGTTATTAATGGTATGTTAAAACGAAATGATGGAAAAAAATTGCCCATTGGTTTAGTCACTGGTGGAACTGGAAACTCATTTATGCATGATTTGGACTGCCTTGATCCGGAAAATGCTGTTAAGCGAATTTTGACGGGTCGGCTTCGTCCTATTGACATTGCAAAAGTAGATGCCAATGGAGAAATTATATATGGATTTAATATTGTAGGGTGGGGTATGCCAACCGATATTAATTTTTTAGCCGAGAAAATGCGATGGCTTGGTGAACAAAGATATAATGTTGCATCAATCATTGAAGTCATGAAGGGGAAGCAGCGTTTGGCAAAACTAATCGTAGATAACAATATTGTTGTCGGTGACTTTGGTTTCATTCTTGGGTGTAATACCATCCATACCGGAAAAGGGATGAAGATGGCTCCCATGGCACAATTGAATGATGGTTTAATTGATTTAATTATTGCAAAGAAAGCGAGCCGATTAAAGCTATTATTGCTTTTCCCAAAATTATTCAGTGGTGCGCATGTAGGAGACCCTTTAGTGGAGTATAGACAAGTGAGCCAATTTTCAATAATCCCTCAAGAAGACAACCTTCTTAATATCGACGGAGAAATGATTGGGAGTACACCTATCCACGTAACTGTTGAACAAGGATTGATCGATGTTCTTGTTTAAAATAAGGAAATTCAATCATTATGTTTAAAGGAAGAAATCTTGTCAATGCTATTGGGATACCCGGATGGTTATTATTAATATGGGTTGGCGGTGCCTATTACAGTGCATTTATCCTGATTACCATGTTAATTGCAATGGGTGAGTTTTATGCAATGGCAGAAAAGAAAGGAGCCAAACCTATTTTGGGGGTAGGATTAATAAGCTCTGTATTAATTAGTTATTATTTTCATACACAACCTATTATATCACCTAATCAAATAATTGGTTTTATTATCTTTTTGATTTTAATAACTCTCATATGCGAACTTTTTTCTAATAATAAAAATTCAGGAATGAACATAGCTTACACATTGTCTGGGATTTTATTTGTTTCTTTACTTCTTGGTACGGCTATAGAAATTAGGCAGTTTGATTCAAGAGTCGGAACCCAGTTAACGCTCACCTTAGTTTTATCTGTTTGGGCATGCGACTCAGCTGCTTTTATTTTTGGCACAAAATTTGGTAAAAAGAAAATATTTCCTAGAGTTAGTCCTAATAAGTCTTGGATTGGATCTATTTCTGGCCTGATTGCATCAATGATAATTTTTATTTTATTTCAAAACCAAGGATGGCTAGGAAATTATTTTAGTATTTCAGATGGGATCATCTTGGGTATCATTGCAGGCGGTTTTGGGCAAATAGGTGACTTTACTGAGTCTCTTTTAAAACGGGATGCTGGCGTAAAAGATAGTGGAACTCTTTTACAAGGCCATGGTGGAGTTCTAGATCGGTTTGATTCCTTGATATTCGCTACGCCACTTACTTATCTTTACGTCCATTTTTTAATGCAATTTTAATATTTATATAACGCCTAATGGAACTTAGATCAATCTTAGCAACGGATTGTGGTTCAACCACAACCAAAGCAATCCTTATACAAAAAATTGACGGCGAATACCGTTTAACTCACAGAGGTGAAGCGCCTACTACTGTTGAAGCACCTTTCGAAGATGTAACCCGTGGTGTGCTGAATGCCGTCATGGAAATTGAAGAACTTGCCGGTCGAAAGATTTTGGAAGGTGATGATATTATGTCGCCTCAAAATGGAGATGAAGGTGTTGATATTTATATTTCAACCAGTTCTGCCGGTGGCGGTCTCCAAATGATGGTGGCCGGTGTGGTAAAATCCATGTCCGGCGAAAGTGCAGAACGTGCAGCCTTGGGAGCCGGCTCCATCGTGATGGATGTGATGGCTTCCAATGATGGACGTTTGCCTCATGAAAAAATTAAACGGATTCGTGATCTTCGTCCTGATATGATTCTTTTATCGGGCGGTATTGATGGTGGAACCGTTTCTCATGTGGTGGAATTAGCGGAAATTCTTCATGCGGCAAACCCGCAACCGCGATTGGGACAAAATTATAAATTGCCTGTGATCTACGCAGGAAACAAAAACGCGCAAGATCAAATCCGTGACACTTTGGGTGATATGGTCGATTTGGACATCACAGAAAATATTCGTCCTGTCCTTGAAAGAGAAAACCTGGAACCATCAAGGGATAAGATTCACGACCTTTTTATGGAACACGTGATGCAACAAGCCCCAGGTTATAAAAAATTAATGTCTTGGACAGATGCGCCAATCATGCCAACGCCGGGTGCAGTTGGGTCTTTAATTGAAATGATAGCCAAAAAAGAGAATATTACTGTTGTAGGCGTAGATATTGGTGGCGCAACTACAGATATATTTTCCGTATTTCAGGGAAAATTCAATCGAACCGTGAGTGCGAATCTGGGAATGAGTTATTCCATTTGTAACGTATTGGCAGAATCGGGCTTAGATAATGTACTCCGCTGGGTTCCCTTTGATATTGACCGGAAAGAATTAACGAATCGTATTGGAAATAAAATGATTCGCCCCACAACCGTTCCTCAATCTTTGGAAGAATTATTTATTGAACAAGCAATTGCCCGAGAAGCTTTAAGGCTTTCTTTTATACAGCATAAGGAATTTGCCACGAGTCTAAAGGGAGTTCAAAAAGTGCGAACCATCTCTGATGCATTTGATCAATCAAGCTCAGGTGAATCACTAGTGAATATGATGGATTTGGATTTACTCGTTGGATCTGGTGGCGTATTGAGTCATGCACCAAGGCGCGGACAATCTGCCCGAATGTTGATAGACTCTTTCATGCCGGAAGGGATTACCCAACTGGCTGTTGATTCCATTTTTATGATGCCACAACTTGGCGTTTTAGCAAATATAGAAAAAGAAGATTTAGCCGAAGAAGCCCGAAAAGCAGCTTTGGAAGTATTCCATAAGGATTGCTTGATTCGACTTGGAACGTGCATAACACCGGTGGGAAAAGCGAAAGAGGGTGCTATAATTCTTACAGCTGAATTTTCTATGCCTGATGGTTCAACGGTGAAACATGAATTGAAAAAAGATGAACTCTTTCGAATTGAAGCATCGTATGAGCCGATTCAGGCCAAATTAACTCCAGACAAAAAAATGGATATTGGCGCCGGTAAAGGTGAATCCATCGAAACAACTGTTTATGGCGGAGTGGTTGGATTAATATTAGATGGACGTGATCGACCAATTACAATACCCACAGATTCTGAAAGTCGGTTATCTTCTCTAAAAGCTTGGTCGGAAGCTGTGAATGAATATCCTACTCGGAATTAAGAAATGATAAATGAAAATGGGATTGAAATGTGGGGACTATCAACTGTGTTCATGTTGAATTAACAAGGGAGATTCAAATATGAATAAGCCCATCCAAACTCTTAATGTCAATCCCAAATCCTAATCCAATAATATTAAAAATAATTTTAAATCTAAACTCCTAATCTAAATAATGGCACACGCATATACACCTGGACTTAAAGTATTACATCATGCTAAAGTTACTAAGATTCGTCGATTACCTATTAAAGGTCAAGTTACAAAACAGGTAGGGGATCAATTGGAACCAAATGACATCGTTGCTACAACTGATTTACCAGGAAATGTCCAAATGGTAAAAGTGGCTAATCTTCTCAATATTGGGCCTAATGACGTTCTGGATGTAATGTTAGTTAGTGAAGGAGACACAGTTACAAAAGGACAAATGATTGCTCAGACTGAAGGTTTTTTTGGATATTTCAAGTTAGATGTAAAATCACCCATAGATGGCACCGTCGAATCTATTTCGGGTGTAACAGGTAAAATTACAATGAGAGATGCACCCGTACCTGTGGAAGTTGATGCATATATGACTGGAACGGTTAAGGAGATTATTCCTGAAGAAGGTGTGATAATTGAAGCTAATGCGGCATTTATTCAAGGTATTTTTGGAATTGGTGGCGAAAGCCGTGGTGATATGGAAATCCTTGTAACAGATCGTGAACAGGAATTGACCGGTGATTTACTCAATGAGTCTCATAGGGGAAAAATTGTTGTTGGCGGATCCTTCATTAGCCTTGAAACCTATAAAAAAGCCTTATCCTTGGGCGTGGCAGGTGTTGTTGTGGGTGGATTTAATTATTATGACCTCGAAGAAATATTAGGGTATACCTTGGGGGTCGCAATTACAGGTTCGGAAGATCTCGTTACATCTCTCGTTTTAACTGAAGGATATGGAAATATCCGCATGGGGTCGAGGACATTTGATTTATTGAAAGAACATGACGGTAAATTCGTTTCTATTAATGGTGCAACCCAGATTCGTGCCGGTGTAATTAGACCCGAAATAGTTATCCCACTTAAAGAGAGTGAAATCCCGAAAACACCTGTTTATCAATCTGAAGAAAAAGGAATTGGGAAAGGGAGTCTTGTCCGTATAATCCGTGCGCCTTATTTTGGTAGAATGGGTGAGGTGATAAGTTTGCCACCGAAACTTCAGCAAATGGAATCAGAAACAATGGTACGTGTAGCAGAAGTAAAAATTGATGAAGAGATTTTGGTTATTCCACGGGCTAATCTTGAAATGGTTGAGACGGATTAGCCTAGATTAAGTATGAGGAATTAGGAAATGCTAAATGATGAATTGTTTACTTAATGGATAAATGGGAATTATGGAATGAAAAAGATGATTGAAGAAACTCGAATGGTTGGGGAATGGAAATCCTAGTTCCTAATCCTTATCCAAATTCCTAATCTATTTTTATTGGAAATCCAAATTAAATACTGAACAATGTTTCAAAATCCTAATTCCGACACTTTATCTCTCGAAAAGCAAGATCTAGCATTCCTTGAGAAAATCGCAAAAAGAATCCACGATTCCGGTTTTGTAACGCCTGCTATCTTATTTCTCGAAATGACAAAACCTTTGGCGTTATTAGGGAGTCATGCTCTTATATTTTTGGGTCCAATTTTGAATGCATTTATACAATCCGAAAATTATTACCGCACAATCCAGGTTTTTGAAGAACCTGAAAACATAGAAATATTACTACAAATGATCGAAGCATTAGAAACCAATGCGAAGGTCAAAAATGGAGATAATCATGAATGATCGTGATTTTTTTATAGGGGCAGGGGGGATTACTTTCTCCTTTCTTATCTATTGGTTTATGGGACACCCGTTCTTTATCACAGAAAGGCTTGTCATGTTTCTAGCCATCTTGACCTTCTCTGGCACTCTTTTGTTTTTTATTCGGAAAGCACAACGTGGAGAAGAAATCTTTTTAAGAGATATTCCTGGATTGAAAGCCGTGGAAGAAGCTGTAGGTCGTTCCACCGAAATGGGAAAACCCGTATTATACGTTCCAGGTATAATGGACATGGATCAGGTTGAAACTGTTGCAGGTGTTATTGTTTTAGGTCATGTTTCTAAAATGACTGCAAGATATGAGACGACCCTTAATGTTCCAGTCTCCCGCGCTATTGTGATGAAAGCTGCTCAAGAAGTCTGTAAAGAATCTTATTTAGTGGAAGGACGACCTGATATGTTTCATGAAGATATGGTTCATTATTTGACCGATGAGCAATTTGCTTATGCTGCTGGTGTTAACGGAATTATGGTACGAGAAAAACCAGCAGCTTGTATGTATATGGGCAAATTCTATGCTGAATCACTTATCCTGGCAGAAACGGGGAATTCCATTGGTGCAATCCAGATTGCCGGAACAGCATCCCAAGCGCAAATCCCCTTTTTCGTTACAGCTTGTGATTATACATTAATTGGTGAAGAATTTTTTGCTGCCAGTGCCTATCTTTCCCAACGACCGGAATTAATTGGGGGAATAAAAGGGCAAGATATGATCAAGGTGATTGTGATTGGTTTTATACTAGGTGGTGTTATTTTTCGTGCATTGCATGATGGTGGAATAATTGATTTTAATATTTTAGAATTCCTAACGGCTAAATAGGGGAGAGTATTATGCTTTGGAAAAGACATATACCAATTTTTATTGTAACATTAATTGGTTCATTAACTTTATTTGGCTGGTTTATTGATGAGCCTAATATTCAAAGTTTTGTGAATGATGATGCAACGCAATGGTTCGATATTCTTGCAAGTTTTGCCATTTTTTTGGGTGGGTTTAATTTACTTAAAATGCAATTACAAAAAGTGATCCGAAAGAAGCAAGGGTGGCAATATAGCCTGTTTGCTATTGGTGGATTTATTTTGGCAATTATTGCCGGTTTTTTTTACAAAGGGAACCCTGATGTTGCCTGGGGAACTCACGTAACAGCCGATGGAACTCTTTTTAAATGGATCTTTACGTATATGTTCGCACCGCTCGGTGCAACCATGTTTGCATTGCTTGCGTTTTTTGTCGCATCTGCATCTTATCGTGCCTTTCGCATCCGGAATTTTGAAGCAACGTTACTTCTCGTTGCCGGCATCATTATTATGATTGGTCGCGTACCATTGGGCAGCAGCATTTCCAGTTGGTTTATTATGTATCTTTTGGTCCTGATTGGGGGTGTGGTCATTAATTCAGTTTTTAAAAATAAACAATACACCGCTATTTTTGTTTCTGTGGGAATCATCATAGTCACTTCCGCTGGTTCATCCATGGGTTGGCCTTTGGATCAACCTGGGATTTTCTATTTACCTCATCTGCAAGAATGGATTTATATGAATCCAAATGTTGCTGGTACGAGATCCATCATGATGGGTATTGGTTTGGGTATTTTTGCAACATCAATCCGATATATTCTCGGAATTGAAAAATCCTATATCGGAGAATAATGATGAAATATATCACTGATTTGATTCTAAAAATGAGTTCAGTGGATCGACGTTGGATCTTCCTGGTTATCGCTTTGGCCGTGATTTTACCATTATTTTTCCCAATGGGATTACCCATTAGGGCCACGCCAACAACTCAACAGGTTTATGATACAATTGACGCCTTACCTCATGGTTCCAAAGTATTGGTCTCTTGTGAATACGGTCCCAGCACAAAACCTGAAATTCATCCCATGGTTTTGTCTATTTTGCGCCATTTATTTAAGAATGAGCATAAAGTATATGTTACCTGTCTGTGGCCGGATGGACAATTTTTAGCGTCTGAAGCCTTGGATTTGGTGGCCCGGGATGAATATGGATTAACCTATGGCGAAGATTATGTCTTACTGGGATTTCGTCCGGGGAATGAAGCAGTCGTTAAAGGTATAGTGAGTAATATCAGAAAATTATACACCATCGATGCTAAAGGAACAAAGGTTACGGAAATTCCCATGATGGAAGGGGTGAATCGATTTGAAGATTTCGATTTTCTCTTTTCAGCCTCTGCCGGATATCCGGGAACGATTGAATGGGTCCAGTATGCGGTAGACCCAACGAATGTACCCATGAGTACAGGGACTACATCCATTCAAGTGAATGAAGTGATGCCTTATGTTGCCTCGGGTCAGGTTCAGGGAATCTTGGCAGGAATGCCTGGTGCTGCGGAATATGAAAAACTTATTGGTGTTCCGGGGATTGGAACCAGTGGTATGGATGCTCAATCAATTGCTCATTTAGTGATTGTCTTATTTATTGTGCTTGGGAATATTGGTTATTTAATTGAACGTAATCGTTCAAAAAAGTATTAAGGAGATAGTATGTTTGGAGAAATTTTTGGTGCATGGATAGCAGTCTTCTTAACGTTTGCTATTTTTTCATTTCTGTATAAGGATAATCCATTTTATAAAATTGCTGAGCACATCTTTGTTGGAGTCTCTGCGGGATATTGGACTTCCATGTTCTTTTGGACGCAGATCCAACCCAATTTGTTTGGGCGGCTCTGGCCATCAACACAATATTCAGATGGATTTTGGTACGGGATATACAATATTTTTGGAATGTTTTCCTCATCAATATTTCCGGATGGAGGGATTGATAAAGGTCATGATATGCATTTGATCTATTTGATCCCCTTTGCGTTGGGGATCATGATGTTGCTGAGCCTTTTTAAAAAATTGAGTTGGTTTGCACGG
>Ga0207991_1001565_pt1 | contig 13699 bp, 10 predicted proteins | sample ETN07SmetaG_FD_185786 | JGI IMG/M metagenome (GOLD analysis project Ga0207991, IMG submission 185786) | Marine microbial and viral communities from oxygen minimum zone, Eastern Pacific Ocean - ETNP2014F14-07SV275 (SPAdes) (version 2) | ecosystem: Environmental > Aquatic > Marine > Oceanic ... | reverse complement strand
GATCAATCTGAAGAATGTCAGTTTACACTGTTCTGAATCGGTTCTCAACTACGTAAGAAACCATCCAATCTGGCAGAAGTTGTTTGACCGTGGGAATTTTTCTTCGGCCAGTTTCGCTTCAGATACCGTAATTCCGATTGAGATTCCTCACAGGGCTAGAGATTTTGATACACATGCACTGTTCTTCAGGGGCGTAAGCAATAATCTTCTGTTCTTGCCGGATCATGATACTTGGGGAGCCACTCTTTCTTCTCTAGAACACGACAGCCCTAGGGCCTGGTTCCAGTCTCTGGATGCAGACATAGTTCTCCTGGATGGGACCTTCTGGGATGACCATGAACTGAAGAATCGTGTTCAGACGAATGTTCCTCATCCTCCAGTTTCCCAATCGCTTGAATTATTGGGTAACCGTCAGGATAGTGATCCACGAATAATTTTCATTCACCTTAATCATACCAATCCTCTTCATTATCCTGATTCGGAACAGTATCAGCAGGTGAATGAAATGGGATGGGAAGTCGGAACTGAGGGTATGGAGTTTGTATTGTAATGTACACCCGAATCCCTCGGTTATGATTAGTTACCAACCATAGGTTTCGGTAATTTTCAGGCTAGCTTTGATCTTCAATAGTTTTCCGGCCAGAGGCGCTAGGTCTGGATTCTTGATTAATACTGTAAACATCTTTAACCATGGTAGATCGGAATAGTTTCTACCGTCATAGATTTCACCTATCAAGTTCAGAACTCTCTTGTCCAGAGAATAGATTAATTTGGATTGGTCAACAAATTTCTGTTTGGTCCAGGGCTGTCTTTTCAGGATTCGGTCATACCATAGGTATGATTCTAAATCAGAATGTAGTGCTTCTCCACAGTTTTCCCAGTACTGTCCCCTCAATTCGTGGTAATTAATTGCATGTGACGGCGGTACCAGCTTTCCACTTCCCAATTCATTACCGATCGCGATTGCCGCGTATTCCCCAGATAACATCCCAACGTGAACGCCACCCTTGGTTATCGGGTTTGTCAGCCCTGCAGAATCACCGACAACGTATGCGCCCTTGGTAGAAAATTGAGGGATTGGACCGTCTCTCGGAATGAGTCCACCATTTTGCTTGTCTCCTAGATCGTTCAGGACTCTCTTTTCAGGGTCAACATTCATCTGTTCTCTACAGAAATATTCTAGACCACTCTTGGCACCATTAGTCGCCACAATCCCTACATTGAAGACGCCGTCTCTAGGAAATACCCAGACGTAACCATCAGCATACATCGGATCAATGTAGAAATCAAAATAATCGTTATCTGGAAAATCAACGTCACTCATCCTGAATTTGTATTGGAGGCCTGGTAAAAGGCGCAATTTATCGTTGCCTTTCAGGCCCACTTGCGTCACAATATTAGGAACTCTGCCTTCAGCAATTACCAATTGTTTGGCTTTTGCTACTTCTCCATCCTTTGAGAAGAGGTCCCAGTGACTATTTTCCTTGGTTACTTTTGATATCTTGATCCCCTCATGCCTTTCAGTACCGGCAGCTACGGCATCATCCGAGATCTTGCTATCCAGACCCCAGCGATGTATGGAATATCCGGGGGACATCAATCCAACGGCTTTTCCATTAGGCATCCTGATCCGATTACCTTTTACTTCCCTTATCGCCCAGTCTCCTACAGGATAATTTGTATGTTCCAGAGCTATTTTACCTAGACCTTCACCGCAATGGATAGGGTCTCCAACTCTCTTTTTACGATCGAAAGCTACAACTGAATGTCCAGCTTCAGCTAAACGCAGGGCTGCCATTCCTCCAGCCGGCCCTTGTCCAATTACAGCCACATCAAACATGGAGTAATCCGAGTGAGCCTTGATAATAAGCCCTTACTTTTTGGAATCTCTTAGGATTGGTCTGGCATCTCGGTATGAATCCAGTTCTTCAATGGGAATCTCGCAAACGATGACGCCCTCCTCGAAAGCAGGAATCTCAGCTATAGTTTTCCCTCTAGGGTCAACAATTGTGGACTCGCCCGCAAACGTCAGACTTCCCTGGGTCCCAACATTGTTGACATAAGCATAGAAACAGGTCGTTTCTATCGCTCTGGCAGGTAGTACTCTGTGGAACAAAGGCCTTGAAGTCGTTGGACTCGCTGCTAGATTAAGGATTAAGTCAGCTCCATTATGAGCTAGACCCATGGACGTCTCCGGAAAGAAGATATCATAACAGATCTGGATTCCAATTTTTCCGAAAGGAGTTTCAAAAACCGGTGTCTTGTCTCCTTCTCCAAAGAACATCTTCTCTTCAAACGGACCAAAATTAGGCAAGAATTGCTTGCGATAGTGCCCAATATAGCCTTCTGGTCCGATTAGTATCGCGGAATTGAATAGTGATTTCCCGGCTTTTTCTACAATTCCCGTCGCGATATGTATATTGTACGTCTTGGCCAGTCCATACATTCCAGATTGAGCTTTTCCCTTACCAGGTATTTTCTCGGCGACATCATGGTAGTTATCCCGTAGATTGTATCCGGTTATGAAAAGCTCAGGAAAGACGATAAGGTCTATATCCTGTTCGCAGTCTCTTTGTGCTTCACAGATTAGCCCCTCCATTATCTCCAGATTTTTCCCGATATCTCCAAGAACAACAGGAGCCTGCCCTATTGCTAAATGCATGGAGCCCATTTAGACCCATTAATAATAGATGTTATTACTAAATTTCAATAAGGCCCACTTGCTGAAGTAGACGTGAAACTGCTTCCAGATACACAGAAGATAATTGAAAAGTTCATCCAGACCAGAGTGAAAGAGGCTGGAGTCACAGGTGTTGTGATTGGGCTATCTGGAGGAGTGGATTCAGCTACCACTCTTGCCTTGGCGGTTTCAACTCTGGGAAGTGAGAACGTTACAGGATTGATTATGCCATTCATTCAGACTGAATCGGTCGAATTGGCATCCGGCCATGCAGAATCCTTGAAAGTTGAGATTAAGGAACTAAATATTTCGTCTGTAGTCGAGTCATTCAAGTCTTCAACGACCTCCTTTTCATCCAAGGCATCTGAGGGTAATTTGCATTCACGCGTCCGGATGACGTTTCTGTATGGTGAAGCTTTTCATTCAGGTTCCTTGGTTATGGGCACTTCCAACAAATCCGAACTTCTGGTTGGATATTATACCAAATGGGGCGATGGAGCATCGGATTTTCTGCCTATGGGGGACCTGTACAAATCACAGGTTTATCTCCTCGCCAAAGATTTGGGCATTCCTAAGAGAATTTTGGATAGAAAGCCTACAGCAGAGCTATGGGAAGGTCAAACAGATGAGGATGATTTAGGGATTGATTATGCCACTTTAGATCAAATATTATTGGGTCTGGAAAGGCAATTATCCTTTAAAAGGATATCTTCTAAAACTGGCATCGACCCGGAGTCAGTGGAAAGAATCGGTAATTTGATCAAACTTTCAATTCATAAACGTGTTTTTCCACCGGTGTGTAAAATCGGTCGCCGCACGGTCGGTTTGGATTGGCGGGAGACCATAGGTAGTCGATAAATCTAAAATCTAGTTATTACGTTAATTAGCGAATTAGTATATTATCATTTTTATGGTTTAATGTAGTGGAACCAGCACCCCATTTTTGACAGGTTCTACCATTTTTTCAACATTTTTAGGGTGGTACTAACTACAAAAATGGGGGATAGCATTTTTTTTTGACAGTATGCAACGCTTATTATCTAGTACCTCAATAGCGGTAAACCGTGAAATTAAATCATATATCTTTGACTTGTGACTCGTTTTCGCCACCCTTGGGGGTGGCTTGATTGCCAGCCAAGGTAAATGGATTAAAAATAGACCGCAAATTTACAGATACAGGTAAGGATCCGTTCCAGAAGTTAAAATGGGAGAAGAGAGATGTTGAGATTCGGAACTTTGATGGTTCTGTAGCTTTCTCTATGAAAGATGTTAATCTACCTGACAATTACAGTCAGATTGCAGCCAATGTCCTTGCCCAGAAATACCTGCGTAAGGCCGGCGTGCCTAAGAAATTGAAAAGGGTCAAGGAGGCAGACGTTCCAATCTGGCTCCAAAAGAGTGTTCCTGATTCCAAGTCCAAGAGTCTAGGCGAGGAAAGGGATGGAAAGCAGACGTTCCGCCGTTTGGCAGGGACCTGGACTTACTGGGGATGGAAATACGGTTATTTTGCCAGTGAGAAGGATGCCCGTTCTTACTATGATGAGATGTGTTATATGTTGGCTTTCCAAATGGTTTCTCCAAATTCGCCTCAATGGTTCAACACTGGCTTGAATTGGGCCTATGGAATTGAAGGTCCAGCCCAAGGACATTATTTTATCGATCCTGGAACTGGGGAACTGGAAAAATCGGTCAATGCCTATGAGCACCCTCAACCTCATGCCTGTTTTATCCAGTCCGTATCTGATGATTTGGTAAATCCGGGTGGTATAATGGACCTCTGGACGCGTGAGGCCCGTCTTTTCAAGTTTGGTTCCGGAACTGGCAGTAACTTTTCTAGGATCAGGGGTGAAGGAGAGCCACTTTCAGGAGGCGGAATGTCCTCAGGCCTGATGTCTTTCTTGAGAATCGGGGATCGAGCTGCCGGTGCAATAAAATCAGGCGGGACCACTCGCCGGGCGGCCAAGATGGTTTGCCTGGATATGGATCATCCAGATATTGAGAATTTTATTAATTGGAAACTGACAGAGGAGGAGAAGGTTGCAGCTTTGGTAGCAGGTTCCCAGCATCTTCAAAATCATGGTAATGAGATACTGGCTGCAATCCAGGCCCACCCCGATGATGGGTCACGTTTTGATCAATCAGTGAACAAAGTACTGGCTAAATCGATTAATTCAGCTTTGAAGGCCTATGTCCCAGATAATTTGATTGCCCGTGTTCTGGAATTGGGAGTGCAGGGCTATACCCATATCGAGATTGATACTTACAATACTTCATGGGAAGGGGATGCATACGCTACAGTCTCAGGCCAGAATAGTAACAATTCGGTAAGGGTCAGCAATGACTTCATGCAAGCAGTCATAGGTGAAAGTGACTGGAATTTGTATTGGAGGACCGAACTCGAGGACGCAGAGAGTGAAGGTCGCGACCCGAAACCATCTAAAACACTTCCAGCAAACAAACTTTGGGATAGTATAGCCCGAGCGGCCTGGTCTTGTGCAGATCCGGGGCTTCAGTACGACACGACAATCAATGAATGGCACACCTGTGTAGCTGATGGAAAAATTAATGGAAGTAATCCTTGTTCAGAATACATGTTCTTGGATGATACTGCTTGTAATCTAGCTAGTTTGAATCTTGTTAAATTCTATGATGATGAATCAACTCAATTTAAGACTGAAGAATACAGTCATGCTATTCGTCTTTGGACAGTTGCTCTCGAGATATCGGTTCTTATGGCCCAATTTCCTTCGGAAGAGATTGCACGGCGTAGTTATGAATATAGAACGTTGGGATTAGGTTATGCTAACATTGGTTCTCTTCTGATGCGAATGGGGATACCATATGATGACAACCGGGCATCTGCCATTTGCGGTGCACTTACGTCAGTATTAGGTGGAATCTCCTATGCAACTAGTGCCGAGATGGCTTCTATCAAAGGTCCTTTCCCGAGATACGAGCATAACAAGGAGAATATGCAGCGTGTTATCCGAAATCATAGAAGAGCTGCGTACAAAACACCAGATGAGGATTACGAGGGACTCACTGTGAAGCCAAAGGGAATTGACTCTAATTACTGCCCAGAGTATTTGCTCAGTGCCGCAAGACATTCTTGGGATCTGGCTGTTGATTTAGGAGAAAAGAACGGTTTCCGCAATGCTCAGTCCACGGTAATTGCGCCTACTGGTACTATCGGTATCGTGATGGATTGTGACACTACGGGGATTGAACCCGATTTCGCTCTTGTTAAATTCAAGACCCTGGCAGGAGGAGGAATGTTACGGATAATCAATCAGTCGGTACCCTTAGCCCTTAATCGCCTCGGTTATGATGCCTCTCAATCCAAGGAAATTGTAGACTACATCGTAGGTTTTGGAACATTTGAAGATTCTCCAGAGATAAATAGGGAATCATTGAAGAGAAAGGGCCTTACACCAGAGGTTATAGATTCAATAGAATCGCAAATAGATCGTTTCACGTCACTCAGTTTACTAATTACCCCTTCATCAGTTGGACATGATTTCTGCAAGCAGAAATTACGTGTCGAAGATTCTCATCTTGAGGAATTGAACTTTAGTTTACTTTCCCATCTGGGCTTTACAAAAGAGCAGATAGCAGCGGCTAATGACCATGTATTTGGCAGACTAACAATAGAAGGCGCTCCACACATCAAGGAAAAAGATTTGGAAGTCTTTGACTGTGCAAACAAATGTGGCAAGTATGGTACGCGCTTCATTTCCTGGAATGCTCACATCAATATGATGGCTGCGGCCCAGCCATTCATCTCCGGAGCTATTTCCAAGACAATCAATATGCCTCATGAGTCCACGATTGAAGATATCAAACAAGCTTACATGGATTCTTGGAGGTCCATGATAAAAGCCAATGCCTTGTATAGAGATGGTTCAAAATTAAGCCAACCATTGATGTCAGGTACGGTTCTAAAAGTAGATATTCAGGAAGATGAGTTGATGGCAGAGGGCTTGATGAGCACCGAACAAGCGGTTGAAGCAATGGCTGAGGCCCTGCCGATTCCAGATGCTAAACCATTGGCCCACAAAATAGTTACTCGATATATTGCCCAAAGAAGACGTTTACCCAATAGACGCGGTGGCTATATTCAGAAAGCAAAGATTGGAGGTCACAATGTTTACCTTCATACTGGAGAATACGATGATGGAACTCTGGGAGAGATATTCATTGATATGCATAAAGAGGGAGCAGCATTCAAGGCGTTGACGAACGCATTCGCGATCGCAGTTAGTTTAGGTCTACAACATGGCGTTCCACTAACTGAGTTTGTGGATGCATTTATCTTCAACCGATTTGAGCCCAATGGCCCAGTTATTGGAAATGATAGAATTAAAATGGCAACCAGTATTATTGACTATATTTTCCGGGATCTTGCTGTCAGTTATCTGAATCGTGAAGATTTGGCGCACGTGAAACCGGAAGACTTGCAGCCAGATATCGTCAGGAGTGATGGTGAAACCAAGACAGAACAGAATCTAAATTCGGGTCTTAGCCCAGCTGGGAATGCAATTGAGGGTCATGAGATACAGCTGACATTGGATGATATGGATTCTGCTACGGCAGACACTTCGGTTTTCCAGACCAACATACCAGGGCTAGCTACAGCACCCGCTATTTCTGGTGAGGATTCAACTGTTAAGGAGGCTGAAAAGTTTGGCTTTGAGGGTGATCCTTGCTTCGAATGTGGCCAGTTTACTCTTGTTTCAAATGGTAGTTGTCTGAAATGTGTAAGTTGTGGAGCAACGACTGGTTGTTCGTAGAAAGATAACTGAAAACTAAATAAGCCCAACTTAAATGAGTCAACGATGGCTCTTGAACGGAACGCTGTATCTATAACTGGTAAAATGTCTGAGGGACTGTCCAAGTTTGAAAGTTACAATAGCAAGAAGATATATCGATTTGACCGGCTGGGTTTTACCATAACTGGCCGTCTGATCTCTGGTCTATTTGGTTTCTTGATCATTGTTGTTATGCTTATGTTTACGTTCTCATCAGCTGCAAATTCAGTGATGGTTGCTGAATTGGGTGGTATCAAGTCATTCACGGCTGATGTAGTCATTACGGAAAATTCAGGTCCATCCTTTTCAGGTACATTAGAAGATCAAGGCGACTACGTTGATTTCGGTTATATTGTTGAGGAAGCTGATTGGGATATTTTGAATATGCGCATTTCCCATTTTGACGTGGAAGTGGATTGGAGTGCAAACGGGGGAGGAGGAGGTGGTCGCCAAGTCACTTTTGATGTTTCTTCGGACAATAATACTGCGGGTGAAAGCCAAAATGATGGAGGAGGGGGTGGAGTGATTATCATAGAGTGGGCAATTAACCCATTGCCAGAGACAGTTTCTGATACTGCAGACAGTCCTGAGGATTTTGTATCGTCCTTTGAAAAAAGTGGTGAATGGATGGGTGGAACATTTACGTATACATCAGAGAGCGCATTTGCAGATACCACCCCGCTTACGACTGAAAGCATAAGTTATACGATTACATTAACCTACTACACATGGGAATTGGAAAACATAAGGGAACTCTCTGAAATATGATGGAATCGAATACTGAAGAAGGAAATCTTCTTTTCACGGATGAATACAAGAAAGCTCTTGAGAATGCATCCTATGAGATAGTTGGCAATCATTCAGCTGTCGAAATATGTGGTTGGACGAAGAAAGGTTTGAATGAAGAGAGTAGTGGTTGCTATAAACAGAAATTTTATGGAATTCGTTCTCATCAATGTACGCAGATGACTCCTGCAGCAGTAGCTTGTGACCAGAAATGTGTTTATTGTTGGAGAGCAAATGAGATGTTTTCAGGTAAACAGGATTTAATGGAATATGCTAAGGATGATCCTGTGGATATAGTTCAAGGATCGATTGAGGGTCATTTGAGGAAATTATCAGGATTTGGCGGTAATCCAAAAATAGATAAGCAGAAGTTTGCAGAATCTAAAACAGTTAGACATTTTGCAATTTCTTTAACTGGTGAACCTACTTTGTATCAGGGTCTTCCAGGTATGCTTAGAGAACTCAGATCCCGTAAGATTTCTTCATTTTTAGTAACGAATGGATTGCATCCCGAAATGGTCGAAAGACTCAGAGATGAAGATTCATTACCAACTCAGTTGTATATGTCTTTAGATGCTCCGGATGAGGATACATGGAAGAAAATAGATATTCCTTTAATTCCAAATTTCTGGGATAAAATCAAAGGAACTCTAAAGTTAATGGATGGATTAAAGACTAGAAAAGTTCTTAGAATGACTGTAGTTAAAGGTTGGAATGATTTTGATGTTTCAGGTTATGCTGAATTAATTAGATTAGCTGGAGAGCGAGTCATGATTGAAGTAAAATCATACATGCATTTAGGTCCTGCACGAAAACGTTTGAGTAAGGAAAACATGCTATCTTATGATGAAGTGTTAGATTTTTCTAATAAATTGGCTACTGAATTAGGGTGGAAAATAATTGATGAGGCTCCGAATAGTTTAATTGCACTTGTTGCAAAAGAAGATTGGGATGGTAGAATAATGGATTTTGGAGATCCACTTACTGGTCATCTGGACCCCTCATTTAGTTGCTAAACCCAAAACAGGTAAATACTGCCACTCAGCCCTCAGAGTAGTGGATTATATTTCGGGAATTGAAGCCGCATTTAGGAAGTACATTGGCGAAAGCTCAATAGATGAATTGAGGAGTACAATCACCAAGAAACCTATGATTCTAATTGCTGGAGACCAACTTACAGGTAAATCTACACAGGCTAAGAGTTTGGCAGAGCATTTTGGTGGAGCTTTCCGTTCTGTGGGAATGCTTTTCAGGAAAGCTGCAGCAAACAGAGGTATAACCGTTGCTGAACAGGCACGTTTGCTACTGACAGAAAGAGGTATTGACGTAGATATAGACTACAAAACCTGTCAAATGATTGCTGGAAATAAAATTCAATCAAATTTGGCAGTAATTGAAGGTCGACAACCAGCTTACATGGGAAGTTTTATGGCGAGTCTAGGAAAGAAAAATATCGTTCGTTTGTATTTCCAATGTTCAATTCGTGAACAGGCACTACGTTTTTTACGTAGGGAATCCGGAGAGTCTGCCTATCAGATAGGAAAGAGTCAGATCCCCAACAAAAAATATGGGAATCTAGAAGAGCTAAGAACCGAAATTCAAGTACTTGGTGTTGAAGAGGAGGTTATAGATCAATTCATGGAGAACCAGAACCGAGATGAGGATGATAGGTACCGATACTCTGGCCTTTATGGTTTTGATTATGGTAATTTGGAGGGTTATGACATCATATTGGATACAAATAACAAAGAACCAGAAGAGGTCTTTAAAGAGGTACTAAAAGAGTTAGAATCGTTCGGCTTTCGAGCAGATTAATAAACTCCCTAGTGTAACGGTAAAAGTGGACTTATCATCGAACGAGATAAAAATTCTCAAAGCTTTGCAAGGAGGCACTCTTTCTCCTTCAGAGGCCTCCTTAGCTTCAGGCCTTGGTGAAAAGGAGACAATGTCTGCGGCATTCTGGCTAAAAAGTAAAGGCTTGGTAAAGATATCCGAGAAGTCTATAATATTTTATTTAGCCAATAATGAAGGTCAGAAATATGCGGAGGAGGGCCTACCTGAGAGAAGAGCAGTAGAATGGCTCAATCAATTCGGGGAATCTTCAATTGAGGATTTACCACTGGATGAAGGCGAAAAGAAGGTAGTTATTGGGTGGTTGAAACGGAAAAACTATGTAGACTTGGAAAAGACGGAGGATGGCCTTAAATTGATTCCAACGGGAAATCTCAATGAGACTCCCGATGAGCCTCTATTAGTTTTATTGAATAGACGTCCCATATCTGAGAAAAAAATTGACAAAGAAGGTTTGGCCTTACTAAAAGGGAGACAACTATTGGAAACTAAGGAGGAAACCACTAGAAAGTTCAGCTTAACACCTGACGGCCAAAATTTTGATTTAAAGAGTATTGATGACAATCTTATCGGAGAGTTGACACCTGAAATGATACAATCCGGTGTTTGGAAAGACAAGACCTTTCAGAGATATGGATTGGATACTAATGTTGAACCTACAGACCATGCCACCCTTCATCCCTTGACACGTTTTACGGAAGAAATTCGTTCCATATTTCTCCAAATGGGATTCACTGAAATTGAGGGTGATTATGTTGAATCAGCTTTTTGGAACATGGATGCGCTTTTCATTCCACAAGATCATCCAGCACGGGAATTGCAGGATACATTCTATCTGTCAGAGCCAGCTTCATTTGTTATAAACGATGAAGAGACCATGGATCGAGTAAAGGCTATTCATGAGGATGGTGGTGAAACAGAGTCAATTGGTTGGGGTAGTGACTGGAGCCGGGAGGTAGCTCAGCAGGCGCTTCTGAGAACCCATACAACGGTGGGCACAATTCGATATTTATCTGAGCATTCTGAGCCTCCCATTCGTGTGTTCAGTGTAGGACGAGTCTTTCGCAGAGAGGCCCTAGATGCAACGCATTTACCCGAATTCACACAGGTTGAGGGCATAATAGTAGAACCTGAAGCTAATTTTGGTATGTTGATAGGAGTTCTCAAAGAATTTTACCGTAGAATGGGATTCCCCGACGTTCGTGTTCGTCCAGCTTATTTTCCATACACTGAGCCATCCATGGAAGTTGAAGTCAAGTTTGGTGACCGTTGGCTTGAACTTGGAGGTTCAGGTATTTTCCGTCCTGAGGTCACTGCACCTTTTGGTATAGATTGTCCAGTCTTGGCATGGGGATTGGGCTTAGAAAGATTAGCCATGCTACGTCTTGGTATCAAGGATATTCGAATGCTCTACCAGAGCGACCTTCAGTGGCTCAAGGAAACAATTTAGGCTATACTTATGCTTACTCTTTTGATTACGACATCTTTACCATTTCGAACAAAGGTGACATAGGACTCTCCAGGGTTAATCCCTAATTCTTCCTCAACCCATTTAGGAAGATATATTCTTCTGTTGATATCGTATTTCTTAACATCGGTGACGGGCATATTCATATCTCCGTATTAGTCACGCGCTCTAAAAGGGTTATGGGTGATTAGGGTAAAAGTAGTGTTAATTTTATCTTTACACCGCCATCTATGGTTTGGTGTCATCGTCACGTATTACAGTAACAGGGGCTGCAGGTCAGATAGGCTATAGTTTACTCCCTAGAATCGCAGCCGGTGAGATATTCGGTCCTGAAATGAAAGTTTCACTACAATTACTTGAGATTCCTCCAGCTTTGGATGCCTTGAACGGTGTCGCAATGGAATTACAGGATTGTGCTTTTCCACTCTTGGATGACGTGATGGTAACCTCGGATCCAGACGAGGCATTCAGCGGTTCAAACCTCTGCCTTCTGATTGGAAGCAAACCAAGGGGGCCAGGCATGGAGCGTTCTGATTTGTTAAAGGACAATGGAAAAATATTTGTTGGTCAAGGAAAGTCAATTGCAGCCAATGCAGCAGACAATTGCCGTATTGTGGTCGTAGGTAATCCTTGCAATACCAATTGTATGATCGCAGCCTCACAATCTGACAGATTTAGTCCAGAACGTTTCACGGCTATGACCCGTCTTGATCAAAATCGAGCGGTCGCAATGCTTGCTGAAAAAGCAGGAACGGATGTTACAGAGGTGTCTCGAATGGCAATTTTTGGTAACCATAGTCCCACTATGTTTCCGGACTTTTCAAACGCATTGATATCGAACAATCCCGTAACAGAAGTAATTTCCGATCATGATTGGTTGAAGAACCAATTCATTTCTGCAGTCGGAAAGAGAGGGGCGGCTATAATCAAGGCACGAGGTCTTTCAAGCGCCGCGTCTGCGGCCAATGCATTGATTAATCACTGCCAAAGCTTGGACACAGTTGACGGTAAAATTCATTCAGTTGTGGTCCACAGTAAAGGGGAATACGGATTTACGGAAGGAGTATGGGCGGGAATGCCAGTCCGAACTGTTTCCCATGGAAATTACGAAATCGTTGAAGATTTCGAACATGATGAGTTTGCTAAGGCAGCAATAGCCAAAACAAACGCCGAACTTGTTTCGGAAAGAGAATTGGTATCCGGTTTTCTCTAAACGGGCCCAGCTTCAGCGTAGTCACCAAAGCTTTCGTATTTCGCAAAATTATCTTTGAACAACTTAACCAAGTCACCAGCTTTTTTATCGTAAGCTTCTTTGTCCTTCCATGTATTTTTTGGATTTAGTATTCCATTTTCCACTCCAGATACAGAATCAGGAATTAGGACCTTGAAAATTGGATCGGGAACAAAGTTTACATCCTCTAATTCTCCATTCAAAATAGCGGACAGCATTCTTCTGGTGATTGGCAAATCTATTCGTTCTCCAACACCGTAAGCACCTCCACTCCATCCAGTGTTGACCAGCCATGTCTGGGCCCCGTGTTTCTTTAGTTTCTCACCTAGAAGTTTAGCGTAGGTTGTCGGGTATTGAGGCATGAATGGTGCTCCAAAACAGGTTGAAAAAGTAGCCACTGGTTCAGTGATTCCTCTCTCTGTACCGGCGACTTTTGCTGTGTATCCGCTCAAAAAATGATACATGGCCATCTCTATAGTCAACTTGGAAATTGGAGGTAGAACACCAAAAGCATCGCAGGTCAGGAATATTACATTACGTGGATGTCCTCCCTGTTTTGAGGGTTCTATGTTCTGGATATAATTGAGAGGATATGAGACTCTTGTATTTTCGGTGATTGATCCATTACTATAGTCAACAGCCCCATATTCATCCGTAACGACATTCTCAAGGAGAGCCCCAGGTCTAATGGCGTTGTAAATATCAGGTTCTTTATTGGGGTCAAGATTGATTGTCTTAGCATAACATCCACCTTCGAAATTGAAGATTCCATCATCAGACCATCCGTGTTCATCATCACCAATTAATCTTCTATCCGGATCTGTAGACAGAGTTGTCTTGCCCGTACCACTAAGGCCAAAGAACAAGGCCGAATC
>Ga0207991_1001564_pt1 | contig 13708 bp, 12 predicted proteins | sample ETN07SmetaG_FD_185786 | JGI IMG/M metagenome (GOLD analysis project Ga0207991, IMG submission 185786) | Marine microbial and viral communities from oxygen minimum zone, Eastern Pacific Ocean - ETNP2014F14-07SV275 (SPAdes) (version 2) | ecosystem: Environmental > Aquatic > Marine > Oceanic ... | reverse complement strand
ATTAGATTCAGATTGATTGATTAGCTTTTCATTTGTTTCTTTAATCTGATTATTAAGTTTTTCGATTGTTTCACCTTGACGAAAAACAACCATATTAAGATCATCCAACATGTTTTGAATAAATGCTATTTTTTCTTCTAGCTCTACTATTTTTTTTTCTGACATATTTTATTATATCTAATAAAAAAGCCACCTTGCGGTGGCTTAATTGATTACTTATCTATTAAAACTTTTCTTGAAAGTTTAATCCGACCTCGGTCAACTCCAAGAACCTTAACCTCTAGTTCTTGTCCTTCTTTTAAATGGTCTTCAACTTTTTCTACTCTTTCATGAGCAATTTCTGAAATATGTAAAAGCCCATCTTGATTTGGCATGATTGTTACAAAGGCACCAAACTCGACAATTTTAGCAACTTTACCCATATAAACTTTATCGACTTCTGGGACTGCGGTAACGTCTTTAACCATTTGCACTGCCTTCTCAAAACTTTCAGTATCGTTAGCAAAAACATTAACATTACCATCATCATCAACATCAACGCTAGCACCTGACTGAGCAACAATACCCCTAATAGTTTCACCACCTTTACCAATAACATCACGAATCTTATCAGTTGGGATTTTTATAACTTTAGTTTTAGGCGCATTCTTCGATGCCGCATTAGGTTCAGAAATAACTTGGTTCATTTGACCAAGAATATTAAGTCTTGCATCTTTTGCTTGCTTAAGTGCGATAGACATAATATCTTCAGTGATACCATCAATTTTTATATCCATTTGAAGTGCATTAATACCTTTTGACGTTCCTGCAACTTTAAAGTCCATATCGCCAAGGTGATCTTCATCTCCAAGAATATCAGTTAGTACAGTAAATCGATCAACATCCTTAACAAGACCCATAGCAATTCCTGCAACTGGAGCTTTTATTGGTACTCCTGCATCCATAAGTGAAAGTGAAGAACCACAAACACTTGCCATAGAACTAGAGCCATTGGATTCGGTTATTTCTGAGACGATTCGAATAGTATAAGGAAAATCCTCAAGACTAGGTAGACATGCAGCTATTCCTCTACGCGCTAATCGACCATGCCCAACTTCACGGCGCTTGACTCCCATTACGCGTCCAGTTTCACCAACACAGTAAGGAGGGAAGTTGTAATGAAGCATAAAGTGGTCTTCAATACGGTCATTTGTTTCAAGTTTTTCAATAAGTTGAGCATCTCTCTTTGAGCCTAAGGTTGTAACAACAAGGGCTTGAGTTTCGCCTCGCGTAAAAAGAGCTGATCCATGTGTATTTTCTAAGACACCTGTTTCTATTGCTAACTCGCGAACAGTTGAGCTGTCTCTTCCATCGATTCTTGGTTCGCCAGCAAGGATGCGTTCTCTTACAGTTGATTTTTCAATTTTTTTGATGTAATTTTTAACTTCATCTTCATTCGTCGAATCATCATCACTAATAAATTCTTTAAGGGCTGCATCTTTAATTTCACCCATTTTTTCATAGCGCTCCATCTTATCAACTGTTTGGTATGCTTCAGAAATTTGGTTTCCAAATTTAGACTTAATAGATGACAATAGAGATTCATTATCTTCTGGCGCAACCCATTCGCGAGGTGAGATTCCTACCTCTTTAGCAAACTCAGCGACACTATCAATTACTACTTGGAATTGCTCATGTGCATACATAACAGCCCCAAGCATTACCTCTTCTGAAAGCTCGCTAGCTTCTGATTCAACCATTAGGACTGCATCTTTAGTGCCAGCAACAACCATATCCAGTTCTGATGTTTGAAGATCTGAGTATGTTGGGTTAATGATGTAACTACCGTCTTGAAATCCAACACGAGCAGCACCAATTGGGCCTTTAAATGGAACACCTGATATAGCTAGAGCGGCTGAAGTTGCAATCATAGCTAACATATCAGGGTCTACATTCTTATTAGCAGATATAACCTGAATCATTACTTGGACTTCATTCATGTAGCCATTTGGAAATAGCGGACGAATAGGGCGGTCAATTAGGCGTGAAGTTAGTGTTTCTTTTTCACTAGGGCGACCCTCTCTTTTAAGGAAGCCGCCAGGAATTTTACCTGCAGCATAAGTTTTTTCAATGTAATCTACTGAAAGCGGAAAGAAAGACTGTCCTGCTCTGGCTTCTTTTGCGCCAACAACGCTAACTAGTACTTGCGTATCATCCATGGTTGCAAAAACAGCTCCATGGGCTTGGCGAGCAATCCTTCCTGTTTCAAATGTAATTTGGCTGTTGCCAAATGTAAAGCTCTTTTGAACTATATTCATGTCCATTGTGTTACTCCAATAAAATAAAAAGTGTTTTATGGTTTAACGCAATAAGCTTTATATAAAACATACCTGTCAGGTATGCTTGAGATAAAACTTACCAAAATCCATAAAACCCTTGAATTATCCCCTAATTTTTTTATATAAATGCAATAAATTTATCAGTTCTGGTAGTACTTTAAAGAGCTTTATTGGTGAATAGTAAGCTAGGTTAAGTTTGCCTATTTTTGTTATTTAAAGTTAATGTTCTTGAATAAGAAATAGTGATGAAAGTCTTTTTGTTAGAATCCAATTTTTTTTATTAGTTAATATTTTTTTTGTGTTACAAAAATCAATAATTATTTCATCCTCGATATTGCTGCTGTCAAAAACCTCACCATTAACAAATACTAATAATTCGCCGTTAGAGTGCTGGTAGGCAATTCTACAAAGAGGCTTTAGCTCATACGTAACACCAGTATGAATTTGATCCTGTTTATATGATGCAATTATCTCATTAAATTTTTTGTCATCTTCAGAGTCGAGCTTAGTTACAAAGCACCCAAAGTAATCATCAGGTAGGCTTTTGGTTTTTAAAAAAATCTTAACAGTATCGATTGCTATTTGAGGTATCTCAGCGGATTGTTGATTTGAATCCCATATTGGATCTTTAAAATATATATTGGATTCACTTTTTTGGGGTAGGTCAAGTGCTTCATACATTTCATTAATTGAATAGGATCGATAGCCAATTGAAAGCGTTAAGCATTCATCATCGAGACTAACTCCATGATGCGCAATATTAGGAGGTATATAAACAATATCGCCTGGCTCAACCTCCCAAACAAGTTCTTCATTAAAGTGTTTCATTATTCTTAGTGGAGTGTCACTTAAATAATTCTCTAGATTACAGTCTTGTGCGCTTATCATCCATCGCCTTTTGCCTAAACCTTGAAGCAAAAAAACATCATAATAATCATAATGTGGACCAACACTACCACCGGATGCAGCATAAGAGATCATTACATCATCGAAGCGCCAACGAGGGATAAAATCAAATTCATTAACAAGGTGGTAGATATCTTCAATATAACGGTCAACACCTTGTACTAGAAGAGTCCACTCTTTTTTTGGTAGATTAGAAAATGTAGTTTCATCAAAAGGTCCATTCGTGATCTTCCATATATTGTTATTTGTTGATCCAGTAACAAGTCTAGATTCAAATTCTTCTTCACAAGACAATCCAGCAAGCTCTTCTGGAGACAATGGGCAGATGAAATTAGGCAGAGCATTCTTTATTAGAAGTGGTTTTTTTTGCCAGTACTCTTGAAGAAATTGTTTACGAGAAATATTTCCAAAATGAATCATAACTAATTTTTTAATTAATTAGTTTATTATCTATGATGATCTTGTTAAGCGCATTAAAAATATGATTTTTATAAATGTATATAATTAACTTTGTTATGGCTAATAGTACAAATAAAATTTCAATTAAATTGTCTAGTGTGATCGATGATTTAAAGCATCCAATCGAAAATGAAAGTTATAAGTCACAATGCAAAGAAATTCTAGATTTAGAGGGCGTTTTAGTCCTCAAAGATTTTCTTCACTCTAGCGCTATTGATTCGATATTAAATGAGGCAAAAGATCAAGAACACCTTGCATATTACTGTACCAATAACCACAATGTTTATTTAGAGCCTTCTGATGACTCCCTTTCATTAAATCATGCACGCAATAGAACCGTGGTTTCTTCAAAGGGCTGTATTACCGATAATCTAGTCCCTATTCACTCATCATTAAGAATTCTTTATGATTCAGAGGAGTTTAAAGGCTTTCTTTGTTCAGTTCTTGATGAGAAGGCACTTTATAAATATGACGATAATTTATCTTCGATAAATATACATTATGCTAATGAGGGACAAGAGCTGGGTTGGCATTTTGATAATTCTTCTTTTGCTATTACTTTGTTAATACAAAAACCCAATGAAGGAGGTTCTTTTGAATATATTCGTGATTTTAGAGACTCTGATAATAATGTTATGAATTATGAAGGTGTGAGTGATCTTCTAGATGATAAATTTTCTCCAAATATTCTTTCTATGGAGTCTGGCTCTCTTGTGTTATTTCGTGGTCGTAATGCAGTTCACAGAGTAACCCCAACAAAAGGCAATAGAGTCAGAATTCTATCAGTCTTGGCCTATAATTCAGAACCTGGGATTCAATTATCAGAGTCAGCTAGAATGACTTTTTATGGAAAATTAAATTAAGCTTACTTTTTATATTGATAGAAAGTCGCCTGATAGTTAAAAGGTTTCATTATGAATAAGATAGGACATTATCACCCAAGACATCAAAATTAGGCTCGATTCCAAGTCCTGGTCTATCTGCAGCAGTCATTTTACCATCTACTCTTTTTGGAGCACCACTAGCTATTTCGATTGTTCCATAGCTATTAAAATCAGTAGCTGAAAAACAAAACTCTTCAGGTGTAGAGCGAGCTAGATGAGCAATAGTAGCAGTTGTAATGTCGCCACCCCAAGTGTCTTCAATTGTCATTGGAATGCCTGATGCAACACATAGGTCTCGCATTAGTTTAGCCTTAGTCAAGCCTCCTACTTTAGAGATCTTAAGGTTTATAACATCCATCGCATCTTCTGCAATAGCTCGGACTAGCATATCAGGTCCATCAATAACTTCATCAAGAATAAATGGTAAAGAGGTGCGCTTTCTAATTGATATGCTTTCTTCATAGGTCATGCATGGTTGTTCGATATATACGTCAAGATCAGACACAGCACTAACAACTCTTGATGCTTCATGTTTAGTCCACCCTGTATTTGCATCAGCGACAAGTAAATCAGTGGGTTTTAGGATAGCTCGAGTTGCGTGAATACGCTCAATATCATCGTTTGCATTTCCACCAACTTTGAGTTGAAATTTTGTGTAACCTTCAGAAGAATACCCTAAAATTTTAGCAGCCATTTCTTCTGGACTTTGTTGACTGATTGCTCGATATAGAGATACATCATCTTGTGCGGCACCGCCAAGAAGATTGTAGACCGGCTGACCCGTTGCTTTACCAAATAAGTCCCAACAAGCAATATCAATAGGTGCTTTGGCATATGGATGACCTTTTAGTGCTGAATCCATTGTACGATTAATCTCTCCAATATTAAGTGGATCAAGGCCAATTAAATGTGGTGATAGTTCTGCTAATCCAGCACGAACACCAAGCGCAAAAGAAGGTAAATAAGCTGAACCTAGTGGACAACATTCAGCGTAACCAATTAAACCTTCATCTGTTTCAATCGCAACAACTGTACTATCAAAAACATCAACAAAGTTATTATTTGACCATTTATAACGACCTTCTTTCAATGGTAAATCGACTTGCCAGGCTTTTATTGAAGTTATTTTCATGTACTTACTCCTATTTTTTAACTTTCGATAGAAATTTCTGTAAATATACTGATTTTGGCGCTCCAAAAAGTTCTTCTGGTTGATTTATTTCTTCAATTACGCCTTCATGGAAAAATGCCACTCTATCAGATACTTCGCGAGCAAATCCCATCTCATGAGTCACACAGATCATTGTCATGCCTTCCTCAGCGAGGAGTCTTATAGTGTCAAGAACTTCACCTACAAGCTCAGGATCTAATGCAGATGTAGCTTCGTCAAATAGCATACATTTTGGTTCCATTGCAAGGGCTCTTGCAATAGCTAAACGTTGCTGTTGGCCACCTGATAGAGCAGAAGGGTATTTTGAAAGTTTGTCTCCAAGTCCAACATGTCGAAGTTGCTTTTCCGCTATCTCTAATGCTTGGGCTTTTGGTAGTTTACTAACTATTCTTGGAGCTAAAGCTACATTTTCAAGAACTGTTAAATGGGGAAAACTATTCCATTGTTGGAATACCATTCCCATATTTTGGCGCACAGAGTTCAAGTTTGTATCGCTAGCATGAACGTCAATATCATCTACAATAATTTGTCCTTGTTGGATTGGTTCAAGTCCATTTATACAATAAAGTAATGTAGATTTTCCTGATCCTGAGGAGCCGATAACACTCAATACTTCTCCTTTTGATACATTAAGATTAATGCCTTTAAGTACTTCAAGGTCGTCATAACTTTTATACAAATTACTAATTTTAATCATTGGGACCACCTTTGTTCGAGTCGAGTTGCATAGTAAGAAATTGGGTAAGATAAAGCAAAATAGAAAGCTCCGGCGATTGATAAGATTAAAATAGCCTCTTGTGTCCGAGTCATAAGTATTTGTGATGCTTTTAAAAGTTCAACATAGCCTAGTATCGAAACCAGAGCGCTATCTTTCAATACACCAAGTGCAACACCTACCCAAGCTGGAAATACAGCCCTAAGTCCAATTGGCCAAACTACATAGCGCAGATCTTGCCAATAATTCATTCCAAGGCTTCTAGCCGCTCTACGCATTGGCTGGCCAACTGCCTCTATACCCCCGCGAGCTACATTGGCAACATAGCATGAGGTATATACAATGAGAACAATTAGCCCCGCTTCAAATGGGTTAAGTCTAAGTCCGATAATAGGAGCAAAATTAAAAAATAAGACAAGTTGAATAATTAATGGAACAGAGCGAAAAATATCGAGAATTGTACCAAGCGTAAATGCTACTACTCTAGATACACTAAGTGCTAGACCTAAGAATATTCCAATTACTGATCCAATACTGATTGCTAGGACAGAGATCCAGAGAGTGCGTAAAGCAGCTTCACCGAGATACCATAAATCATTTAGGCTGAATCCAGAAAAATAAGTAGATGATGATTCCATTTAAAATTTTAATTAGTATTTAAAAAGTCTTAAAGCCATTAGCTTAGCTGCACCAAGAATGATTTTAACTAGTACATAGTAGATTACAGCTGTAGCTGCAAAATATTCAAAAATACGATATGTCTTAGATGCAAAAAATTGTGTTTCACCTGAAAGTTCTCGAAATCCAACCAGCATTCCAAGCGACGACATCAAGACAGCCCAAACCATTTGGTTGGTCATTGGATGATAGACAATACGAAGAACTTGTGGAATGATAATTCTAGTATAGGTTTGAAAGCTGTTCATTCCTAAACTAAGTGAGGCTCGAATTTGAGTGTCTGGAATGGCATTAAATCCACCACGAAAATTTTCAGCTAAATAACCGGAATTATTAAATGTTAAGCCCATTAATACTATAAGAAAAGGACTAAAGTGAATTCCGAATGCGCCTAATCCAAATCCAAAGAAAAACAATTGCAATAGTGCTGGAGTATTGCGAGCCAGTTCAATCCATGAGACGGCAAACCATTTTAAAGGTCCTGTCATATGAATTCTAATTAGAGAAAGTGCTAAGCCAAATAATATTCCCAAAACCATTGAAAGAACTGCAACTTCCACGGTCAATATTGCAGATTCTAATAAATCAGGAAGAGTTTTGAAGACGGGTCTCCAATGGAAGTTGTAATCCATAAACGCCTTTTAATTTTAAAAAAAATGGCCGGCAAGCCGGCCATATTGATATTGTTTATTAGTAATAAACACCAGGAATGCGTAATTCAGGTGCTTCGCCACCTACGAATTTACCCCAAAGCTCTTGATAGCGGCCAGAACGTACTTGCTGCGTAACAAAAAGGTTAAGGTAGTTCAACCAAGTAACATCCATACGAGGACCAACTACAGAAGTATAGTCAGTACCCCATGGCATACGAGGGCCAGCGATAACAGTGTCAAATTTCTGAGTTATAGGTAATACTGTAGTATTGGTTGTAATACCAGCGTCAGCTTTTCCTTGCGCTACAGCAAGAAATACTTCATTCTCAGATTGATAGCCTTGATAATTACCTTCAATTCCCATTGCTTCAGCTATTTTTAACCATTCCTGTTCAGGTACGGTTCCAATTGCGGCAGCAACTTTCTTGTTGTACATATCTTCAACAGTCTTAATGCCACTATTAGCTCCAACAACAGCTTGTGCATAATAAATAGCGTAAGGGATTGAAAAGCCAACCGTTTTAGCACGAGACAAAGTGTCAGAAGTACCACCAAATACCACATCACCACGATTAGTAACAATTAACGGCAGACGTTCAGCCCAAGTTACCGCAATAATTTCATAATCAACTTCTAGAGCTGCTGCAAGATCTTTACAGTACTCAACATCAAAACCTGCAGGCTCATTATTTGCATCACGGTAGCCAATTGGTGGAAAGTCAAGAACTACTCCACATCTTAGTACACCTTCATCAATTACATCATCTAGCTTGTCAGCAGATGCAATCGTTGCGCCACCAAGCAGAACTACTGCAGTAGTAAGCGAAACTAAAGTTTTAGAAAACATTTTCATATACTTCTCCTTTTCAAAATTTTAAGTATAACACTAACCTTCTCACAATGAGTAATCTAATGTTGATCATATCTTATCACTTTTTATTGACAAAGAAAGTTCAATTTGTTGATCATAATAAATTAGTATAATGATTAAAAATCATAAATCCAAAAGGAGAAAAAATGAAATTTGAAGGAATATATACTCCGATTATTACACCTTTTAGTAATGATGGTGAGATTGATTGGAATACATATGCAGAAGTGATTGATTGGCAAATAGAAAATGGCGTTGCTGGAATTATTGTAGGCGGCTCTACTGGAGAATTTTATGCTCTTTCAAAAGAAGAGCGAATTCAGCAATTTAAATTTGCAGCTGATCGAATTAATGGCAGAGTTGAATTTATGGCTGGTGTTAATGATATTCGAGTTGATGAATGTATTGATATTTCACTGGCTGCTTCTGCTGCTGGAGCCAGTTCTCTTCTAGTCGCCGCTCCTCCATATTCTTTACCTTCTGAAGAAGAGCTTGCTCATCATGTTCTCAAGATTGCTGAGACTGTAGGTTTGCCGATTATGCTTTACAACTATCCTGGAAGAACAGGTGTTGGAATGGGCGAAATATTTCTTGCTGCAGTAGAAAAAAATCCTTTAATTGCTGCAATAAAAGAGTCTAGCGGCGACTATAGTAGATTGCCATTAATATCATCTAACTTCCCATCAATTGAATTAGCTGTTGGTGGTGAAGAGCAAGTTCTTGAGTTTGCAGCATGGGGCGCAAAGTCCTGGGTCTGTGCTACTGCTAATTTTTTCCCATCAGAATGCGTTCAATTGATGGATATACTTGGAAAGCAATCTGATTTTGAGAAGGGTAGACTCCTTATGAGTGCTTTTATGCCACTCATGAAAGCTCTTGAGCAAGGAGGCAAATTCTTACAATGTGTTAAATTCGGCTGTGAACAACAAGGTCGCCCAGGTGGCAATGTTCGAGCACCTTTGTTGCCAATGGATGAGTCACTCAAGCAAGAAATGAAAATCATTATAGAAGATACACGTAACTCGTTAAATTCAATTCTCAACTAATAGGAGTATTCAAATGGCAAACCTTCTTAGTAAAAAAGAATATAGGGTAATTGCTTCTAAAATCAAATTCCCAGTTGAACCTTTTATTGATGGCAAATTCCAGAAATCAAAAGCTGGAAGGCTAATGGAAACAATTAATCCTGCAACTGGTTCGGTTCTTACTAACGTAACTGCCTGTGATGAGGATGACGTTAATTTCGCTGTAGAAGTATCTCGTAGAGCTTTTAATTCCGGTGAATGGGCTTGTAAACATCCAAGTGAGCGAAAAGCTGTATTATTAAAATTGGCAAAACTGATAGAGAAGAATCAGACAGAGCTTGCAGTCCTTGAAAGCTTAGAAAGTGGAAAACCTATCAGTGAGTGTGAGCTTACTGATCTTCCAGAAACAATTGTCACTATTCAGTGGCACGCTGAAGCCATTGACAAGATATATGATCAGATTTCTCCAGCGAATGCGGATGCAGTTGGTCTTATAACACGTGAACCATTAGGTGTTGTTGGTTGTGTATTGCCATGGAACTTCCCGTTAATGATGTTGGCATGGAAAATTGCTCCTGCACTTGCTGGCGGTAATAGTGTTATCGTCAAACCAGCTGAACAGACATCAATGACAGCTCTTCGGATTGCAGAGTTAGCAATTGAAGCAGGAATTCCGCCAGGTGTTCTAAATATACTTCCAGGGGAAGGGCCTGATGTAGGAGAGCCAATGGGCCGTCATCAAGATATTGATGCAATTTCATTTACTGGATCTACAGAGGTTGGGCGATTGTTTTTAGAATTTTCAGGTCAAAGTAATTTAAAAAAAATCATTCTTGAATGTGGAGGTAAAAATCCTGCTGTAGTTCTATCTGATGCTAATAACCTTGATCGTGTTGCTGAGCATGTTGTATTTGCAGCGCTTTGGAATATGGGTCAGAACTGTACTGCTAATTCGCGTCTGATAGTCCATAGCAGCATAAAAGATACTTTGCTTGAAAAAGTTAGGGAAAAAATGACAGACTGGAATACAGGTGATCCGCTAGATCCAGATAATCAGCTTGGTGCAATTATCTCACGAGAGCAGTATGATAAGATTTTGGGCTATATTGAAATAGCAAAGGAGCAAGGTGCTGAATTAATCGAGGGAGGTAATCCAATCAAATCTGGTGAAGGTCTATTTATTGAACCTACTTTTTTTGCTGGCGTGACTCCTGAAATGGTAATTGCTCAAGAAGAGGTTTTTGGCCCTGTATTTGCTATGATGGTTGTTGATACTGATGAAGAAGCTATTAAGCTTGCAAATGACACATGTTATGGTCTTCAGGCTTCTTTGTATACCTCAAGCGTTACTAAGGCTCATAAATATGGCAGAGCGCTTCAAGCTGGTACTGTTTCAGTAAATTGTTATGGAGAGGGTGATATATCAACTCCTTTTGGAGGTTATAAATTGTCTGGCTTTGGGGGTCGTGATAATTCCCTGATGGCGCATGACCAATATACAGAAACCAAAACACTCTGGATTGATATCAGTGAAGACGTTTAATGAAAAGTAGTAAGTTAATTCACATAGTCTCATGTCATGCCGAGGGTGAAGTAGGTAATGTGATTGTTGGAGGTGTCTTACCACCTTTGGGAGACAGTCTTTGGAGTAAAGCACGTTGGTTAGATCAGGATCAAAAACTTCGTCGATTTGTCTTAAATGAGCCAAGGGGAGGTGTTTTTAAACACGTAAATCTCTTGGTGCCAGCGCAAAATCCAAAAGCTCAACAAGGATTTATTATCATGGAGCCTGAGCATACCCCTCCGATGTCTGGTTCTAATTCGATTTGTGTTTCAACTGTATTGTTAGATACTGGAATGATTCCGATGACTGAGCCAGTAACTGAATTTATACTTGAAGCTCCAGGAGGTTTAGTGCCTGTAAAGGCATATTGTGAAAATGGAAAAGCAAAAAGTATAGAAATTCATAATGTAGCTTCTTTTGCGGATCAGCTTGATGTTTATGTTGAAGTTGAAGGGCTAGGTTCATTAAAGGTAGATACTGCTTATGGAGGTGATAGCTTTGTAATAGTCGATGCCGCTGAGCTTGGTTTTGAAATTAAACCTGATGAAGCTAAAGATTTGGCTGAGATAGGTTCAATAATAACTGCTGCTGCTAATCAACAGTTGGGCTTTAATCATCCAACTAATTCTGACTGGAATCATATCTCATTTTGCGAACTTGCACTTCCTTTGTTTGAAGAAAAAGGGGTTAAAGTTAGTCGTAACAGTGTTGTAATAGACCCAGGAAAGCTCGACCGATCTCCATGTGGAACAGGATGTTCAGCACGATTGGCTGTTCTTCATGCAAAAGGATTGTTACAAAAAGGCGACCGTATGATTGGTCGCTCAATTCTTGATTCTCGATTTGATTGCAGTATTGTTGAAGAGACTAAGGTTGGCGATAAGATAGCAATTATTCCCTCAATTCGTGGACGAGCATGGATTACTGGAATTCATCAATTGATGCTTGATTCTGAAGACCCTTGGCCAGAAGGGTATCGTCTAACTGACACTTGGCCAATTAAGCAATGAAAGCTAATTTAACTGAAGGTTGTAATTAATGCGCTGGAAAAAAACCATAACTATGGTTGAAGCTCATGCAGAAGGAGAAGTAGGGCGAATTGTCACTAGCGGTGTTATTGATGTTCCAGGTAATTCAATGCTGGAAAAAATGAATTACATTAATGAAGTAGATGATAGTTTGCGACAATTTTTGGTATTTGAGCCACGCGGTTATGCTCAGATGTCAACCAACCTTATCTTTGATCCAATAAATGAAAAGGCCGATATAGGTTTTTTGATTCTTCAAAGTGATAAAGCACATGCAATGTCAGGTTCAAATAGTATTTGTCTAGTTACGGTTTTACTTGAGACTGAAATGATAGAAATGCATGAGCCTGAAACTATTGTTATATTGGATACGCCAGCAGGACTTGTTCGTGCCAGCGCCACTTGTGTTGATGGAAAGTGTGAGCGTGTGACGTTAAATATGAATCCTTCATATGCTGACCAGCTTGATGCAATTGTTAATGTTGAGGGCTTAGGCAAGGTCACCGTTGATATTGCTTTTGGAGGTATTTTTTATGCACTGATTGATCCAGCTCAATTTGATTTAAAGATTAATCCTGAAAATGCTCGCCAGCTTGTTGATATTGGTACTCGAGTTCATAGAGCAGTCAACAGTCAGTTAAATATTCACCACCCAGCACTGAAAGGCCTAGAAGGAATCTCTTATACAATGTTTGTTGGGTATGACGATGATGGAGTTATGAAAGGTGCCACAATTCTTCCACCAGGTCGTATTGATCGATCACCCTGTGGTACAGGTAATTCAGCTCGTCTTGCTGTTATGGAGGCAAGAGGGCAAGTAAAGGTTGGACAGACTCTTAAAGCAAGGTCAATCATCGATAGTGAATTTCAAGTAGAAATAGTTTCTAAAAAGATTATTGCTGGTAAATCTTGTATACTCCCAAAAATATCAGGACGTGGCTGGATTCATGGAATCCATCAGATCGGACTAGATCCTAGTGATCCATACCCTCTGGGTTATAAAGTTGCAGATTGTTGGGGTGATGCATTTGATTTGCTTAGCTAATAGTAAATAATGTCAGATAAAGAAAATTCCTTGAACTTTACTTTTTTAATCTTATAATTTTTAATTAAAATACATATAATTCTATGAATTTAAAAATTATAAATAATGAAAAAAACATTTAAATTAACTCACCCAAAAATTAAGCCAGCTAGGCTTATAGAAGCTGTTAGGCGTGATGTTAAAAAATACTTAAAAAGAGAGAAAAGAAAATCACTACCTGAGGGAGTTGATTATTGGGATTTTGATTGTAAGTTTGGTCCTACAGAGCTTAAAGCAGAGATTATTTTGACTGCAGAAATAAGTAAGTGTATTAGCGAAGCTGAGGCGGAAAACCTAGAGTCGTTTTATTTAGAGATTCTTGCTAAGCCAGGCTATAAAAAAAATCCTTCTG
>Ga0207991_1001559_pt1 | contig 13796 bp, 16 predicted proteins | sample ETN07SmetaG_FD_185786 | JGI IMG/M metagenome (GOLD analysis project Ga0207991, IMG submission 185786) | Marine microbial and viral communities from oxygen minimum zone, Eastern Pacific Ocean - ETNP2014F14-07SV275 (SPAdes) (version 2) | ecosystem: Environmental > Aquatic > Marine > Oceanic ... | reverse complement strand
TGCATTAATGAGGTAGTCATCTAACTTCGTTTTAGTGCTAGCAGTGCGTTTTATTATTTGTTTCAGTATAACGCCTAGTGCAACATGGGCAATAATAGCAAGAACCAATAGTACAGCTACCATCTGGATTGTACTTATATTTTGGATAAAATCATTCATTAAAGATATTTTAAAGGATTAATAGGCTCTTCGTATTTTTTCATTTCGAAATAAAACGGTTTATTACCGGTTATAGCTATAACTTGACCCTTTTCTATTACATCGCCTTCACTAACTAGCAAGTCCTGATTTTGATTATAGATGCTATAAAAGCCAAAAGCATGCTTGATAATAATCATTTTTCCATAGCTCGTCATTTTGTCCCCGCTATAGACGACCTCTCCTTTTCTTACCGCCCTGACATTTTGACCAGCAGTGTTATTGAAGGTCAAGCCTAAATGGTTATTTTTTTCTGAGTAGCTCTTAAGAATTGAAGAATCGACAGGAAGAGACCAATTCTTATTTACTTTTGCCTCTTTGGTATTAGAGGAGGTTTGTTGTTCAACTCCAATTTTATTAAATGATTTTTCAACAACGGTGACTTGACCTGGGTCATTTGTGAAACAGCCCGAAAGAAAAACAAATAAAAAAATTGTTAAATATTTAGTAGACATACCATATACCTAGGGCAACAACAATAATTAGCAAGTATCCTAACCTATCAATGTACTTATTTAACCATGCATCAGTCTTTTTACCAAACTTTCTTACTAGTAAAGAAATTAAAAAATAACGAGCACCTCTTGCGATTATCGAGAAAGCCACAAAAGGAAGCAGAGGCATTGACATCATTCCAGCACTTATTGTGAATAGTTTATAAGGTATCGGACTAAAACCAGCTATTAGTATTATTAAAACCCCATAATTATTAAACAACTGCTCAGCGCTATAGAGCTCAGGGAGATAGTTTAATTTATCAAGCATTGGCATAATAAAATTTATTGCATAGACACCAATAAAGTATCCAGCAATTGCTCCAAGGACTGAGCTTATAGTACAGATAGTGGCAAAATAGTATGCTTTAGATCTATTTTTAAGTGACATAGAAGCTAACAGCAGGTCTTGTATAGGGTATGGAAGAATTGAGGATTCTAGAAAGCTAATCAGAGATAGCCAAAAGATAGCAAATCGACTCGATGACCAGTCTAAAATCTTGTTGTAGAGTGTATGAAAGGGTCTCATTAAGAAGTTAACGCTTATTTCTTTAGCATTGGAAAGCCTAATCGCTCTCGAGATTCAAAATAAGATTGGGCTACTTTTTGACTCATAGCTCTTACTCTGCGAATAAATCTTGCCCTATCTGTAACACTTATAGCGTGTCTAGCATCCAAAAGATTAAACAAGTGAGAGGCTTTCATAGTTTGCTCATATGCTGGGAAAGGCAGATCTTGTTCAATGAGCTTTGAGTTCATTGCTTCTGCTTCATCAAACTGCCTAAAAAGGACCTCAGTGTCAGCAATCTCAAAGTTATATTTGGACTGCTCCACTTCATTTTGATGATAAACATCACCATAAGTTAAGCCTTCAGTCCATATAAGGTCATAAACACTATCTACACCTTGGAGGTACATTGCTAGTCTCTCTAATCCATAGGTTAACTCACCAGAAATTGGCTTACAAGCGAGCCCACCGACCTGTTGAAAATAAGTGAACTGACTTACCTCCATTCCATTTAGCCAAACTTCCCAGCCAAGCCCCCATGCGCCGAGTGTAGGGGATTCCCAATTATCTTCAACAAATCTGACGTCATGCATCTTTAAATCGATACCAATGAAACTCAATGAATCAAGATATAAGTCCTGAATGTCACTTGGAGAAGGTTTTAATAAGACTTGAAATTGATAATAGTGCTGAAGGCGGTTGGGGTTTTCTCCATAGCGCCCATCTCCAGGCCTTCTTGATGGTTGAACGTATGCAGCTTTCCAGGGCTCAGGACCAATAGACCTTAGGAAAGTAGCAGGATGAAAGGTTCCAGCACCAACCTCCATGTCAAACGGTTGAACAATAGCACAGCCTTTTTCAGCCCAATAATTTTGTAATTTGATGATTAAATTCTGAAATGATTTGGTTGTATCTAGGTCTGAAACTGGCATTAAATTTAATCTAAAAATAACAAAAATTTTACCTCACCAGTAACTATTGAGGTCAGCATTTACAAGTGTCAATAATTGATAATAAAAAAATGCGGGAAAATATCCCGCATTCTTTTTTTAGATACAATAACAACTTAATACTTATAGGTCTCTGGCTTGAATGGGCCATCTTTAGGTGTATTAATGTATTCCGCTTGAGCATCAGTCATCACCGTTAGTACACCTCCAAATCCACCAACCATTCCAGCAGCCACCTCTTCATCAAGCTTTTTAGGAAGCAATTCAACCGTAATGTTAGCTTGTTTCTTTTCTTTAGGTAAATCAGCAAATTTTTTATCAAAAAGATGTATTTGAGCCAGTACTTGGTTTGCAAAAGAGCCATCCATAATTCTAGAAGGGTGGCCTGTAGCATTGCCTAAATTTACTAGGCGACCTTCAGAAAGAAGGATTAAATAATCATTCTTATTTTCTGACCTATAGATGCGATGAACTTGAGGTTTAACCTCATCCCACTGCCAATTATCACGCATATATTGTGTATCAATCTCATTATCGAAGTGACCGATATTACACACAACAGAACCCGCCTTAAGACTACTAAGCATGTATGAGTCACAAACATTAGTGTTGCCAGTAGCTGTAACAATTAAATCAGTAGTACTTAACAATTCTTTATTAATGCAGTCCATTGAACCTGTATTTATGCCGTTCTTATAAGGTGAGATCACTTCAAAACCATCCATACAGGCCTGCATAGCACATATAGGGTCGATTTCACTGATCTTAACAATCATTCCTTCTTGACGAAGTGATTGAGCAGAGCCTTTTCCAACATCACCGTAACCAATAAGTAGCGCCTTTTTGCCCGACATTAGCATATCTGTACCACGCTTTATAGCGTCATTTAGCGAGTGACGACACCCATACTTGTTGTCATTTTTTGATTTAGTAACTGCATCATTAACATTGATTGCTGGAACTTTTAGTTCACCACTTCCTATCATTTCTATTAATCGGTGAACACCAGTTGTGGTTTCCTCACTGATTCCATGAATATTATCAAGCATTTCTGGATACTTTTCATGAACCATTTGAGTTAAGTCACCACCATCATCTAAAATCATATTGGCATCCCATGGCTTACCATTATGAAGAATCGTTTGTTCAATGCACCATAAAAACTCTTCTTCTGTTTCTCCCTTCCAAGCAAAAACAGGAATATTACTTGCCGCCATAGCGGATGCTGCATGGTCTTGAGTTGAAAAAATATTACAAGATGACCAGCGAATTTCAGCTCCAAGCTCAACTAATGTTTCCATAAGGACGGCTGTTTGGATAGTCATATGAATACAACCCATAATTTTGGCGCCTTCTAGGGGTTTTGAAGTGTTGTACTTAGCTCTAAGTGCCATCAAAGCTGGCATTTCAGCCTCTGCTAACTCTATCTCTTTGCGTCCAAAGTCTGCAAGACTGATATCAGCAACTTTATAGTCATAATTATCAATTATTGAATTACTCATTTTATTTCCATTTAAATTGAAAAAATGAGCGTCGTTTTGAATGCCAAGCCTGATCGAGTTAAATCTCAATGCAACGCCCCTTGGCAGGAATATGATTATACCAAAAATAAACGAAAAAGAAACTATTTTAGTAGGCCAACTCTGTCAATATTTTCCCAGGTAATTGAGTCTTCGGTTCTTCCAAAATGACCATAACTTGCGGTTTGTTGGTAGATCGGGCGTTTTAAATCTAACATTGCAATTAGACCTTTGGGGCGTAAATCAAAATGTTCTCTGATTAGATCTACAATTTCATGATGAGGTAACTTCCCAGTTCCAAACGTATTAACACTAATACTAGTCGGTTCTGCAACTCCAATTGCATAGGAAACTTGAATTTCACATCGCTCAGCAAGTCCTGCTGCAACAATATTTTTTGCAACATAGCGAGTCGCATAAGCTGCACTTCTATCTACCTTAGAAGGGTCTTTTCCAGAAAATGCACCGCCTCCATGTCGAGCCATACCACCATAGGTATCAACAATAATTTTTCTTCCTGTAAGTCCGGCGTCTCCAACAGGGCCACCTATTTCAAAGTTTCCAGTCGGATTAATGTGATACTGCGTATTATTTGTAAGCCATTTTTCTGGCAATATAGGTTTAATGATCTCTTCCAGTACCACCTCTCTCAGTTCATCAAGAGAAATGTCACCATCGTGCTGAGTGGAAAGTACTACTGTATCAATTCCAACAATTTGATTATCTTCATAAATACAAGAAACTTGAGACTTAGCATCTGGCCTTAACCAAGGCAAAGAGCCGTTCAACATTAAGTCAGCTTGACGCCGAACAAGCTTATGGGCAAGCATTATAGGGGCGGGCATTAATTCATCAGTAGAGTTCTCAGCATAACCAAACATTAGTCCTTGGTCACCAGCTCCTTGTTCACGACTTTCACTCTCAGTAACACCTATAGAGATGTCCTGAGACTGCGCTCCAAGAAGATTAGTTACTGAGCAGGTATTGCCATTAAAGCCATACTCTTCTTTGTTATAGCCAATTTCAAGAATAGTTTTGCGAACAATATCAGTATAATCAATTTCAGCGTTGGTAGTAATTTCTCCAGCCAATACTACTTGGTTGTCTTTTACTAAGGTTTCAACAGCTACTCGTGAGTCTTTGTCTTGAGAAAGCGTAGCATCAAGGATAGCGTCAGAGATTTGATCACAAACTTTGTCTGGGTGGCCGGCTGAAACAGATTCGGAGGTAAATATCATGGCATAGTCCTAATAAAAATTTAAAAATCTTAAAGTTGGGATTTTAGGAAAACACCAGCTTTAGCTTATTTTAGCCATCTAAGTGGCAACGCTAGCAATCGGAACAAATCAGCGTTAAATAATTATAATCTTTAATTAAAAAAATGTAAAGCCTATTCAAGGCTAATCCTCAGTGCTAATGCACTTACAAATGGTGATGTTATTAAGCTGAAAATTAGAACAGAACCTAAAAAATAGAGCTGACCATCAATTGGAAGGTTAAATTGTGACTGAGATACCGCACTAGTTCCAAAAATTAAGATAGGGATATATAGAGGTAAAATTAGTAAGGATAAAAGCATTCCAGAGTTTTTAATACCAACAATTAGCGAGGCTCCTATTGCTCCAATTAGACTTAGACAGGGAGTTGCTAGAAATAAAGTTAGGATTAAAATGTAAATATTTTTAGAATCTAAGAAGAGAGCCATACCAAGCAAAGGGGAGAGTAATATTATTGGTAGCCCAGTCAGAATCCAATGAGCAGTTGTCTTAGCAAGTAATATTAATGGCAGTGGGTGATGAGAAATGATCATTTGTTCAAGTACCCCATTGTCGTAGTCATAATGAAATAAAGCGTTAAGTGATAGCAGTACTGACAGCATAGAAGTAACCCAAATGATTCCCGGCGCCATATTTGACAATGTGTGAGATTCTGGGCTGATAGCTATTGGGAATAGAGAAATAGCAATAACAAAAAACAACAGTGGGTTAAGGAAACTTGACGGGTTCCTTAGCGCCATTTTTAAATCTCTTCTCAGGGTTTTTATAAAGATACTCATAAAGAAAGCTCTCTTAAGTTTTCTATTTTGCAGTCTTGGTGAGTTGTTAAGATACAAAGTCCGCCTTCAGTGCAGTGCTTTTTTATTTGATTTTCAATGATTTCAATGCCATCGGAGTCGAGAGCAGTAAAAGGTTCATCTAAGAGCCATAATTTGGAATGAGATATGAAAAGTGCTGACAAAGCTACTCTCCTTTTTTGTCCCGCAGAAAGAGTGCCAACAAGTTCATTTTTATAGTTATTTAAACCAACCTTTGATAAAGCTCCATCAAGATTAGATTTGGATTCTTGGTTGCTGAGCTGAGTAAGGTATTCAAGGTTTTCGATGCAACTAAGTTCGGGACTCAAGGCAGGTAGATGCCCCAGATAAAATGTATCTAATTGATATTGATAGGTTTTGACATCATTTTCATTATAAGAAATAGACCCTGATTCTGGTGAATTAAGACCAGCAAGCATCTTTAGTAGTGAAGTTTTACCTGAGCCATTAGCACCTGAAATTCTTAGTATTTCTCCAGCATTTAGCTTAAAAGAAAGGTCAGTAAAAAGCAGGTTGTAACCCCTTTGACAGCTTAAGTCATTAATGATTAATTTGGACATGCCTTTATTTTAGTGGATAAGTCTCGTAAAGGCGAAAAAATGTAAGTAGCATCTGGATAACCCTAAAGAAAAGCCTCTTTATTGATTACTACTAAGTCCATCTAGGCCGCTCTTGTCAATTTCAGATAAAACATCCCCACTAAAGACTAGTTTTAAGTGGTAATGAATCGACAGCTCACCATCGATAGTTGAATGGTTAATATAATCCCACTGATAGTTGTGGAAAGGGTCGCTAATACTTGGTGAGCCGATAAGGTCCATAACGGCGCTCTTTGACATTCCTAATTCGAGCTGATCAACATCTTTAATATCAAGGATAGAGCCTTGCAAAATTGTCGGTTTGTAAATGTCGATTGAAGGAAGTGAGGCCTTGGTCCAACTAGGCATAGAAAACTTTGGCAATTTAGGCATCTCGGGCATCTTAGGTAGAGAATTAGAACACCCACTAAGAACCATAAAGGCAAGCATAATAAAAGTTAGTCTCTTCATGTTTATCGAACAATATAAAATATAAATAGGATTTTACCTTATGGATTTTTATATGGATGCCGAAGATTTAAAAAGTGCTGGTCTAAAGGTTACTTTACCGAGACTAAAAATTTTAGAGGTTTTAGAGAATTCACCCAATCATCATTTGAGTGCTGAAGATATTTACCGGGTACTTATTGAGCATCATGAAGAGGTTGGAGTTGCGACTATTTATCGAGTCTTATCTCAATTTGAAGAGTCAGGTATTGTTCACAAATTAAACTTTGAAAATAACCAGGCTGTCTATGAGCTTTGTGGGGTAGAACATCATGATCACCTAGTTTGTGTTAAATGTAATACGATTATCGAATTTCAAGATGATGTTATTGAGCAACACCAACTTCAAATTGCAAAAAAACATGGTTTTGAGCTAACAGATCATACCCTTTATCTTTATGGGCTATGTAAGGATTGTCAAAAGGCTTACTAGGGTTTGAAAAATTATGGATGATTTTATTTATAGGGCTTTAATAGCATCACTTGGTGTTTCAGTTATTGCAGGCTCGCTCGGATGTTTTGTTATATGGAAGCGTCTTTCGTATTTCTCTGATTCAATTTCTCATAGTGCGCTTTTAGGTGTTGCTTTAGGGTTGGCAACAGGTATTGGCGTTAACTTTGGACTACTTATTGTTGGCGCTTTATTTGCAACATTGATTGTTATTTTGCAGCAACGAAATTTCTGGTCAAATGATGCAGTTTTAGGTATCTTCTCTCATGTTTCTTTATCACTGGGAATCGTTGTTTTAGGTTTTATTGGAGATCAAAACACTGATTATTTTTCCTATCTTTTCGGTGATATTCTCTCTATATCTATTCAAGATATATATTGGATTTTTGTTGTAATGGTTGTGGTTATTGTCCTTCTGGTTTTTAATTGGAAAAAGTTATTACTGTTAACTTTAAATGAAGAGTTAGCAAAGGCTGAGGGTATTAATAAGTTGGCTTATGAGTTGCTATTTATGTTCTTAATAGCCCTTGCAGTTTCAGTATCAGTTCAAATTGTAGGGGTTTTATTGATTACATCGTTGCTTATAATTCCACCAGCTATAGCAAGAGTCTTTTCGAACTCTCCAATTAATATGATATTCAGCTCAATAGGCGTTTCAATTGTCTCTGTTATGCTTGGGTTATACTCCTCAATGGCCTTGGATGTAGCTACAGGTCCTGCAATAGTAATTACTTTAGGTTTTTTCTTCTTTATTGTGCAGCTAATACCGAGTCAAAATTAATCAAAGAGTATCATTAAGTTCTGTTAATTGATTTGTTTGTTGTTCAAGTATCAGCGGGTCAATGAATACCTGTAAGTCTCCTTCCATAACTTCACTTAACTTATAAAGTGTTAAATTAATGCGATGATCAGTGACCCTTCCTTGAGGGTAATTATAAGTCCTGATTCTTTGTGACCGATCACCACTTCCAACTAACTCTTTTCGCTGAGAGGCCTGTTCTTGTTGCTGTTCTTGTTGCTGTGAATCAAGAATTCTAGAAGCAAGCACTGACAAAGCTTGGGCTTTATTCTTATGCTGTGATCGACCATCTTGGCACTCAACGACTGTTCCAGTAGGGATATGGGTCACTCTAACAGCAGAATCAGTTTTATTGACATGTTGTCCGCCAGCTCCTGAAGCTCTAAACGTGTCTACTCTGACATCACTCATATTAATATTAACTTCTTCAATATCGGTTACCTCTGGCATAACTGCAACAGTGCAAGCAGACGTATGAACTCTCCCCTGAGACTCAGTTTCGGGAACTCTTTGTACTCGATGAGCGCCTGACTCAAACTTAAGTTTAGAATAAACATTTGATCCACTTATTCGAGCAATAATCTCTTTAAATCCTCCATGTTCGCCAATATTTGAACTCAAAATTTCAATTTTAAATTTTGACTTCTCTACATAACGAGTGTACATTCTATAAAGATCACCCGAAAAAATACTAGCCTCATCTCCACCAGTGCCAGCACGGATTTCAATAATAATATCACGAGAATCATTAGGGTCTTTTGGCAAAAGTAACTTCTTTAACTCTAATTCTAGTTGGTCTAGTTTATTTTGACCTGAACTAATTTCTTCTTCTGCCATTTCTTTTATATCTTGGTCATCTTCAGTTAAAAGTTTTTTAGCAGTATTAATATCACTAATGGTTGATAGATACTGATTATATTGATCATTAATTGGACTTAGCTGAGAGTGCTCAATTGAAAGTTCTCTAAATTTATTTTGATCAGAGGCAATTGACTGTTCAGAAAGCAATGCATTGATTTCTTCAAGGCGCATTGATAATTGTTCCAGTTTAGTAATAATTGATTGGTTCATTAGTTACTAATGTCGGTATATTTCTTTTTTGTTTCGCTACTAATATTAGTGGAGTCCAGTTTAATATTTTTAGAGTTTTTAATATTCTGAAAAGTTTTGTGTAATAATTTATTGGTTAGTTTGTCTGCTAGTTCTTCTACTACTAGATCAGGACTTGAGCCGGACTCGAGCTTTCTTATTGCAATTTGAAGTAGCTCATCTTTAAGTAAGTTTGCTTGTCTACGATAATTTTTAATGACTTCTTCATTAGGAATATTATTTAGCCAACCAATAAAGTTTAGGCTTTGAACTCGAATAATTTCTTGTGCAATAACTTTTTCTTTTACCCTGTCTTCAAGATGGCCATCAGCCACTTGTTGTAAATCGTCAACGGTATAAAGAAAGACATCTTCTAATTGATTAGCCTCTGGTTCAATATCTCTTGGTATGGCAAGATCTATTAACAACATCGGTTGATGCTTCCTATGTATTAGCACTGTCTCAATAAGTCCTTTACCAATAATTGGGATTGGTGCCGCGGTTGAGGAGATAACAATATCTGCTCGATGAAGATTCTCAGATAAGCTTTTCAATGTAATGGCTTGTGCTTCATGCTTCATTGCAAGAGATTGTGCTTTTTCTAGCGTCCTATTGGCAAAGATCATATCTTTAACGCCTCTTTTACTGAGATGTTGAGCGCTTAACTCGATCATTTCCCCTGCGCCAATTAATAAAACAGTTTGACTAGCTAAATTAGTAAATATTTTTTCACTTAACTTAACAGCACAGTAGGCAACTGAAACTGGGGATGATCCGATACTAGTATCTGTGCGCACTTTTTTTGCAGTTTTAAAAGCATGCTGGAAAAGTTTTTCAAGAATTTTATCTAAAGCACCTAGATCTTTTGAGAGCTGATAGGCCTCTTTTAGTTGGCCAAAAATTTGGGGCTCTCCTAAAACTAGTGAATCAAGGCCAGCTGCTACATTGCAAATATGTTCTATTGCTTCATTTCCTTCGAAATAACTGACATATTGTAATAAAGAGGAATATTCAATTCCATGAATAGACGCTAAGAACTTTGTAAGAACTTCGCGAATATTTTCTGCATCATAAGTTACATAAATTTCAGAGCGATTGCAAGTAGAGAAAACAACACAAGCTTTTATTTCTTGGGTCGATAATAACGATGAAATAGCGGGTGCAAGTTCGCTTTGAGCGAATGCAACTTTCTCTCTAATTGCTACTGGAGCATGCTGGTGATTTACACTCAGAATTGCAATATTTAACATTTTAAAAAAACATAATAAATTAATCTATCAATTATACATTGTCAGATTAATTTCATCGAAAGATAAACTTGAATTGCGCTATGGAAAGTTTTTATTAAATTTTGGTTAACTAGCCTCATTTATTTTGAGATTAATTGTTTTTAAGGAGTTTTTTTGATTGTATTAAAGTGATATTTAAATAAAACTCATCTTATGCTCATGTTTTCTTCATAAAACTTTGTGTCTATTGGTCTAAAATAAAGTTAATAATTTACTAATAAACTTATTATTTATGATTGAAGAGGACAGCCTAGTTGGTGGAGAAAATCAAAACAATGAAGATCTAAAGGTTTCCTCAGTTAGGCCAGAATCTTTTGAAGAGTTTATTGGGCAGGAGGACATCAAATTTCAGATGTCTTTATTTATCCAAGCGGCAAAATCACGAGGCGATGTTCTAGACCACTGTTTAATTTATGGACCGCCAGGTTTAGGAAAAACAACACTCGCGCATGTTATTGCAAATCAAATGAATGCTGGCATTAAACAAACATCTGGCCCTGTTCTTGAGCGATCTGGAGACTTGGCAGCAATTCTTACTAAGCTAGAGCCGTTTGATATTCTTTTTATTGATGAAATTCATCGACTCAACCCTGTAGTTGAAGAAATTCTTTACCCTGCTTTGGAAGATTTTAAACTGGATATTCTTGTAGGTGAAGGTGTAGCAGCTCACTCTGTTCAATTAGAATTACCTCCATTCACACTAATTGGTGCAACAACTCGGGCTGGAATGTTGACATCTCCTTTGAGAGATAGGTTTGGAATAGTCCATCGTTTATCTTTTTATAATATAAAAGAGCTTGAAGAGATAATAGAGAGGTCAGCATCAATTTTGACGATCACTATTGAAAAAGAAGGCTCTGAAGAGATAGCTAAACGCTCAAGAGGAACGCCAAGGATTGCTAACCGCTTATTAAGGCGTGTTCGAGATTTTGCAGATGTTAAGACCAAAGGTATTATCAATAAACAAATTGCCAAAGAGGCGCTTGAAGCCCTCAAAGTTGATGAGTTGGGGTTAGAGAAGCTCGATAGAGACTATTTGAGCTTAATCATTAAAAAGTTTTCTGCTGGACCTGTAGGTCTTGATACTCTTGCAACAGCAATTGGCGAAGAAAAATTGACTCTTGAAGATATGGTTGAGCCATACCTTCTTCAGCAGGGTTTTATTATGCGAACTCCGAGAGGCAGAGTTGCAACAGACCTTGCCTTTTCTCATTTGGGAGAAGTTCGTCATAAAAATCACACTCAAGATTTATATGGAAAATGAGTAAGCTAAGTATTAGGGTCTATTACGAAGATACGGATGCTGGGGGTGTTGTTTATTATGCTAATTATCTAAAGTATATTGAACAAGGTCGTAGTGAATATAGAAGAAAATACGGTATTATTTAATGCGGAAGTTAAGGTTGTTTCTGTATTTAAAAAAAATAATTTAAAACCTTGCGCTTTGCCGCAAGAAATCCTGGAGAAACTAAATGGAAGAAAATAGTTTATCAATCATTGGCCTAATATTTAGCGCAGGTATAGTCGTTCAATTGGTGATGATTATTCTGGTTTTGATGTCAATATATTCTTGGACAGTTATTATGTCTAAGAAAAAGATATTGATTGATGCGTCTAATGATGTTGAGAACTTTCATCAGGAATTTGAAAGAGAAGATAAATTATCTGTTTTGTATAAAAAGCTACCACCACTAGCCTCTGACTGGACTGCAATGGAAGATATTTTCGGCTCTGGCTATAAAGAGTTTACTCATAGCAAGTCTACAACGAACCAATCTCTTATTATGAATTCAGAAAGAGCTTATAGGTCAATGAATACTTCGGCAAGTAATGAAATTGATCGACTTGACTCTAGTCTTTCTATTCTTGCAATGATCGCTTCATCTAGTCCCTATATAGGGCTTTTTGGAACGGTTTGGGGAATAATGCATTCTTTTATTGGACTTGCATCTGTTAAGCAGGCAACGATAGCTATTGTGGCTCCTGGAATTGCAGAGGCGCTTATTGCTACAGCTTTTGGACTATTTGCGGCTATTCCAGCAACAATAGCTTACAATCGATTAGTTTCTCATGTCGAAGAGATAGGTAATAAATACACGGCATTTGTTGAAGAAATATTTGTAATTCTACAAAGACAAAAATGATTGCATTGCCTAAGCGTTCAAGACCAAATATTAACGCAGATATTAATATTGTTCCTTATATTGATGTAATGTTAGTTCTTTTGGTTATCTTTATGATGACCACTCCAATAATTGAGCAAGGGATGGAAGTTGATTTGCCAGTTGGACCAGCAACAATGCTTGACTATTCAGATGGGCCTCAACCAACTGTAATTACTGTTGATAGTAATAATAATTACTATATAAACTCATTTGAGGATAGAGGGGTAGAAGAGATTGATGTTTCAGAGGCTGTTTCACTCGAGTATGTAGTTAATATGGTTATTGGAAGGTTAAGTGTTGAGGGTTTTGAAGATATGGCTATAGTTTTAAAAGGAGACAAGACAGCAGATTATGGAACACTTTTTAGATTAATGTCAGAGTTAAAATACAAGGGTATTGATAAAGTTAGTTTCTCATCACAAAATCCTAATTAAGATATTTATTTATGAGATTTTTTAAAAAGATTACTCAATTTTTTAGAGGACTAGTTTCTAAAAAATCAGATGAAGTAACCAAGAAAAAAGATAACCTTAAATCGAAAGAATCTGAAGTCTCTTCTGAGTCAAAATTGAAAGCCATAGTAATTAAAACCTCAGGTTTTATTTACAAATACCTTAAAAAGTTTGTAATCTTTATATTGGGCCTCATTCACACAATGATGCAGCCAATGATCAAAATTTCTAAAAAACACCCAATAGCATTTTGGGTTGCAGTTACTTTTCACGTAATGCTTCTGATTGGTTTGTTGTATGCCAATGTTGATGAATGGGGAGACCCTCAAAAAAAATCTGTGGTATCAAGTTCTGCACCGATTAAAACTGTAATGCTTAATTATGAGATTATTGAAGCTGAGCAAGAGCGATTACAAGAGGTAGTTCAACAAAAACAACAAAAACTTAAAGACGAAGAAAAGCGCTCAGAAAGTGCTAAAAAAGATCAGAAGGTTGCGGAGCAAGAGGCATTAAAAGCAAAAGCAAAAAAAATCATGGCTGAAGTTCAACGTAAAGCTGAGGAGGTAAAAGCTAAGGAAGCTGAAAAATTAGCTAAAGAGGCTGCTAAGAAAAAGGAGCAGGCTGAAGCAAAAAGAATAACTGAAGAAGCCAAAACTAAAGATGCTGAAGCAAAAAGAATAACTGAAGAAGCCAAAACTAAA
>Ga0207991_1001546_pt1 | contig 13876 bp, 7 predicted proteins | sample ETN07SmetaG_FD_185786 | JGI IMG/M metagenome (GOLD analysis project Ga0207991, IMG submission 185786) | Marine microbial and viral communities from oxygen minimum zone, Eastern Pacific Ocean - ETNP2014F14-07SV275 (SPAdes) (version 2) | ecosystem: Environmental > Aquatic > Marine > Oceanic ... | reverse complement strand
TTATTATATTTTTCATTATAGTAAGTTTTTAACGCTACAATTTACAAAATTTTAAAAGAAGAAGATTGCCTATGATTTAGATTTAGTAAAGTAATTTTTATATTATTAGTCTCGAGTGAATGTATACACAATATTTATATTATAGTTATCACTGTCAGAATAATACAATTTAGCTTATTTTTTTTATATTTATTACTGTCTAAGTTATTTGTAATGATGTAGTATTAATACTGGTTTAAATTAACTAATCACATCTATACACAAACAAAAAAACCCTACCGATTAAGGTAAGGTTTGATGTGATCGCGATAGGATTCGAACCTATGACCGTCTGCTTAGAAGGCAGATGCTCTATCCAGCTGAGCTACGCGACCATAATACATATCCTAATATGTAATCATCTTAAAAAATATTTGTCGGGGTGGCAGGATTCGAACCTGCGACCTCCGCGTCCCAAACGCGGCGCGATAACCGGGCTACGCTACACCCCGAAATGGCGGAGAGACAGGGATTCGAACCCTGGCAACGCTTACACGTCGACAGATTAGCAATCTGCTCCATTACCACTCTGGCACCTCTCCTTAGTACATTTTTATAAACTTCTAAGTTAAAAATGCGGTTGCAAATTTAGGTTTTCAAGATTAACAACGCAAACTATTCCTTTGGTTTTTTAATCTATATTTCAGGATACTCAACTCTTATATGATAAATATTTGCTAATTTCTTTTTAATGACATCCTTAATCATTTTGATGTCCTTAAAAGTAATATTACAATTCTCAAATTGATTATTGCCAATTTGCTTATCAATAATAGTTTCAACAAATGAATTTATTTTTTCTGAATCTGGATTTTCTAAACTTTTAGTCGCTGCTTCAACAGAATCACACATCATTACTAATGCAGTCTCTTTACTAAATGGTCTAGGACCACTGTACTTATAATCTTCAATATTAGGATTTAAGTTTAATTTAAGATCGTTTTTATAGAAATAATGGATGACATTTGTTCCGTGATGAGTTCTAATAAAATCAATTATTCTATTAGGTAAATTATTTTTCTTAGCCATTTCTACTCCTTTAGAAACATGATCTAGAATAATATTTACACTTTCTAATGAAGATAATTTATCGTGTGGATTAGCGCCTGTTACCTGATTTTCAGTGAAATACAATGGATTATTCATTTTTCCTATATCATGATATAAAGATCCAACCCTAGCAAGCATAGAATTAGCTCCAATTTCATTCGCTGAGGATTCTGCTAGATTTGCAACATTCATTGAATGATGAAATGTTCCTGGAGCTTTATTTGAAAGCTCTTTTAATAATGATGAGTTGGTGTCTGAAAGCTCAAGCAATGAAACATCAGAAACTAAATTAAACACCTTCTCATATATATATATTAAAGGATAAACAAATAAAGTAAGAAGCCCACATAACATAAATAGGAGAAAATTAAAAATCTCTATATTATCGATATTTCCTTCATGTATAACAAAAAAAGAAAAATATGATATCATATAAACTATGGTGATTTGACCTACTGTAATAAATAAGTTTGCACGTTTGTAAAGATCATCAGAAGATATTATTGTAATTACACCAGCAATTATATTTAAAAAAATGAATTCATAACTATTCGGAACAATAAAACCTAATAACATTACCGTTACAGAGTGTACAAAAAAAGCAATCCTTGAATCAAAAAATGCCTTTAATAATAGTGGTAAAATACAGATTGGTATTACAAATACATAGCTAGATTCTACACTAACAACGAATGTTGTAATCAAAACAAGCAGGGTGATATTAAAGAAAACTAAGGATAATTGATTAATATTTAAGTATATCTTTTTTCGAAACTTTCTTATAAATAATATAATCATAAGAAGCGAAAGAATAACAAGAAATGAATAAGAAGATATTATTAAATAATAGTTTGTTTTAGAAACACTGCTTGTCTCATATTCATTTTTCAAAGACTCTAAAATTTTTAATTTATCTCCTTCAACCAACTCTCCTTTTGATATAATTAATGTTTCCTTTTCAATTATACCTCTATTTGGAGATACATTAGCTAATGCCTCTTCCATGGAATTTTTAGTTAAGCCTTGATTTAATGAAATGTTAGATTCAGCTAAATCAAAAAGGATAGATACTATCTGAGGTTTAAATTCTTGTACATTTAAAGAAATAATTTCATTATTAATAAAAGTCAACAAATCTTCAGGTTTATGGAAATCCGAAAAATACCCAGAACTTATTTGTTTGTTATTAATCAATAATGAGACTATCTGATTAGATTTGTAATCATAATTTTCATCTAAAAGACCTCTCGAATATATATTATAAAGTATAGTAACACCAGTGCTTTTTATTAGTTTAAGTTCTTTCTTGTTTAAGGTGTTAATTATATTATCATTTGAAGAGTTGTCTATTTTGCTGTATAGTAGATTGAGTGATCTATTTAAAACTAAAGTGTCTTTATTAAAAAATACTTTAGTGGTTATTCTAATTTTAGTTTTTTCTTCATCTAATTCTTTATCAGTCTTTTTTATTGCAAAATCAAATGGTGCGTATAGATTATCAGATTGCCATGGACGTCCATTTTCAAAACTATATTTAAACTTACCGCTTTTTGGAAAAAAATAAATTATTACAACACATGATACTATAAAAAGTAAGATCCGATAGATTCTGCCTAGATTTGTCTTTAAACGATCAATTATATTTGCCATAACATGATTATATAACAATCAAAATTAGTAAATATTACATATAGGATATAATGATGACTAATAATTATTAATTTGTTAACTTTAAAATCTGTTAATTTTTAAAAATTATTATGAGTAAAGATGTTGTCATTGTTAGCGCAGTAAGGACTCCTATCGGTAGTTTTTTAGGCTCATTATCAAATGTTTCTGCAGTTGATTTAGGAGCTATAGCTATATCAGGTTCATTAAATAAAATTAATCTGTCTCCACAAAGTGTAAATGAAGTTTTGTTTGGTCATGCTGTTCAGGCAGGTGTAGGTCAAGCTCCTGCAAGACAGGCAGCAATAAAAGCTGGAATACCAGATTCTATTCCTTGTACCACAATAAATAAAGTATGTTCTTCTGGTATGAAATCTATAATGCTAGCAGCACAATCTATATCATTAGGAATTAATGATGTCGTTGTTGCTGGTGGTATGGAAAATATGAGTCAAATACCTTATTATATAAATCTTAGAAAACCTCATAAATACGGAAATAAAGTCATATTAGATGGTCTTCAACACGATGGCCTTACTGATGTTTATTGTAATCAAGCTATGGGTGTTTTAGGAGATAAGTGTGCAAGTGAATATAATTTTAGTAGAGAAGATCAGGATAATTATGCTATTCAGTCCTACAAGAGAGCTTCTAATGCATGGAAAGAAAATAAATTTAAAGAAGAAGTAATTCCTGTTGAAATCACACTTAGAAATGGAAAAAAAGTAATAATTGAAGAAGATGAGGAGTTTAAGAATATTAATTTTGAAAAAGTTTCACAGCTAAGACCAGCTTTTGCTAAAGATGGAACTGTAACAGCAGCTAATGCATCTACATTAAGCGATGGAGCATCAGCAATAGTTCTTATGAATAAGGATAAATGCAAAGAATTAAATTTATCCCCTATTGCTACAATAAAATACTATTGTGATGCTGCTCAAGACCCTGAATGGTTTACTACTACTCCTTCTATTGCAGTTAATAAAATTCTTTCAAAAGAAAAATTAAGTATTAAGGATATTGATTTTTTTGAATTCAATGAAGCATTTTCTGTAGTTGCTCTAGCTAACATGAAAATTTTAGATATAAAAGATGATATAGTAAATATCAACGGAGGAGCTGTCTCATTAGGACACCCTTTGGGTTGTTCTGGTGCTAGGATATTAACTACATTATGCTACGTCCTTATAAAAAATAATGCAAAAAGAGGAATTGCAGCAATATGTAATGGTGGTGGCGGTGCTTCAGCAATGTTAATTGAGCGTAATTAATAATCTATGAAATACGGCATTTGCAATCTTAGCATTGTTCCTGTAAGATCAGAGGCTTCTGACAAAAGCGAACAAACCTCTCAATTGCTATATGGTGAGACTTTTATTATCCTTAAAGAGAAAACAAAATGGACTAAAATTAAACTTTGCTTTGATAATTATATTGGCTGGATTAACAGTAAACAGTTTGAGATAATTAACGAACAACAGTTCAAGCTCCTTGAGAAAGATCCTCAAATATATTCATATGATTTAGTTGAGTTTATTGAAAATGCTAATCATGAATTAATAGCAATTCCTATAGGATCAAAATTAACTGGACTTAATGTTTTTAACCATAATTATGATGGAAGTGAAATATCTGGAATACAAGAGAAGTCAAAGATAATCTCTACTGCACTAAGATTTTTAAATTCACCTTATTTATGGGGCGGCAGAACTCCTTTTGGTATTGATTGTTCTGGTTTTACTCAAATGGTATATAAATTAAATGGATATAAATTAGAAAGAGATTCTCATCTTCAAGCAAAACAGGGTTCGTCTTTAAGCTTTATTGAAGAAAGTGAGCCTGGAGATTTGGCATTCTTTGATAATAAAGAAGGAGAAATAGTTCATGTAGGAATCATAATGGATAATAATCATATAATTCATGCAAGTGGAAAGGTAAGAATAGATAGAATTGATCAAACAGGGATATATAATTCAGAAACAAAATCGCATACCCATAAGCTTAGGGTTATAAAGAAAATTATTTAATCAATTTTGCTTTCAATATCTTCAGTTATAGATTTATATTTTTTATAATTATCCATATCGTCAACTGCTGAATAAATATTTCTTAATGTTCTAACTGCGTTAAGATTATTATTATCAAGTTCATATACAGATTCTAAATAAGGTATTGCTGATTTATATATATCTTCTCTAACAATCTTTAATTCATCATATTTATTATAATCTGCATTAGAAGTCCCTAATGAATTCATTTCTTTGATAATTGATTCTTCTTTTTGTAAGATTAAAGCAGCAGCATTTAGATAAGCCCTAGTATAGGCAGAATCTATTTCAATCGCCTTATTATAATGAGACATTGCTTTATTATAATGAGACATTGCTTTGTCAGCATCATCTATTTCAATTGCCTTTCCTTTATCAGAAGATATAACGCCTAGATTAAAGTGTAAATCAGCATTATCTGGATCAATTTCCAGTGCCTTTGTTATTAGTTTTTCATAGGATTCTACATCCCCTATTTCCCATCTAATATTTGATTCAAGTAATATAATATTAATATCATTCTCATCAAGAGCTTTAGCTTTTTCAATAAAACTTAGAGATTTATCATAATCATTCTGGTTTCTATAAATTGCAGCCATTGATCTAAGTACATTCATTTCAACTGATTCTAGCTCTAAATCTCTTGGATTTTCATGTGTTCCAGCCTTAATGAATAGTTTTCTTTGATCTTGAGATGTAAATGCTTGATCTTCACCTGTTGCTTTTTCAGTAGCATAATAGTTTGTAGTTATGCCTGTAAAACCTAAATCAATTAACTCATTATAAAATGAGAGAGACTGATTAAAATCTTTATTTTCGGTAGCAAGCAAAGCAGCGTTATATAGATATAATGTGTCATTTGGAGATACTCTGTAAGACATCTCTAAATTTAGATATGCAGATTTATAATCTTCTTGCTCAAGGCTTCTCCTAGAATCAGCTACAAAACGATTCAACATAGCTATTCGTAGCTCTTTAGCCTTTGGAGTATATAATTTAGTGCTTGATGTTGATTCTAAATCAATTGCTTTATTTAAATTTTCTAATGCAATAGAGGATTCTTCAATATTTGAACTCCCATTAGCGTAATTTACAACACCCTTTAAATAATGATATTTTACAGTTGTTTTATGATCCATCTGACTGGACAATTTCTCTGCTGATTGTATATTTTGTCTAGCGGCTGAGTAATCTTCAGATTTTATATTTCTTTCAGCTAATTTTAATTCTTTTTTTTGGCTATAGGATATATTAATGCAAAATAATGCAAGTATTAGACATATATTCTTATTCATAATATTCTAATTAAATTATTCTTCTGTATTTCCTTCCTCTGCAGGAGGTGTGTTATTTTCTGACTCTATTGCATCTTCTTCTTGTTCTTCATGCATTACCTTTGCAACAGCAGCTATTGAATCTCCCTTTTTTATATTTATTAATTTAACTCCCTGAGTTGCTCTTCCCATCACTCTAAGATTTTTAACAGCCATTCTAATAGCAATACCCGACTTATTTATTATCATTAGACCATTAGAGTCATTAACATTCATTATCGATACTAGATCCCCTGTTTTATCAGTAATAGAGATTGTTTTAACACCTTTTCCGCCTCTATTTGTTATTCTATAATCTTCTAGCTTTGATCTTTTGCCGTATCCATTAGCTGAAACAACTAATATATTACTTTCCATATCATTAATAGACACCATGCCTATGACCTCATCTTTATCATGTTGAAGTCTAATTCCTCTTACCCCAGAAGCACTTCTTCCCATAGGCCTAGTTTTGGCTTCTTCAAACCTAATAGCTTTACCAGATTTTAAGGCCATCACAATTTGACTCTCTCCATTAGTTAGTTTTGCGACAAGTAATTCATCACCTTCTCTAATAGTTATGGCATTAATACCATTTATACGTGGTCTTGAATACTTTTCTAGAGATGTTTTCTTTACCTGACCTTTTTTAGTAGCCATTATTACATAATGTTGATTGATATAATCTTCATCCTTTAGATCTTTTGTACATATAAAGGCTTTTACCTTGTCATCCTGTTCTATATTAATTAGGTTTTGAATAGCTCTACCTTTTGAGGTTCTGCTACCTTCAGGAATTTCATATACTCTCATCCAAAAACATTTTCCTTTTTGAGTGAAGAATAACATATATTGATGGTTTGTTCCAATAAAAAGTTTTTCCAGAAAGTCTTCATTTCTAGTACTAGAAGCTTTTTGACCAACCCCTCCTCTATTTTGTATTCTATATGCGTCTAACGGAGTCCTTTTTATATATCCAGCATGTGAAATAGTAATAACAACTTTTTCATCTGGAATCATATCTTCTATGGATAAGTCTTCCCCAGAATACTCTATTCTAGATCTTCTTTCATCACCATATTTCTTTCTAACTTCAATTAACTCGTTAGTAATAATTTCCATTCTTCTATTTTCTGTATCTAAAATATCTTTAAGATCAGAAATTAGTTCTTTAATTTCATTGTACTCATTTCTTAGTTTGTCTTGCTCTAGCCCAGTAAGTTGTCTTAAACGCATTTCAACAATTGCCTTAGACTGAATTTCAGACAACTTATATTTATTCATTAGATTGCCTCTTGCCTCATCAGCATTTTTTGACGCTCTAATCAGCTTAATAACATCATCTATGTTATCAGAGGCAATAATTAATCCTTCTAGAACATGACATCTTTCCTTAGCTTTTTTTAATTCAAATTTTGTCCTTCTTACAACTACATCATGTCTGTGTTCAACAAAATACTTAATCATCTGTTTTAGATTAAGTGTTTTAGGTCTTCCTTTTACAAGACATACGTTATTTACACTAAATGATGATTGAAGTTGTGAATATTTATATAATTTATTTAAAACAATATTTGGTATTGCATCTCTTTTTAGGACAAATACAATTCTCATTCCATTTCTGTCAGACTCATCTCTTATAGTAGAAATTCCTTCAATTTTTTTATCATTAACTAAACCTGCAATTTTCTTTATAAGATCAGATTTGTTTACTTGATATGGAATTTCTGAAACTATTATACTTTCTTTACCATCAACTTCTTCAATTTCAGCTTTAGCTCTAACAACAATTCTACCTCTGCCTGTATGAAAAGCATCTTTAACTCCTTCATATCCATAAATTATACCTCCTGTAGGGAAATCAGGTGCTTTAACAAAGTTCATTAATTGATCAATTTCTATATCATTATTCTTAATATATTCAATTGTACCATCGATAACTTCTGTTAGGTTATGTGGAGCAATATTTGTTGCCATTCCAACTGCTATACCAGAAGCTCCATTTATTAAAAGAGCAGGAATTTTTGTAGGGAGAACTGTCGGTTCTTTAAGACTATCGTCAAAATTTAATTTATGATCTACAGTGTCCTTTTCAATGTCAGCAAGCATGTCTTCAGATATCTTTTGCAATCTAGCTTCAGTATATCTCATTGCTGCTGGACTATCTCCATCAATTGATCCAAAGTTCCCTTGACCATCAACTAATAAGTATCTAAGACTCCATTCCTGTGCCATACGAACCATTGTATCATAAACAGAAGAATCCCCATGTGGATGATATTTCCCCATAACATCCCCAACAATTCTGGCTGATTTTTTATATGCAGTAGTAGACTTAACACCCATATCGTGCATTCCATAAAGAACCCTTCTATGTACTGGTTTTAGGCCATCTCTTACGTCAGGAAGTGCTCTAGAAACAATAACAGACATTGAATAGTCAATGTATGCTGATTTCATATGATCTTCGATATTAATTGGTATCACTTTTTCACCTTCATTCATATATAATTGTCTTTAATTTTTGCTTATAAATTCTATACAACAAATATAATTAATTTAACCTATGAAATAAGGGTAAAATGACGATAAAAAAGTGTTTTTTATTAACAATTATTTGTAGAATAAATTATGTTATAATTATACCATAAAAATTGTTGTAAATATTATAATTACATATTGTTTAAGAATATAAGAATCCCTACATTTATTAAAATTTAATTTAATGGATGATAATTTTTCTCAGACTGTAAAAGATGTAATTACTTATAGTAAAGAAGAAGCCTTGAGATTAGGGCATGATTTTATTGGTACAGAGCATTTGGTATTAGGTTTGATTAGAAGTGGAGAAGGAAAAGGTGTAAAGATTTTAAATTTCTTAGATGTTGATTTAAATAATTTAAGAAAAAAAATTGAGTCAATAAATCCTGTTGACTTTGATGATACTAAAAGCAGTTCAAAGAAGAATCTCCATTTAACACGTCAAGCAGAGAGAGCTCTTAAAACAACTTTTTTAGAAGCTAAACTATTTCAAAGTACTATAATTAATACTGGCCATCTTTTATTATGTATTCTTAGAAACGAGAATGATTCAACTACCAAGATTTTAAATAAACTTGAAGTTAACTACAGTAAAGTAAAAGAAGAATTTAAGTCCTTGATAGCAGATGAAGAATCATCTACTCCTGAATACCAAAAAAGTAGTGATGAAACTAAACACCATGAAAATGATCCTGTAATTAAGCTAAGTCTTAAAACAAAACAAAATAAAAAGTCTACGACTCCTGTTCTAGATAATTTCGGAAAGGATCTCACACTTTCAGCTGAGAATAACGATTTAGATCCAATAATAGGAAGAGATTTAGAAATACAACGGGTTTCACAAATATTAAGTAGACGTAAGAAAAACAATCCATTACTAATAGGTGAGCCAGGTGTTGGTAAATCTGCTATAGCTGAAGGTTTAGCTATTAGAATAATAGAAAAGAAGGTTTCGAGAATTCTCTATAATAAAAGAATAATTTCTTTAGATTTAACAAGCCTGGTAGCAGGAACAAAATATAGAGGGCAATTTGAAGAAAGGATGAAGGCTGTAATGAATGAGGTAGAGAAAAACACAAACATTATTCTATTTATAGATGAGGTCCACACAATAGTTGGTGCTGGTGGAGCCACAGGAAGTCTAGATGCATCAAATATGTTTAAACCAGCACTTGCAAGAGGAGAAGTTCAATGTATTGGAGCTACAACATTAGATGAATATAGGAACTCGATTGAAAAAGATGGTGCACTTGAAAGAAGATTTCAGAAAATAATAGTTCAACCTACAAGTATTGATGAAACTATTGAAATCTTAAAGAACATCAAAGAAAAGTATGAAGAACACCATAATGTAACCTATTCTGAAAAAGCTATTCTGGCATGTGTAAAATTAACTTCTAGATATATGACAGATAGATTTTTACCAGATAAGGCAATAGATGCTTTGGATGAAGCAGGATCAAGAGTTCATATTATTAATATTAATGTCCCAAAACATATAACTGATTTAGAATTGGATTTAGAGGAAATACAATCTAAAAAGAATTCATCTGTTAAAAATCAAAAATACGAGGAAGCGGCAGAGCTAAGAGATAAAGAAAAGACACTAGAATCAAAGCTCTTAAGAGAGCAGTCTGAATGGGAGGAAGAATGCAAAAAGAATAAGCAAATTGTTACAGAAGAAAACATTGCTGATGTAGTATCAATGATGACCGGCATACCATTAAATAGAGTTAAAGAAACTGAACTTAATAAATTATCAATATTATCAAGTATTATCAAGGGTAGGGTTATTGGACAAGATGATGCAGTTGATAAGGTAGTTAAATCAATTCAACGCAATAGAGCAGGTCTGAAAGATCCAAAAAAACCTATAGGTTCTTTTATTTTTCTCGGCCAAACTGGTGTAGGAAAAACTCAGCTAGCCAAAATTCTTGCAACAGAACTATTTGACAATGAAGAAGCGTTAATTAGAGTAGATATGAGTGAATATATGGAGAAATTTACTGTATCTAGACTTGTTGGAGCTCCTCCTGGATATGTAGGATATGAAGAAGGTGGGCAATTAACTGAAAAAATTCGCAGAAAGCCTTATTCAGTGTTATTACTTGATGAGATAGAAAAAGCACATCCAGATATTTTTAATATGCTTCTACAGGTTTTTGATGATGGATGCTTAACTGATAGTGTTGGCAGAAAAATCGATTTTACTAACACGATTATAATAATGACTTCTAATATTGGTGTTAGAAAAATACAAGATTTTGGTGTGGGTGTAGGTTTTGGAACATCTGCAAAAAAATCTCAAGAATCGACATTAAATGAAAAGACCATAACTAATGCTTTAAAAAAGAAGTTTGCTCCAGAATTCTTAAACAGGATAGATGAAATTGTAATATTTAACAATTTATCTATCAATGAAATTCATAAAATTATTGACATAGAATTAGAAAAGCTTTATGAAAGAATAACTGAATTAGGATATAAGATTAAACTTACAAAAAAAGCTAAAGACTTTTTAGCTGAAAAAGGATTTGACAAAGATTATGGAGCTAGACCTCTTAAAAGAGCTATTCAAAAATATTTAGAAGATTTAATTGCAGAAGAAATACTTAAATCAAAAATTAATGAAGGTGATATAATTCAGATAGATTATAAAAAAGGATCTGAAAAACTCATCTTAAAAACTTCAAAACTTAAAGAATCTAAGACCTCAGATAATTAATTTGTCGTTAATATTTAATTTGTCTATAAAATTTAATGATGAAATAATGTGATCATGCATTACTTCGTCTTTTTTAATAAATCTTACATCTTTTCTATAATCACTAAGTAATTTTTCTATTGTTCTTGAAGATTTTAATGGTTTTCTAAACTCTAATGCCTGTGCTGCTGTAAACATTTCAATCCCCAATATATATTTAACATTTTCTACTATTTTGTTTAATTGTAAAGCAGAATTAGCGCCCATACTAACGTGGTCTTCTTGACCATTTGAAGATGTAATAGAGTCAATGCTAGCTGGAGTAGCAAATTGTTTATTTATACTAACAATACTAGCTGCTGTATATTGAGGTATCATAAACCCGGAATTTAATCCAGAATCTCTTGTTAAGAATACTGGCAAATCTCTTTTACCAGATATTAAATTATATATTCTTCTCTCAGATATATTTCCTAATTCAGCTATAGCAATCTTTAAAAAATCTAATACATATGCTAAGGGTTGTCCATGAAAATTACCACCAGAAATAATCTTGTCATCTTTTACTGAAATTATAGGATTATCTGTGACAGAATTAATTTCAGTAGTTATTACTTTTGATGCATAGATAATTGTATCAAGAGTTGCTCCATGAACTTGTGGTATACATCTAAAAGAGTACGGGTCTTGAAGATTAGGTTTCTTATTATCTTTAATCTTACTTCCTTTAGAAAAATCATTTATTCTTTTTGAAACAATAGATTGACCATGATGATTTCTAATAGTATTAAATATCTTATCAAATGGCTCATATCTACAATTGAAAGCATCTAAAGATATAGATGAAATCATGTCTGCTAAATATGATACTTTGTATGATTCAAACAATAAAGAAGTGGCATATGCACACATAAATTGTGTTCCATTTAAAAGAGCTAGCCCTTCTTTAGATAACAATTTTATAGGCTTGAGATTAAATTTGTTTAATATTACTGAGCTTTCAAAAACTTTCCCCTTATGCTCAACCTTACCTTTGCCTATAAGAGGCAGGGAAAGATGTGCTAATGGGGCTAAATCTCCTGAGGCTCCTAATGAGCCATAACTATAAATAATAGGAAAAATATCTTCGTTATAGAAAAAAATTAACCTATTAATTGTATTTATATGAACACCGCTATATCCTTTAGAAAGCGATATAATTTTAAGAAGCAACATTGTTTTAACAACCTTATTTGAGATTACTTCCCCTACTCCACAGGAATGAGATATTATAAGGTTCTCTTGGAGTTTATTTATTTGCTTTGAATCTATTTTTATGTTGTGTAGTGAGCCAAATCCAGTGTTAACACCGTAAATGGGTTCATCACTGGAATTAATTTTCTTTTCTAAGAACTCCCTTGATTCATTAACTATCTTAGCCTGACTTTTTGAAAGCTCTATCTTTTGATTTCTATCTAAGATATTTTTAATCAGTATTAAATCTATATTCTCTGAGCCAATTTTATATGTATTCACTTTGTAATTTTTTATAAAAATAGCAATGTATTTTTATTTAATTAGATTTGAAGTAAATTAAAAATTTAATAAAGATGAATAACAAACTTTTTACTCCTATAATCACAACTCTTCTTATATTTATTTATTCATGTAATAATAACTCTGATGTTGTAATTTCTGGAACAATCCATAATTCAATTAATGATTCTATTGTAATTTCCGGACCAAATATTAAAAGAACTATAAAACTTAATGATAATGGTGATTTTTTAGACACATTAGATATTTCAACTAATGTATACACCTTAACTCATGGAAGAGAAAGAACTCAAATGTTTTTAAAACCGGGGTATTCATTATCGATTTCAATAGATACTAAAGAATTTGATGAATCATTGACTTATTCGGGTAAAGGAGCATCAAATAGCAGATATTTGGCTCTTAAATTACTTAATAACGCTTCTTCTCCTATAGATTATAAAGCAGTATATTCTTTAGATGAAGTAGATTTTTTAAAAAATCTTGAAGAGACAAGAGCTAGTGATACTAGTTTTTTAATTTCTTTTGAAAATGATAGTGTTTCTCTTGATGAGGAATTTAAATCTTTAGAATTAAAGGAAATAAATTATAAATATTTATTATCGATTCAGCGATATCCTCTTTATTATAAATTTTATGCAAAAAAAGATCCTACAAATACTGATGCCTTCATGAAACCTCTGGACGATCTGAACTTTATAAATACTAATGATTACCAAATTTCTCAATCTTATAAATCACTTGTTCTATCACATTTCCTAAATGAAGAAAAAATAAAAAATAATTCCTTCAGTCATTTTAAAAATTTAATTGAGAGCAATGCTAGTGAGATAAAAAAAGATGTTGCTAGTCAGGGAAAATATGGATTAAGAGTTTCATCTGATCACAATGAATTACTTTATAATACTTTAACTGCTCTATCTAATGATTCTATACAAATATCAGAATTAACAGATTTGTATAACAAACTTTTAAGA
>Ga0207991_1001545_pt1 | contig 13878 bp, 17 predicted proteins | sample ETN07SmetaG_FD_185786 | JGI IMG/M metagenome (GOLD analysis project Ga0207991, IMG submission 185786) | Marine microbial and viral communities from oxygen minimum zone, Eastern Pacific Ocean - ETNP2014F14-07SV275 (SPAdes) (version 2) | ecosystem: Environmental > Aquatic > Marine > Oceanic ... | reverse complement strand
TGGATTTCTGTTTTTCTTTAAATCTCCTTTAACCAGTGCAAAGTTTTCTGAACCATCTAATAAATTTTCAAAAATTTTGATATTATATTTCTGGTTTTTTATTAAAATTTTATCAGATTTTTTAAACTTAATTAATTTTTCAACTTTAAGCCTATATGCTATTAGATCATCAATTCTACCTATTTTTAATTTATGTTTTTTTGCAAAAGTAAATAATTCCTTACCTTGTGCCATTACACCACGGTCATTCATAATTTCACAAATTGCAGCTGAAGGATTTTTTTTTGCTAGTTTTGATATATCTACTGAGGCTTCAGTGTGACCAGCTCTAACTAAAACACCTCCTTCTTTTGAAATAATGGGAAATATATGACCAGGTGAAACAATATCATTTTTTTTAACATTAGATTTAATAGCAGTCTTTATTGTTATTGATCTATCTTTTGCAGAAATTCCAGTTGTTACACCTTTTCTTGCTTCAATAGAAACAGTGAAAGCTGTTTGATTGCGAGACAAATTAATTGGTGACATTAATGATAGATTTAATTTTTTTGCTTGTTTACTTGTCAAAGACAAACAAATTAAACCTCGACCATACATAGCCATAAAGTTAATATTTTTTTGAGAAACGTTTGTTGCAGGAATAACAAGATCTCCTTCATTTTCTCTATTTTCATCATCAACAAGAATATACATCTCTCCTTTTTTAGCTATTTTAATAATATTTTCTATTGAACTGAACTTTTTATTTTTCATTTAAATAATTTCTTACATATTTAGATAGAATATCTATTTCTATATTAACTAAATCATTTTTTTTAAGTTTAGACAAATTAGTTAATTTAAAGGTATGGGAAATTACCCATATTTGAAAACCTTTTTTAGTTTTTTTTGAAATGGTAAATGATATGCCGTTTATTAATATTGAAGCTTTTTCAACTAAATCTATACTTTGTTTTTTGTTTATAATAAATTCAAATAAATAAGATTTATCAACTTTTTTTATAAAAGATATTTTACCCGTACAATCTACATGTCCTTGACATATATGACCTGATATTTTCTGACCAAATTTTAAAGGAAACTCTAAATTAATAAAGTCGTTAACCATAACATATTTAAATTTTGATATTTTTATTGTTTCACTTGATAAATAAAATTCTAATAATTTGTTATTTATGGTTATTAAAGTTAAACAAACACCATCACACGAAATTGACATGCCAATACTAGTTTTTCCTATTTTTAAACTAGATTTTATAAATATATTAATGCCTTTTCTTCTCTTGGTTATTTTCTTAACTATTCCTTGGTTTAAAATAATTCCGTTAAACATTTTATTATGAATATAAATAAATTATATCATTTCCAGTAAATGAATTTAATTTACATTTTGTTTTATATTTAAAACTTAATTGGCGCAACTGAGTTGCTACATTAAGTTTAGCATTTTTTCCCAAATTACTGCTACTTTGGAACAAAAAAAATTGGTTAAAAAGATTATCTTTTAAAAAATTATTTGTTAAAGTTTTGCCACCTTCTACTAATAAATTTCTACATCCATGTAAATAAATTTTATTTAATGCTAATTTTAAATCAAAAAAACCATTGTTTTTATTGGCTAATTTTATTAATTTTACTCCCTTTTTTTTAAATTGTTTAATTTTGTTTTCTGACCCTTTGTTATAAATTATAATTGTATTTTTCCTATTTGATGTTTTAAAAATATAAGAAGTTTGTTTTGTCGATAAATTTTTATCTAAAATCACTCTTCTAGGAGAGTATTTAGATAAACCTCTAATTCTGCAATCAAGTTTTGGATTATCAAGATTTAAAGTTTTACTTGAAATTAAAATTGTATCATTTTTGTATCGTAATAATTGAGTAATATTATCAGAATAATGGTTTGTGATTCTCTTTTTATTTTTAGAAAATATAAAATTGTCTTTTGATACAGCCAACTTTCCTGTAACAAAAGGTAATTGTATTTTTTTATTATGTATATAAGATTTGTAAATTTTATTTGCTTCACTTTTTAAAAGTCCACTTTTAACTTTAATATTTTTATTTTTAAAAATTTTAAAAGATTTGGATTGAGTTCTTTTATCTACGTCAATAATAGGGAAAATTACTTCTTTAATTTTTGATTTAATTATAAAATTTGAACACGGTGGAGTTTTTCCATAATGAGTGCATGGTTCCAAACTCACATATAACTTTGACCCTTTTAAATTATATTTGCTAGATTTTATAGCATTATACTCTGCGTGTGGTCTTCCGTTTATTCCTGTTTGGCCTAAAGAAATGACTTTATCATTTTTAACTATGACACATCCTACTGATGGATTTTCTCCAGTTAAACCTGATCTATCTCTTGCTAAATTAAAAGCAAGATTCATAAAAAAACGATCTCTTTGATTAAATTTATCTTTTCTTGTAGACATCTAGCTTGTCCACAAATTGCACAAAGTCTTTTTCTTCTCTAAAGTTTCTGTATACCGAAGCAAATCTTACATATGCAACTGGGTCTAGTTCTTTTAATCCTTCCATAACCATCGTTCCAATTGTGTTTGAAGATATTTCTGCTTGACCTAATTCTTCAAGAGATCTTGAAATTTTACTAATGAACTTTTCAACAGTTTCTGTATCGATGGGTCTTTTTTTTAATGCTATATAAATAGATTTAGATAATTTATCTCTGTCAAACGAAGATTTTCTACCATTTTTTTTTACTACAATTAATTCTCTAAACTGAACTCTTTCAAATGTAGTGAATCTGTGACCACAAACACACAGTCTTCTCCTTCTTATTGCGGTACCATCCTCTGTAGGTCTTGAATCTACAACTGAAGTTTCACCTTTTTTACAAGAAGAGCAAATCATTTTATTTATTTAGATGTTTATAAATTGGAAATGATGAACAGAGATTTATCACTTCCTTTCTAACCTCGTCCTCCATTTTTGAATTATCATTTGGGTTATCGGATAAACCTTTAATTGTTGCGGTTATTAACTCGCCAACTTTCTGAAATTCTTTTAAACCGAAACCTCGGGTTGTAGCTGCTTGAGATCCAAGTCTAATTCCAGATGTAATCATTGGACTTTCTGAGTCAAAAGGTATTCCATTTTTATTGCATGTAATATTTGCTTTACACAAACTTTGTGCTGCAATATTCCCTTTAACATTGAAAGGTCTTAAGTCAACAAGCATCAAATGTGTATCTGTTCCACCAGAATATATTTTAAATCCATTATTTTTTAATGTTTCAGCTAAAATTTTTGCGTTAGCTAATACAGATTTAATGTAATCTTTAAATTCAGGTCTTAGAGCCTCAAGAAAACCTGCAGCTTTAGCCGCTATAATATGCATTAAGGGTCCTCCTTGATAACCTGGAAAAACAGCGGAATTAAATTTTTTACTTAAATCTTCATCATTCGTTAAAATAACTCCACCTCTAGCGCTTCGAAAAACTTTGTGAGTTGTTGAAGTGACTACATGAGCGTGCTCAACAGGATTTGGATATCCTTTTCCAGCAACAAGACCTGAGAAATGTGCCATATCAACCATAAGATATGCTCCCGACTTATCAGCAATATCTCTAAATTTTTTAAAATCAATTATTCTAGAATATGCACTTCCGCCAGCTATAATTAGTTTTGGTTTTTTTTCTAAAGCTAACTTTTCAATATCATCATAATTTATTAAACCTGTTTTTTCGTCAATGTCATAAGCAATTGCATTAAACCATTTACCTGAAACTGAGGCTTTTGATCCATGTGTAAGATGTCCTCCTGAATTTAAACTCATTCCCATAATAGTGTCTCCTGGCTTTAATAAAGCTAAATAAACGGCACCATTAGCTTGAGCACCAGAGTGCGGCTGCACATTTACAAACTTGCAGTCAAAAAGTTTTTTTAATCTTTCTATAGCTAGTGTTTCCGTTTGATCTACATGTTCACAACCATCATAATATCTTTTTCCAGGATAACCTTCTGCATATTTATTAGTTAACACTGAGCCTTGAGCCTCTAATACGGCTTGAGAAACTATATTTTCTGAAGCAATCAATTCAATATGATTTTGTTGTCTTGTTAATTCATCACTAATTGTTTTAAATAAATCTGGGTCTGTTTTAGACAAACTATTTTCAAAAAAACTTTGATATTCAGAATTTAGATATTTGTTTTCACTTGACATAATTATATTTTTTTAATTCTTTTTGAATGTCTTCCACCTTCAAACTTAGTTTTTAAAAAAACACTTACACAATTCAAAGCATTTTTTTTTGATAATAGTCTTGAACCCAATGTAATGATATTTGCATCATTATGCAATCTTGATAATTTTGTTGATTTTACATTGTAACACTGGGCAGCTCTAATATTTTTATGTCTATTAGCTGTAATATTCATACCCATTCCTGATCCGCAAACAAGAATTCCTCTATTGTTTTTATTTATTTTTATTTTTTTTGCAACGGAATGCGCATAATCAGGATAATCAACTCGATTATCATTATTGGGTCCAAGGTCAATAAAGCTGTATTTTTTTTTCTTAAGGAATAATTTTATATCTTCTTTTAGTTTAAAACCGGCATGATCTGATGAAATAAAAATTTTTTTCAAAATTGTCAATTAAATTTATAGTTTAAAACGCACGCAACTAAATGAATTCTATCTTCTTCTCCACCATTAAAAGCGTTGTGATATTTTGTATTATTAGTAATCCAAACGGAACCGTCAGCAGGCATATGTTGAGCGACTTTATCTATTACCATTATACATCCTGGATTAGTAATTATTGGTATATGTAATCTTGGTTCAGGATCTCTGTGCCAACTTAATGTAGACCTTGGTTGCTTTAACAAAATTCTCACTCTACCTAGTTCATATTTTGATGAAAGTTTATCATAAACTTCTTTAAAATATGTATTTTTATAATCTTTAATAAATTCAGAATAAGCATCCTCATTTATATCTACATCTCTCGAAACTTCTTTGCCTGATTGATCAGGTTTGGTCCAATAAACACCTCTAATATTGCTTCCTTTAATTGATTTAGGATCTCCAGGTATTTGTGTTAATGAAATTGCTCCAAAATTAGTTATCCCTCCAGCATCATCAAATTTTTTTATTTTTATAATTTCTTTGTAAGATTGTTGTAATTTTGCTATATCAAATTTTATATCTTGCTTTTGAAAGTCGTCTAAATTTAGTGTCATTACGATGTTTTAATACATTATATGCTACATAAATATATATTACTTTTGTCGCATTTTTAAAATAAATTATTATTGATGATTACTGGTAAATATCCAAGTTTAAGACTTAGAAGAAACAGAAAGGCTGAATGGACTAGAAGATTACTTGAAGAGTCCAGCCTTTCAAGTAATGACCTTATATTGCCAATATTTCTAATTGATGGAAAAAATAGAATTCAATCAATCAAATTAATGCCTGGGGTTTTTAGATATAGTATTGATCAATTAAGCAAAATTGTAGATAAAGCAATACTTCTTAGAATACCAATGATTGCACTTTTTCCTTATTCTAATTCTAAAGTAAAAAACAAACATGGTTCTGAAGCGCTTAACGAAGATAATCTTGTTTGTAGGGCTATAAGATACATAAAAAAGAAATACAAAAATCAAATAGGTATCATGTGTGATGTGGCTTTAGATCCTTATACGTCACATGGTCATGATGGTTTGTTGAAATCAGGTTATGTTTTAAATGACGAAACTGTTGAAATTCTTATTAAGCAATCTTTGTTACAGGCTGAAATGGGATGTGATGTAATAGCACCATCAGATATGATGGATGGTAGAATAGGAAAAATAAGAAAAGCTTTAGATAAAAATGGTTATCAATTAATACAGATACTTTCTTATGCGGTAAAATATGCTTCAAGTTTTTATGGACCATTTAGAGATGCTGTTGGATCAAAAAGATTGCTGAAAGGAAATAAAAAAAATTATCAAATGGATTATAGAAACAGATTAGAAGCATTAAGAGAAGTTTCCTTAGATATTAAAGAAGGAGCCGATATAGTAATGGTAAAACCTGGAATGCCTTATCTAGATATAATAAGTTTAGTTAAGAGTAATTTCAAAATACCAGTTTTTGCATACCAAGTGTCTGGAGAATATAGCTTGATTAATAATGGAATTAAAAAAGGAATTATTAACAATAATGCAATATTAGAAAGTTTAATATCTTTTAAAAGAGCTGGTGCAAGCGCAATAGTTTCTTATTACGCTGATAAAATTGCTAAAAACTTAAGATAAAAATAAACATTTTCTTTATTCTTTAAGCTCTTTATTATTTGAATAAATTTACAAACTCCAAACGTGAATTAGGATAACTAATATTATTTGGTTTAAGTATATTTTTTTCTAAAAAATCTCCAACTAATTTTAAAGCTTTTGATAGGGTTTTTTTATCAAGTTTTTTTTCATCTCTATCAATTAAAAAGTTTGGAATATATTTTTTTTCTGAATTAGATCCAACAAAATATTTTTTCTCATTATTTATTACTTCAGATTTAGCTATTTTATTTAATTGAAGATTAAAACCAACAATTTCAAGAAGCTTAAGCTCCCAAAAAATATATTCCTTTACCCAATCATCAATATTAATAATTGAATACAAATCACCTATCAAATTAAAAACATTAATATTTGATTGCGACTCAACAGTTAATAATTTAACTAAATTAATAGCTGAAACTATGCATAATAATTTTTCTTTATAATCAAAATAATATGGAACGTATGCTTTAAATATTTCAATTTTATAATAACCGAGTTTACCTTCATTTTTATAATTGTAATTTAAATATAACTTATTACCGATTTGGAGATAATTTTTAATTTTATTTGAAGTTGCTCCAAATATTATACCTGAACTCTTCCCATGATTCTCAGTATAAAACTCTGCTATAATAGAATTTTCATTGTATCGATTTTTAGAAATGAGGTAACCAATATCATCCCACTGCATTATAATCCTATTTTTTTTAAAAAAAGAGCAGCAGCTTTTTGTTCTGCATCTTTTTTTGAGTAACCGCTTGCACTAAAAATTTTTGAACCGTCAATACTTACACCAATTTTAAACACAGGCTTATGGCGTGGGCCAGTGCTTGATAAAAGTTTATACTTAGGTAAGGTTTTATATTTTTTTAAAGAATACTCTTGTAATTTTGTTTTAGCATCAACTTGATTCTTAATGCTTAAATTTAAAGAGCTTTTCCAGAATTTTAATATAAATTTTTCAGCTGAGGATAAACCTTGATCTAAATAAATAGCACCTATTAGTGCCTCACATGCATCTGAAATAATTTTGTCTTCAATTTTATTTTTTTTAGATTTTGCATTACCCGTTATAACAAAATTTTCTAAATTTAGTTTTTTACTTATTTCACAGCATTTTTTTCTATTAACTAATGATGCTAGTTTTTTGTCTAAACTTCCTTCCTTATCCTCTGGAAAAATTTCTAATAATGTTTTGGAAATTATTAAGCCTAATACTCTATCGCCTAAAAATTCTAACTTTTCATAATTGTTGCTAGAATTAAAACTTTTATGTGTTAGGCTTTTTATTAAAAGCTTTTTGTCCTTAAAATTTATTCCTATTTTTTTCTCTAATAAGAATATTTTAATATTCATTTATTTAATAACTTTAAAAAAACGATTAAATCTCATAATGCTTTTCCACTTCCAAAACTTAAATATACTTCCAATTCTATAATCTGAAGAAAAAAAGAGTATTCTTGCTTTACCAACAAGATTATCTTTACTTACATACCCCACACTACCTAAATATCTGCTATCTTTTGAGCAGTCTCTATTGTCACCAAGGAAAAAATAATGATCTTTAGGTACTTTAAACTTATCAGAGTTTTGAAAACTATTATTTTTGCTATAAACTACTATATATTTTTTACCATTAGGTAATTTTTCTTCAAAAGTTTTTGTTTCTAATATCGCATTTCCACAGTAGATTTTTTTAGAATTTTTGATTTTTGTTTTTAATATTTGATTGTTGTTTAAATAAACATCACCATTAATAAATTGTATAGTGTCACCCGGTAAACCAATTAATCTTTTTATATAATCTGTTCTATTATCTGTTGGTGTTTTAAATACAACAACATCTCCTCTTTCAGGATTTTTAAACATTATTCTTCCACTAAATAAATTTGGACTAAAAGGAAACGAATGCTTGCTATAACCATAAGTATATTTAGAAACAAATAACCTGTCTCCTACTAATAAATTAGGTTCCATTGATGATGAGGGAATGTAAAAAGGTTGAAAAAATATTGATCTAATAAAAATAGCTATTAATAGTGCATAAATAATAGTTTTAATATTTTCTTTAAAAAAATTTTTATCTAAATTCATTTTTTTTCTAGTATTACAAAAGCTATTGAATGTTTACTTTCATCAGAAATTGACAAAAGTACATTAATTTTTTTAGTTTTAAATTTTTTGTTAATAAGATTATGAAGTTTATTATTTATTTTAATAGATGGTTTTCCATGTTTATTATTAGTTATTGAAATATCTTTAAAATTTAGTGTTTCTCTAAAACCTGTGCCTAGTGCTTTAGAAAATGCCTCTTTAGCTGCAAATCTTTTAGAAAAAAAAGCAGTTTTATTTTTTGTTTTTTTTGATTTGTTAATTTCGTCATTTGTAAAAATACGTAATAAAAATTTTTTATTAGTAATTGATTTTTTTATTCTAGAATTTTGAACAATATCAACTCCTATACCTAAAGTTTTCATTAAGATTTAATAATTCTTTTAAATTTTTTAATTGTGTGTTTAAAACCATCAAAAATTGATTCACCTATAATAAAATGTCCAATATTAAACTCTTCTATATCTTTAATTCTTGATAAAATTTTTGCAGTTTTATAATCGATTCCATGACCAGCGTGTACTTCTAAGCCTAATAATTTACCAAGTTTTGCGCATTTTTTAATATTTTTTAAATCATTAACATAGCTCTGCTTCTTTTTAATCTTATTAGAAATTTTTCCAGTATGTATTTCTATACATCTTGATCCTATTTTTTTTGCTAAATTAACATCCTCTAAATTCGGATTAATAAACAAACTTGTACGAATTTTATTTTTATTTAACTTGTTTATAATCATAAACAATTTTTTATTATTTTTTTTAATATTTAAACCACCTTCCGTTGTAATTTCTTTTCTATTTTCTGGAACTATACAAACAAAATTTGGTTTATTTTTTAATGCAATTTTTAACATTTTGTTATTTGCGGCTAGTTCAAGATTAATTGGAATTTTTTTTATTTTTTTTATTTTTTTAAAATCCAAATCTTTAATATGCCTTCTATCTTCTCTTAAATGTATAGTTATAGAATCTGCACCATATTTCATGGCTAACTTTGCAGCTTTTAAAGGACTTGGATGAACTTCACCTCTAGCATTTCTTAATGTAGCAATATGATCAATATTTACACCTAGTCTTTTCATCTGACGTACCTACTACCAGGCTTAGATATAGGAATAGATTTAAGTGATTTTGGTAATTTGTTTTTTTTAAATATTGGAACGTTAATCTTCATATGAGAAATAATTTTTTGTTTAATTTTTAAAGTTTTTTTATTCGATCTATCTATAATGCATGAAAATCCTAAAAGTTTTGCTCCAGCTTTTTTAATTAACTTCACACATTCTAAGCCTGATTTACCTGTTGTTATAACATCCTCAATTATTAAAACTCTTGATTTTCTTTTAATATTGAAACCTCTTCTTAACTTAAAATAACCTTCTACTCTTTCACAAAAAATTGTTTCTTTTTTTAATAATTTTCCTATTTCATAACCAATTATTACTCCTCCCAATGCAGGAGACAATATTAAATCAATGTTTTTATAATTCTTTTTAATTTTTTTACTTAGTGATACACAAATATTTTTTGCTAAATGTGGATAGCTTAGTAACTTGGCGCATTGAATATATCTAGACGAATGGAGCCCTGATGATAAAACAAAATGTCCATCTAACAGAGCGCTAGTTTTTTTTAAAATATTTAAAGATTTTTTGTGTGAAAGCATTTCTTTTGTCCTCATGTCTAATGATTTTAAATTTAATCTCTTTTTGTTTTAACTCACTAATAAATTTTGTAAAGTTTTTCAATACATTAATATTCAGATGAAATCTAAAATTGATATATTCCTTGGTTTTTTCCTTCATTTCAACACCAGAAATATTTAGTTCATGTTGGCCTAATAAAGTTGTAACTTCACCAAGTTTTCCTGGTATATCAGGTAAAGATATCCAAAGCGTAGTATTGTATTTTTTAATTTTATTTTCTTTGAATTCTTTTTTGTGATGCCAATATCTTCGTATAGCTGCTCTAGCTTTGCCTGTTTTTGTTACTGGCAACCAATGCAACGATGGAGAAACTTTTTTTGAAGTAATTATCTCAACAATATCTCCATTTTTTAAAATACTTTGCAATTCACTTTCACGACCATTAATTTCACATGCAATTGCAGTATCTCCAATTTTTGTATGAACAGCGTAAGCAAAATCAATTGGCGTTGCATCTTTTGGTAATTTAATAATTGAACCTTTTGGCGTAAAACAAAAAACGTTTTCTTGAAACATTTGAAGTTTTGTGTATTCAAAATAATGTTCAGGATTTTCATTACGATCCATAATTTCCACTAAATCTTTTAACCAATCATATTCTTTCCAAGTCAAGGAGTTAAATTTTTCGTTTGATTTATATTTCCAATGTGAAGCAACACCTCTTTCAGCAAAATCATGCATAATTAATGTTCTAATTTGAATTTCAATTGGTCTTTTGTTGGGTCCAATTATTGCAGTATGAAGAGATTGATAATTATTGATTTTGGGAGAAGAAATATAATCTTTAAACTTTCCAGGTATACAGTTCCATTTTGAATGAAAAATTCCTAAAGCTTTATAACAATCTTCAATATTATCTAAAATAATTCTAAATCCAATAATATCGCTAATTTGTTCAAGAGATACTGTTTTCTTTTGAACTTTTCTCCAAATTGAAAATGGAGTTTTTTCACGTCCAATAATTTGTGCATTCAAATTATTTTGGTTTAATAAATCGCTAAATTCAAGTGATAGAGAATTAAAACTGATGACTTTATTATCTTTTATTTCGTCTAATCTTTTTTTTATTAACTCTCTTGCATCTTTATTTAAAACTTCAAATGAAAGATCTTCTAATTCATCTCTAATTCTGTTCATGCCCATTCTATCTGCTAGAGGGGCATAAATTTCCATAGTCTCTGTGGCTATTCTAATCTGTTTGTTTTTGTCTTTAACAAAATTAATAGTTCTCATATTATGAAGTCGATCAGCAATTTTAACTAATAAAACTCTAATATCTTTCGAGGTTGCTAAAATTAATTTTCTAAAATTTTCTGCTTTTGAGTTTTGTACTGCTTGATTTTCGAATTCAGATATTTTTGTTACACCATCAACTAAATCAGCTACTTCTTGGCCGAATTCTTCTTTAATAGTATTATATGTGGCATAAGTATCTTCAATGGTATCATGGAGTAAGCCTGTTGTTATAGTGGCACTATCTAATTTTAGATCAGTCAATATATTTGCAACGGCGATTGGATGAATAATGTATGGAATCCCTTCGTCTCTTTTTTGAGTTTTGTGTGCTTTTAAAGCAAATTCATAAGCTTTATTAAGTGTCTCAGGATTTAAAAACTTATTATAAGATTTTACTTTCTTAATTAATTCTTCAGATTTAAGCATGAATCATTATAGCATTAAATTAAATTAATAGCTCTCAAGTCTTCTATGTTTAGCGATTTAATCAGTTTATTAATCTTTTTTTTTTTAACTGGGTGAATCCATGACTGTGATATTTCATATAATGGTAATAAAACAAAGTTTCTTTTATGCATTTCTGGATGTGGTAAAATCAACTTTTTATTTTTTGTACCTTTAAGTATTTTTTGGCCATAATCAATAATATCAATATCGCAAATTCTAGGTTCGTTTTTTTTAGATCTCTTTCGACCTAAATCATTTTCAATGTTTAGACATTTTTGCATAAGCATCATAGGAGATAACGTTGTGCTTATTTTTATAACCGCATTAATAAATTTTGGGTTTTTTTTATTTGGCCAAGATAAAGTTTCATAATTGCTTGAACTTTTTATTAATTTAACACCATAAGATTGTAATTTGTATTTTGCTAAACAGATATTTCTTTCTTTGTTTCCTAAGTTAGATCCAATAGCTAAAAAAGCGATCTTAACTTGATTTTCTAACATATCTTGCTTTATCACGATTCCAGTCTCTTGTTTTTTTTGTCTGTCTTTTGTCATATTGCTTTTTACCTTTTGCAACAGCTATTTCTATTTTTGCTTTACCTTTTTTAAAGTACATTTTTGTTGGAACTAAAGTCAGACCTTCTCTGTTAATTTTTCCAATTAATTTATTAATCTCTCTTTTATTGAATAAAAGTTTTCTTTCATCTGTAGGATTGTGATTTGAATAACTTGCTTGTTTATAAGTCGGTATATGTGAGTTTAATAAAATTATTTCTCCGCCTTTTTCCACTGCATAAGACTCAGCTATATTTACTTTGCCATCTCTTATAGATTTTATTTCTGACCCTTTTAAAACAATTCCAGCTTCAATAAGCTCAATAAAAAAATAATTAAAGCTTGCTTTTCTATTAAGGCAAATGATTTTTAAACCAGGATTGGTTTTTCTTTTCATTTTAAATCAGTTTTGCTGATTGTAGAGCTTCTTTTATTATTTCTTTAGTTGAATTTGTAACTTTAACCAATGGCAATCTTACATCGTCACTACATAAGTTTAATAATTTTGCAGCATATTTTACTGGACTTGGATTGCTTTCTATAAATAAAGATTTATGCACAGGCTGGAGTAATTCGTTTATACGTTCTGCTTCCTTAAGCTCATTGTTATTTTTAGAAAATGAAAATTTTTGAAAATCTGAGCATAGCTTTGGAGCTATATTTGCTGTGACACTTATACAACCAACACCACCGCGTTTGTTAAATTCAAGCACATTCCCATCTTCACCAGTAAGTTGGATAAAGTCATTTCCCATTTTTTCTTTTTGTTGATTTACCCTATCAAGGTTTCCCGTCGCATCTTTAACGCCAATGATGTTTTTTAGCTCAAATAATCTTGTCATTGTTTCAACAGTCATATCAATAACTGATCTTGAAGGGATATTATAAATAATTATTGGAATACCACATTTATCATTAATAGCTTTATAATGCTGATAAAGACCTTCTTGGGTTGGTTTGTTATAGTATGGTGTAACAATCAACGCAGCATCTGCGCCAACTTTTTCGGCATGTTTTGTTAGGGATATGGCTTCTGTAGTCGAGTTTGATCCGGTACCAGCTATAACAGGAATTTTACCTTTTGCTTCTTTAATACATAACTCGATAATTTTTTCATGCTCTTCATGAGTTAAAGTTGGAGACTCACCAGTCGTACCAGCTGGTACTAGTCCATTAGTACCACTTTTAATATGAAAATGTATTAACTCAATGTAATTATCAACATCTAATTTATTATTTTTAAATGGAGTAATTAAAGCAACATTTGAACCTTTGAACATAAATACTTATAACATAGTTTATAGATTCATTTAGTAAAATTTTTATGTCAAAAAAAATAGCACTTTTATCAAAATTAATCATATTAATATTATTAGCAACTGCTTCAAATGCATTTGATTTAAAAATTGTACCACCTAATAAACCATTTTTAAATAAAGAACTAAAAGAAAGCAAAATATTAAAAAACATAATAAAACCTAAAGAAAAACCTCAAAAAAAAATAGTA
>Ga0207991_1001532_pt1 | contig 13943 bp, 9 predicted proteins | sample ETN07SmetaG_FD_185786 | JGI IMG/M metagenome (GOLD analysis project Ga0207991, IMG submission 185786) | Marine microbial and viral communities from oxygen minimum zone, Eastern Pacific Ocean - ETNP2014F14-07SV275 (SPAdes) (version 2) | ecosystem: Environmental > Aquatic > Marine > Oceanic ... | reverse complement strand
CACCCGCCTCGTCCACCTGATTTGCGCTTACGTGCGCCGACACGATATCTGCGGTCAGCGTCACGAGTGTTTCGTTTTGCATTAGTCTACCCATTCATTATTGATCTCAGGTGCAGAACGAAGTCGCGGACCATTTCGCCTCCTCATACGAGGGAGCAATTGGCTACCCCTATTTGACGCACGACCTCAGTTTTCACTCAAAGATTTCGCATTAACTCTCACGGATCTAAACGTCGCCCCGACCCGTCTGATCTTTGTTCAGCGAGGGTAGAGTACCATCTGAGTGCAGCGGAACAATGCTATTGCTTTGCCCGACGCAGCATTTACGACTTCGGCATCCCACACTTGCGTGCTCCTTCCTCCATGCTTGAGATTGGCCGCGCAGGTGACCATCTCGCCGAGTTTCGCGGATCCGAGATAGTTCGCTTTTAGCTCGATCGTAGTGAAATTGGCGGCCCCGTCCGGGAGCGAGGCCATGCAACCGTAGCCACAAGCGGAATCTGCCAATGCGATTATCGACGCAGCGTGCAGATATCCATTGGGCGCTAGGTGTTGCTTTGCGACAACGAAGCTACCGTGCGCCCGGCCATTGATTACCTCTTTCCAAACCAGTTCCAGCTGGCCGGGAAGCATCCCTTCCTGACGCGCGGTCAATTCTCCCGATATATCCGTTTCGGTCGCCATTGCGTTTGGCTCTCCCTTTCCATCTTGAGACTACCTGCGTGTACATGAGCACCGAGTATTGAGCTGCAATCTCCATTCGCGCGGTAGCGATCATTTCGCTTCGCCCTTTGCCGAAGCTGGTGTTGAAGACAACCACTACCGCGCCCACGTACCGGCAGAGGAAAGTTCTGTGCGCCCATTGAAGAGCGCCTCGGCGCCTCGGAAAGCGCAGCGATGATGGCGGCACTTCACCGATCTCGCTAGAACGCCCTAGCGGCAGTGCCCCGTCCGGCCCCAGTGATGTTTTGGTGCTGGAGAATTGGCCCTCCTCGAGCAGCAGTCTAGACAAAACTTTGAACTGTCTGAGACCCGGTCAGCAACCTTCAGTCCGCTCTTGTCTTATGGCCACGCCACGGCAGAGTGTTCATTTACAGCTCTGAAACTGCCCTAACCTTAGGCTATGACTTCGGCAGCGACCTTTCAGTCCGGACAGTTTCCGCGCGATACGTAAGATCTGACGGGCGAATGCTTCCCTCGTAACGGAATCCTTTCAAGGTTCGGGCGAAGGTCCCGAACAATGACTACCCTCGCTCACAAGCCTTCAGTTCCCCCCTTGCTCGATACATGCAACGCGGCCGCACGACCTTACTGAGGGCCGCGGCCTCAGTATCAGTAGGTCGAGCGGCAGTTTATTCCGGGAATAGAAGGCCGTTCGCCGAGCAAACGGAAGTGAGTTTCTTTTCGAGAAGCAGGGAGATCGGATCGTGAGGAGGAAGGAAAAAATTCCGCTTCGCGGCCGATTACACGCAGCTTTCGGAAGGAAATACTCATATGAACTCTTTGTATCACCCCAGCATCTACAACGCGGCGATGAACAACATCCTGCGAGGCCTACAAACCGAGCTGGAAGCTCGCGCCGAGCGGCCGAGTAGGCTCCTCGTCATCGGCGGCGCGAAGCTTAGTGAAGCCGACATGCAGCAGATCCTTTATTTCGCTACGACGAAGAACTGGGAACTGCTCCACGTTGGAATGGACCCTGCGCGTCCTTGTGCGACCTTCGACGCCCAAGCGCTTAGTCTAACCTACTTCATCACTGACGGCGAGACTGAAGCAAGGGCCATTCTGAACGGCGCAGTATGGAAACTTCCTCGAGATACTCGCGCGAAGCTGATCTTTAACATAGGCTTTCCTCTGGAAGCATGGATCCGGAAGAATGGCAGCCCATGCCTCCGTGTAGGCTACGACCGTTGCTACCGCGACGCCATCGCGCTTGCAGAAAAAAGCATTCGCGAGCGGATCGCCAACCTCGCACCCTCGAGCAAAACGCTCTTCACCATAGGCAGCATTCCAGTCGCCTGCGACATCGCGACATTCGCGCGACTAGTGACGGGCGAATAAATAACCGAGGGGCGGCTTCCATGCCGCCCCTTTCGCGCACCTGCGCGCGTTCCCGACTCATAGCAAGTAGGTGGAATGAAGAGGGAGAGAGGAAAAGCGGGAGCCGAGCCCGGCCCCGTGGCTTCGCCATAATCGGCCAGAAGTTAAGAAATGGTTGAGGTCTGTAAGAAATTCAGGTGCGGAACTCCGGCTGACTGACCGGCTTCACGAGAGACGCGACAAAAACTTATCTCCTTCCGGCGCCTGAAGGCGTCCGCGGCATCTGCTAGGCGGATGCCCCCGACAAGTTCGTTGTCGGGTTTTTCCTTTCCAATCTTCGCATTTCATTTCGATCAAAGGATTACGAAGTCTGGCTTGCTGTTCGATCTTCATTTTACATCTCCTGTTTACGCCGGCGGCGTCTGAAAGTTTTTTCCTTTCACCGACGATTTTCAAAAATCGTCCCTTAGAAAAGGATTAAGAAGCGGTCGCTGTTGCGACGCTTGCGCGCGCCCAGAGGGGCGCGCTGTGAAGGCCCGCCCGGCGGCGCCTTCTCCGGCCCGAATTCGCGAATGCGAAGAGGTCCCACAAAAACGTGCCGCTGCTACGGCTCCATTGAGGGGAGAGGTTTTTTCCTTCAGCGCTTGGGTGCGGTAGAGCGTTCGCCTGGGAATGGCGGTGGCCTTACCGCATTTCTTCACCGCCTAGGTTTCCAACGAAGAAGCGGCCAAGGCGCAACTTTCAAGTTGCCGGCCGATTACCGCGCAGCGAAACCGCTAGAATCCCCCGTCCACTAACCAGCGCGACCGGAGGTTTCCTTGTTGCCCGCTGAAGCTGAAGTCAGTCCCGCACGCAGCTATGTTTTCTTTCGCCACTGCCATTGGGTGCGGCCCTTCTGTGACTAAGCGACGACCAGAGCAGGAGGGGCCCAAGCTAAGCTTGTATGTTTTTTTGATTTCTACGGATGTTACAAGTAGAGATCACCGCTTTATACCCCCCGCGATACCCCGTTTTCCGACAAGGGTGAGTTTGATTTCTCGCAACGAGGTTCTGCGTACGATAGACAATAAAAGCCAATGGCAGCTGTAAACCCCTAAGTTCGAGACTTGGCCATTCGAAATTTTATCGGCCCTAAAGAGTCAGGAAACTGGCGGTAAAACTGGGCGCTGGTGAGCGGCTTGGTCATGCATATTGTATAGCACGACTAGTCGCGCAGGAAGGGAATACGCCCCAACGATAGCGTCACGTTTATCCGTCATGTAAGAAATCAAATTTGCCAAACGTTACCGCTATTCTCCAGATGCATCAGGCGGAGGCTAATTTCATTATAGTACGGTCCATCCACGCGGTTATCGTTGCAGTGTGATCGCATCCCATTCCGACCTTGTGCACCAAGCTTCGGCGCCCCCCTGAAAAAACTTCGTCAGAAGATCTGCTTTTGGGCTGAAACGTCTCGTTATTTTTACTTATGAGCTCCTTTTCCATCTCACCGGCGACCAAGAATACCGTTCTCTCTGGTTGCATAAACACAGCTTCTTGCAAACTTCGGCCGACATTGGGGTCCACCCACAACAAAGGCGATATCAATCCCAATCGGTCAAAATAATCGCTCTCTAAAAATAGGCTTGCGGCAAAAAGACCTGACAGCGAGTAACCTAATACTGAATTATTACAACCCCCACCGGCTTTGAAAATGTTTCCTATAAATTCCTGAAGCTCTCCACCTCTACCCGTCTTAACTATCCCCGAGAATGAAAGATCGAACTCTCGGTTAGTGTAAAATTCTCCCCTACAAGCATGAAGCTTTTCGTAATCCTCAACATCGAATCCTAAGAGTATTAGCTCTACCGGATTTAGGGTCCCATCTATCGTCCGTGCTCTCAACGCGCAGATCGCGGCATCACCTATCAAATCATCATCAAGTACCAATATTCTCCGGTCTACTTCCTTACCTGAAGCATATCTGCGAACGCTAAAAGATCCATGCCTCACACGGCTTGTTGATTTTAGATTAATCACCGATGTATCGAAATCCACACCGCCACACCCCTCTACTTCGTTAGCAATGATGTAATCTCGGCAGTCTCTTAAAAAAGTTCTCGCCCATCTATAGAGAAAAGGGGGGCGAAACCTTGGGGATTTCGCCCCCCGCCACGATGGCAGGGATCTTGACGAAAGCGAGAAGCGTAACCTGGAGGACTACGCTTCTCGCCCGAGTTCATCAGAAGCCGATCGTGACACCCGCGTTCACGCTAGCCGCGTCGACGTTACCGCCAGTCGCATAGCTGCCGCGCAAGAACGCACCAGAGTTGTTATTGATATCAGCGAAGAGTCCGGCACCGATGGTAAAGTAGCCGTCGGTTTCGACACCCTGAAGACGGAAGACCGTCGAGGGAGCAGCAAGATATGCTACATCGCGGTGCGCGCTATCGTCATCACCGAAAGTATAGGCAACAGACACTTCCGGACGCAGGGTAGCCATTCCGGTATCAAAGTCTGTCCCGGCTCGCAGACCGGCGGTCGGCGCAAACGCAGTGTCATTAGCTTTGGCAACGACAAGACTGACCGCACCGGCGCCTTCTTCAGTAAAGCCGTCGAAATTGAAACGGCGGAAGCTAAGTTCACCGAACGGTGCTACCCATCCTCCTCCAAAATCGAACATATACTCGGCGCGCAGATTACCCCGCAGTTCGGTACTTTCGAATTCAGAGGCTGCTTCGCGAGAAAGACTAGGCATTACCCGTGAAGCGTTCCAATTGCTCCAGCCATAGACAAAATCGGCACCCAACGAAAAGTTGCCAAAAGTTTGCCGGACGTAAGCTCCGACCATAACGGTATCTGCATCGGCCTGAAGCACATCACTTTCGGAATTGGCTTCGATCCGCCCATAGCCCAAGCCAGCTCCAAGCTCCCCATTACCGGTGGCCACGCCGAAACCAGCAGAGCCGCCATAGTTTATGGTTTCAATGGACCGAGATCCAACGGCACTGTCTCCTTCGAAGTCAGCAAATCTGCCAGTAGGAGCAAACCAAAGATTAAATCCTTTGGCGCCTACAGGAATCCGACGGCTGCTAATCGCATCCACGAACGGAGCGGTCGTCGCCAATGCCGTGAGCGAACCGTAGAATTCGCCTGAAGCCAGCTCGTTCAGAGCAGTACCAACCTGGTCCATCGTAAGCAGCGTATCGAAGCCCACAAAGACGTTGGCCAAGTCCTGAGACAGAACGAATTGGTCCCCATTCACGCCGATCCCACCGTTAGACCCGGCCACGATCGATCCCACAACGTTCGGGAAAGCCGCGGTAAGGGCCGCCCCAGCTGCAACCGAATTCAAATTGGTGCCTGCCGTTTCGAAGCCAGCACGATCAGCACTTGCGAACACAATTGTTCGCCCACCTTCCATCCTTGTGGCTAGGTCGAAGCTAACAAAATTCGAACTCGAGTTAGCCACCACACTCGCGCTAGAGGTCACTGCCCCGGAGACGCTAGCGATCTCAACCGTCTGACCATCAGCGAACAATCCACTGGTCGGGCTGACCAACTGGACAGTTCCCGCAAGATTCATGTCCCCGTCAATTGTGAGGAAGCCAGTTCCCAAGTTTGCAAACGCCTGCCCGAATGCATTTTGTGGCGTAGTAAACAATCCAGAACCCAGTCCGATCGTCTGCACAGCAAGCGGATTGTTGGAAAAGCTAATGTTCGAGAAACTCGGATCAATCACTCGTACAAGTGTGGGCGTTACGCCCACGGAAAGCGTTGCTTCTTCCGACTGGGTGAAGTTGCCGTTCTGGTAAACTTGCACGCCGTCGATCGCGGTAACCGAAGCGTTAGTGCCAAACAGGGGTGCGGGAAGCGCCACCCTGCTACCCAGCACGAGGCCGGCAGAGTTCACCAAATTGCCGCGGATACCGAACACGCTGTCGTCACCGATCGTCGCGAGCTGGATTTCACCACCATTGATGGCGAAGGTTCCAATATCGAGCGTGTAGTCGGCCACGGTATTGGTGTTGCTCACCGGTCCGAAGGCCGCGCCGGTGATGAGGAACGCGCCCGAACCGGTTTTGGTCAGGGTATCCACGCCCAGCACACGAGCGCCGCCCGCAAAGGCCATCAGGTCGCCAGCTGCGCTGATCCCCGGATCGATGTCGCCAAAGGCATCCTCGAGCTGGGTCAGTGCCGCCGAACCGAGACCAAGATAGCCAGCACCGTTTAGCATGACATTGGTATCGGTGAAGCGCTCACCGGTTTCCTCGTCATACTCGGCGATGACGCCGCCGCCGGTAACCGACCCAGAATTGAGCGCGATGTCGGCAGTGATATTGCTCGTGCGAACCGTATCGTCGATGCTGCCAAAGGCACCTTCGACGACGATCGTTCCGCCCAGCAGACCGTTCTGCTCGACCGCATAGCCCTGCTCGATCGCATCGGCGAGATCGAACACTTCCTCTTCGCCGAGCTGGGTCAGCGTATCGACCGAGCGCGTGGTGTAGTTGTCGACATTGGCACCCAGCGAGACGTCGCCGCGAAGGACGCCGTTGTTCGTGAGCGTTCCGTCGATCGCCGCAAGCGACGCATCGCCGGTGACCAGCCCATTGTTGGTCACAGTCGCCGATCCGCCGGTCGCAGAGTAGGTGGTCGTGGTCGTATTGACCTGGGTCACATCACCGATATCGGTAAGCGTAGTGGTCGAAGTTACGTCCTCGTAGATCGAGAAGGCCCCGATCGACCCGAAGATTTGACCATTGTTGAGCGCTGAGGCCTGGGTTGCGCTGAAAACGGACACCGAAGCATCGTCGCCATCGAAGGCAGCACCTCCATCATAGCCGATCCGGCCGTCATTAGTGAGGCTTGCAGCCCCACCGGTACCGGTCCTGCTCGAGGTGATCGTCTGACCGGTCAGAACGCCTGCGGTGTATTCATCGTCACGCGTCGAAGTCGTGTCGAAGAAATAGGCACCCACCTGCATGGAGGCGCCATTGGTCGCCGCCAGAACGGTGCTATCGGCGCCGATCGAGACGCTCGAACCGCTCTGTCCGATCACGCGGACGTCACCGAAGTTGGCCGGCAAGTCACGGTTATCGGCATCAACCACCAAAGTAGCCGTCCCACCGGTCGCCGTGCTGCTGCGCTGTTCGGAGTAGGCTGTCAGCAGCCCGTCTTCGCGCTCTTGCTGGTAAGCAAAAGTCGAGTCGCTTCCAGAAGCGAAAATATCGATCCCGTTGCGAACCTGCCCTGTGATCGTAGCCTGCGCGTTACCAGCATCGGTCGACAGCGCCAAGCTCGTTCCGCCAGCATTGGCGACATCGCCATAGCCTTCACGATCCACGCCCCCATTGCCGATCGTTCCGGCGACCGTCGCTTGGACATCACCACCCGAGGCCGCGAGAGTTTCAGCGTAGTCGACCGTGCTGGTCGAACCGGTAGCAGTCGTCATCGAGGTATTGGTCTGGTCGTATGCACGCGCCGAGAAGCGGCTGCGCTGCGCGACGACCCCGCCAACCGAACTGTCGGCGCCCAGCGAGAAGCTGTTGATGCCGGCCGTGCCGTTCATGAACACTGAGCCACCGATCATGCCATCGTCGACTGCAACGATCACGTCGCCATCGTTGACCTCGACGGTCTCCGAAATGACCTGAACGAGATCGCTGCCGACAAAGGCGCCGTCCTCGTCGAACGTCTGCTCAAGGTTGTAGGTTTGCGAATAATCGTAACCGCCGAACGCCTGGGCCGTCGCGTTCAGATCGCCGCCGATCATGCCGCCGTTGGCAACCTGTGCGCTGGCCGAACCGCTCGCAAAGAGCGACGCGTCTCCGGTGATTTCACCGCCATCGACAACGAGCGCGCTGTCGCTGTCCGACTGACGGCTGGATTCTGCGTAGGTATACTCGCGTTCGAAACTGCGCTGATCGCCATCGGCATCAAACGTGCTGACCTGGCTATCGCTGAAGGTCGAGACGAACTCGCTACCGTTGGCATTGCCCGAGAAGCTGCCGAAAATCGTGCCGCTGACGACAGCCGAGCTGTTGCCATCGGCCGACTGGAAGACCGAGCCATCGCTCGCCCCGCCAAACGGCGAGAACTGTACCGCGCCATTGGTGCCCGCATAAATCCCGGTGACATCACCCCCGCTTGACGCCTGGGCCTGATCGCGTTGCAGTTCACGGGTCGTGGTGGTTCCACCATCGACACCCGGCACCGCAACCGTCGTGGTGACGATCGTCTCGAGGAATGCCCGGTCGGTCGCCCGGCTATTGGCGGAGGTCTGGCCGATCACCGCGCCTTCGTTGACGACATTAACGCTACCAGCGCCGTTCACATCGACTCGGCCGGTGACAAGACCGCCCGTCGCATTGGCGAAGCTGGCATCGCCGCCGAGATTGGTGCTCGATTCGGCCCGACCGCTTTCATTGACCGAAGTGGTCGTCCCGCTCGTCGCATCGGTCGAGGATGCGAAGCTGTTGCTGTTCGCATTTTCGCTCGCCGAGCCATTGGCATCCGCGTTGACGTTGCCGTTGATGCGGCCGGCATTGGAGACGCTAGCCGATTCATTACCGAAGGCTCGGACCAATACCGGAGCGGTCGCATCAAGACCGATCAGGCCGCTTGCGGCATTGTCGATGGATGCGCTTCCGCCAGTGCTTTGACTGGTCGAGAAGTCGGCGGATTCGCTATTGCCCATCCCGTCGGAGCTCGACGAAAATCCGTTTGAGCTGTCGCTTCCGCTCGCGCTGGCAAATACCGAACCATTGACGGTCCCGGCATTGTCGACATCCGCATTGCCATTGGCAAACGCATCTGCCGAACCATTGACGACACCGGTTTCACCAATTGCAATCGACGCATCCGCCCCCGTGCTGCTGCCGGTCGAAGCCTGCGAGAATGTGTTCGCGCCCGTATCGCTGTCGAACGTGCTTTCCTGAGCGAATGTGGTATCGCTTCCTGTGGATACCGACGAAACGAAGCTCGGGTTATCTTCGGTGCCGACCGTGCCATCGACCGAAGCATCTGCTCCTGCAAAACCACGAACCGTTACGCCGCCGGTCACCGAGCCCGTTTCGGTAACGGAAATAGAAGCTGTTCCGCCAACCGATTCACCGGTCTGTGCGAAGCTGGACTCCGAGAGTGTTCCGGTCGTCGAACTCGCGTTTACCTGAGTGGAATTCGAGTTCTCAGAACGAGCCGAGACATTCGAGAAGAAGTTCTCATTCCCCACCGCGCCTTCGATATCGACGTCTGCCGATGCAAGGCCATTTGCCTCGACGTTGCCGCTCACCGAACCGGTTTCGCCGACCATGACCGAGGCCGTCGAACCAATTGCAGTCTGAGTGTCGCTTTGGACGAAGCTGGAATCGGTGCCGTCAATCTGGCTAACCGTGACCGTCGAGCCTTCCTGGGTGTTGGAGGACGCCGTTACACTGTCGAATTCGGTTTCCGAACCGACCGCGCCATTGACGTCCACCGAGACGCCATCGAGGCCGACGGCAAAGATCGAGCCTGTATTCGCGCCGGCCCCGACCGAGGCCGACGCCGTTCCGCCCTCACGCGTGTAGCCCGAGGTGCTGGTGGTGGTCGTCACTCCGTCGACCGTTTCGGTTTCCGTAGTTGCCGGTTCCGACCGGAGAAATTGCGATTGAATGACGCTGTCCCGCAAATTGGATTCGGTGGTCGCAGTAGCTGCGTCTCCGACATCGCCATTGAATACGGCATCCGCCGACGTGCGCGAGGCAAGATAAACGGCCTGCCGCCCGGCGCTGTCGATCTGGCCGGTACTGTTCAGTGATGCAGCGCCTTGGGTACTAACGAAAACTCCCCCTGCAAGCAGACCACTATTTCTAATGTCGACTGCGCCGCCGACATCGAACACCGCAACTTGACCGGTAATTGACCCAATATTTTCGAGGTTAAATGTGTTTGCTACCTCTGTGGTGTCGCCGATATAGAATACCCCAACCGGCGCCGCTTCAACGCCAACATCACCGGCATTCTCAATCACTATTGCGCCAGCCTGAGTAGGCATCAGATCGTTTCCTGGGCGAACCGTGCTCGATCCAGTCTCAAAGGTGAGGTTCACATCGGATCCACCGACTGAGGCCAACGCTGCATTTACTTCAGCGACCGTGCTATCATTCGAACAGGTAACATTTGATTGATCGACAGCGCATCCAGCATTGGCTGATGTGGCCAACCCCGTCACAAGCGCCGCTGTTGCTACGGATAGCCCCAATTGAGATTTTTTAATCATTGTGATCCCTCTAAACTCGCATTTTTTGATGCGCGCATTTGGTCACGATGTTTGTGTTGATGCGCGCTAACGAAGACAGTCAGCGAAAGTTGCATCAGTGTCCCCACCCAGTTGGGTGGGAATGAATCTCGAGGGGAGTTATCGGTGTGCGAGACGGAGAATTCGTATGACGCCAGACTCGAGGGAAAGGTGATTTCAAACTTTCACGAAATCTCTTCGGGTATCGATCTTCGGTGCTCGCGTCGCACATAGAGGACAGAATAACTGTCCTGCAGACGTATGCTCGAAATGGGTCAGAAACCTCGGCAATGGCTCTTGAGCCATCAATCTGATCGCGACAGGTCACCAGCCTTCGCCATATCGACCAAATCGGTGAGCGACCCTACCAAACACTTGGAACACATGTTTTTGACATGCCAACGAGCAGTTTCATAAGCCATCCGAGCGTCGTTTGCCGCATTTCGGACGTTCCGGTCTTTGAGAAGAGACTGCAGCAAGCTGGTTTCTTTTTTTGTTAGATCGAAAGCTCGCGCGAATGGCTGGATATCGATCGGAAGCTCCTTTGGACCAACGGTCATAAGTGCGAGCTCGGATCTGTTCGCAATAAACCCAAGATTGGTTGGTAGGGGCGCGAAACGGAATACAAATCCATCGATTGAAAATTGCGCGTGCTCGCCTGAGAGAGCGAGGTTCACGCATTCACTAATCGCCTTCCTGGCGGCTGCGGATTCAAGTAAAATCCTATCGGACGTTAGATGAAGCTTGTTTTCGCAGCTGATTGACCGAAGTGTCGAATTGTTGTGCAGGGGTCGCAGGTTAAAATCGGGTGCGACAAGAAAACTTTCTGCCGTTGACTGTGCAGGGTGCTTATTGGCAACCAACGCCAATCTTGACGAAAGCTCAAAGTTCCTCGCTAGCATTGGCAAAGCCGCCTCCAGCCTCCTTGCCTCGTTCGATCCGAAATAATCGAGCCTGAAACCACGTTGAACGCTAATCGCAACCCTAACGTTATCGTTGTTCATGACGACGCCATGGACACTATCCATTACATCTCCCGCCAGCGCGATGTCGTTAAAATATGCGGTTCGCTTGATTTCATCATTCGAGATGTAGCTTTGACCAAGCCGACATTTCCCTACCGGCGTTGCCATCGCGAAATGGCGTCGCGGGTCTGACGCGTTGTACCCCTCATTGTAGCGCCGCACAGCTTCAGGATTATGATTGAAAGTTATCGAACTGGTGTACGCATTTCTAGGTGACGAGATCAGGACCATCGCCTTGTCACCTCCAACCCAATTAGCGACACCCTTCGCTACATCGTGCCAACTACGCTCGCCAATTGCAGCTTTGCCGCAGACATCCCCTAAGTCAGCAAGATCTCTCAGCACTTAAACTCACCCCCGTAAATTATGGAACAATTGGCTATTGGGGCAATCAACCAAGGTTTTGCAATATCCTAATCTGTCACCGATTTAGTTATGGACCGATCTGACACTAAAATTAACCTAGGCCCTCTCTTGGTTCGCTTACGAAGCGCGACCCCATGAAGGTCACCACCTCGCCCACCCGCGCATAGCGGGGCGATTCCGCCGATCCGAAAGCGAGATAATTTACACTATCGACGAACAGCCGCGCATCGAACGGGAACAGGATGAGCGCATCCTCCTGATCGGCAGCGCGGAAACAGCCGTCACGCAACACCACCTTCACCCGGCTGCTGATCGCGTTGAGCGCGCCTGAGGGCCGGTCATGCCGGGGGAAGATGAGGCGCAGACACGCAGGAGGCAGCACAATGAGCCCGGAGATCAAGAAAGCGCTCAACGACTTCCAGATCAATGGTTGTAATCGGTTGAATGGAACTGGAATCGATGCAGTTCATGAAATTCTTCCCATGATCGAAGGCATTGCCACCTTATTGGAAGTAGGCTTCCGCAAAGATTTCGACGGCAAGGCGTTGTTCGACGAATACAACCCGGAATTGGTAGCATCGGTTTTCGGGAGTATCTCGTATCTTGCCGGATTGGCGAAGTTCCACGCTGATCAAAGTCACCAGTAGGGAATGACCGCTGACATGAAGACCGCAGAGAGCAGGCTGTCCGTGAAACGGCGCCGTGATCGTCCCGATCATACGATCGGGCTGCGGCTTCGTGTCGGAGTTCGCGCTCATACAACCGACAATATCGCCGAACGGCATGATGGGAAAAAATCGTCATGAGCCGAGGTCTCGGGAAAAGAGTGCCCGATGCAATTCAGCTTCACCTGTTCGCGCGGGCATTCGAGGAGCGCCTGATAGGACTGCCGGTACGAGAAAGTGAGGGGGGAGGCCTTGGCGTCTTTCTTGATCGCCAGCACTCCGACGATCCCCGGTGGCAAGAATGGCGCCATCGCACCTGCGCACGTCCTGATGCGGGTAAGATGATGGAAGACGCAATCAAGGCCGGCGTTCTGCCCGTCTGGTCCTACTTTACGGAAGGGCCGGTTGAGTTGGATCATGAGGCGCTGCAGGAAATCAATCACGCATCTCTAGCCTGCGGAGTATATAAACCCATCAATCGTTCCCAACCTCTCGAGGGAGTACCGCTTTGGGTGAAGAAAGAGGATGGCCAGATATTCAGCAGCGCTGTGATCTCGGAACTCTACCCTGAAACTGTTCCCGGGAAATCCACCTCCGACCTCGAAGGCAAATGTCAGAGATGGCTAGAAAAAGAATTCGCAGCAGACACTCCCGGAACTCGCTCGGATTTTCTCGAAGCTGCGCGGAGAGAATTCCCACGTCTCAGCGGTCGCCAGTTTGAACGCGCTTGGGGCCGCGCGGCACCGAAGTTTGGGCGCAACAAGCCTGGGCGCCCGCAGTCTTCAAAATCGCCGCGCAGATAATCACCGCAGCAGATTCATCGCAGCGGATATTAGCGGAAGCTAACCCGAGCCATCCTCTTCCTGCATCAACTAGCAGACAGGAGGATGCGTTGGAAAAGCTCACCTATAGCGTGAAGGAGGCCAGCCAGATGACTGGCCTTCACGAGATCACCATTCACCGCGCGATCGCTGCCGACAAGTTGCGCTCGAAGCTCGTCGGACGCCGACGCCTAATCGATGCACGTTCGCTGCGCGAATTTGTGGGGGTGGAAAATGAACCGCTCACTGCATGAACGAAAAAGCCCCGGCTGCAACCGGGGCTCGGAAGTGATCTCAGGGGGAGAGCCGCTTCTGATGAAGTCATACACCGATCTTCGAGAAAAGAAAACCGCCGCTACAGCGCCGGAGTTCGACGAGCCTGAGATCATCTCCAGATGGGGCCTTTACCTCGAGAATGAACGGCCGGCTGGCTACGCCGCAACACTTCTCCCGGCCAACGGCAACTGGGTTCAGATCGAGCATTTCGCCTCCTGGTGGGATGCTATGGCTCGAGCGATCGACATGGCCGCAGCCAACCCACGGTGCGTCTACGTAGGCGGATCGACGGAAGGGGGCCCGGCATGAGCAGGCCGATCCCTTTCCCCCGCCCGCCCATTCGCGCGATCGAATTGCGACAGGTCAACACCGGTGATCGATGGCAAGCCATTTACGCGGGTGACGAGTGGACCCGCGAATTTGTGTCAACAGTCGCGACGAAGGCTTTCGCAATCGAGACCTTTCAAAAATATGGAAATGGCCTTGGCCT
>Ga0207991_1001526_pt1 | contig 13996 bp, 15 predicted proteins | sample ETN07SmetaG_FD_185786 | JGI IMG/M metagenome (GOLD analysis project Ga0207991, IMG submission 185786) | Marine microbial and viral communities from oxygen minimum zone, Eastern Pacific Ocean - ETNP2014F14-07SV275 (SPAdes) (version 2) | ecosystem: Environmental > Aquatic > Marine > Oceanic ... | reverse complement strand
CTGAACAGTCCGGACGTTGTATCGTCATCGACCCCGCCCGCGATGTCGACCGATACGTCCAGATCGCGGCCAACCACGGGACGCGGATCGTCTACACTTTCGAGACCCACGTCCACAACGACTTCGTATCGGGCGCCCGGGAGTTAGCCGATCAGACCGGTTGCCAGGTGGGCGCCAGTGCCTCTGGCGGCCTCTTGTTCCCATCGGTCCGGCTTCAAGAGGACGACGAGTTCGACCTGGGCGAGTTCATGGTCCGGGTCCTCCACACCCCCGGCCACACGCCGGAGAGCGTCTCATTCATTATTGAAGAACAGGGCCAGCCGAAGATGATCTTCACCGGCGGCGCTCTTCTGCTGGGCGGCGCGGCCCGCGTCGATCTACTGGGCTCCAAAGTCGCGCCCTTCTTGGCCCGTTGGCTGCACAACACCATCCACGAAAAACTGCTCAAACTGCCCGACGACGTTGAAGTCTATCCCACCCACGGCGGCGGGTCTTTCTGCTCCACAGCGGCGGGCGGCGGCACCGTACCGAGCACCATCGCCCAGGAGCGGCGGACCAACCCATTCGCCGCCGAGGCTGAGGAGACCAGCTTCGTGAAGTTCGCTCTAACCGGCCTGGGTTCCTACCCCAGTTATTACAAATACATGGCCGACATCAACCGCAGAGGCCCGGATATCCTGGGCGGCGTCCCCAGGTTGGCTTCTCTTACAGCTCTCTCCGTACGGAACCATCTGGACAACGACGCGGTACTGATCGACGCGCGTCCGGAGCGCAGTTTCAACACCGGCCACGTGCCCGGCTCATACGCCATTCCCCATGGAAACGCCATGGCCACCTGGGTCGGCTGGGTTGTGCCGTGGGGACAGCCCCTGGTCCTCCTATCCGCCGACGCCGGCCAACACGACGATATGATGCGGCAGTTGATCCGCATCGGCTTCGACCGGGTCCACGGTTTCTTGGCTGGCGGCATCGATGCCTGGACATCGGCCGGCCTGCCCATCGAAGAATCCCAGCGGCTGGACCTGGACAGTCTCAAACAGGCCCAAGACCTACCGGCCGCGCCCATGGTGATCGACGTTCGTCAGCGCAGCGAATACTCCGCGGGTCATATCCCCGGCGCGCTGAACATCGAGCTGGGAGAACTTCAAGAGCATTTGGACGGCCTTCCTAGGGAACTGCCGGTGGTAACGGTGTGCGCTGCCGGGATGCGGGCGACCACCGCGGGAAGCATCCTGCAACGCGACGGCCGAACCAACGTGCAAGTGGTGGACGAAGCCGGCACCCCGGCCTGGATCGAGCGGGGATATCCCTCGGAGACTGGAGAAGAATAGCCGTCGTCGAAATCAAGCAGGACAAAGGGCCCATCCTACAGCGAGAGGATGGGCCCTTTGTGTGCCGGAGGACTATTTGATCTGCCGGGGTCATGACACTCCCGGCCAACTGATCGCTTGATGATTACTCCCATGAGCCTACCCCGTGGGGCGCCCACGGCGAGGGAGACGGCGAGTTGCGTTTCCCTCGAGGCGTCGCGATAGACGGTGACGGAAACGTTTATGTGCCTGACGCCATCAACAACCGGATCCAGGTGTTCGAATGCCTAACCACCGCATCCAGAAGTTCACGGTGGGGCCGTAGTCGCTGATGCCTGAAGAACGAGAAAACCAGATAGAGCGCAGAGCACCTGGTGGTATAAGCCGGAGGTCCGAAACTGCTAGGCGTGGTGGTGACGCAGCGCGTTTTGTCGGAGGTCTTGCCAACAGGCGCACACAGTCTGATCTACCAAGTACTATATCCAAGAATCGCACGTATGAATTCTCGCTTAAATGGGGCACGGAGGGTATGGGTGACGGGCAATTCAACGCCCCGGCTGGCGTAGCGGTGGCCTCCGACGGTAGCGTCTACGTTACGGACTCAGGGAACCACCGCATCCAGAAGTTCACCTCCGAAGGCGTGTTCGTCAGCCAATGGGGCACGTCTGGCACGGGCGATGGGCAGTTCTTCTACCCGGAGGGCGTTGCGGTGGCATTCGACGGCAGTGTCTACGTTTCAGATTATCTGAACAACCGCATCCAGAAGTTCACCCCCGAAGGCGTGTTCGTTAGCAAATGGGGCACTCGGGGCGAGGGCGGCGGGGAGTTCAGATTCCCGGCTGGCGTAGCGGTGGCATCAGACGGCAGTGTCTACGTTTCAGATTATCGGAACCACCGCATCCAGAAGTTCACCTCCGAAGGCTTATTCGTTAGCAAATGGGGCACTGATGGCACTGGCGACGGGGAGTTCATATTCCCGCGTGGCGTTGCGGTGGCATACGACGGTAGTGTCTACGTTGCGGACCTTCACAACAGCCGCATCCAGAAGTTCACCTCCGAAGGCTTATTCGTTAGCAAATGGGGCACGGAGGGAACGAGAGACGGTGAGTTCGACGGCCCGACCTTTGTAGCGGAGGCATCCGACGGTAGCGTCTACGTTGCAGACTCAGGCAACTACCGCATCCAGAAATTCTCGCCGAGGCCGTACCGTTGATGCCCAAAGAACAGGCCAACCTACATGCTACAATTCCAGCTGTAGCATAATTTAAAGGGATTTAGGTTAACGATTGCGGACCGCGGCAAAGAACTAATTCGCTCGATTGAAGCCAATTGGAAAGTGTTCCTAATTCGTCTTGTTCGCATGCCTGAAATGCTAATTTTCAACGTGATTCGGCGTATATCTAATTCGCATTAACGAATATACTTCATAAGCGCTAGGTCACTGGTTCGAACCCAGTCGGTGCCACCACTATTTACGCCTTCCGCCCGTTGTCACTGAAGGGGAGTCGAAAAATGGGAACCTTCACCGTTCCGATTCAAGTAGGCGACTTGGCAGGGCAGAATTTCGTAGAACTGGATGCTTTGGTCGATACTGGGTCTACCTACACCGTATTGTCAAAAGATGTGCTAGACCGCCTGGGAATAGATATCAGGGAGCCCCGGTCGTTTGACTTAGCCGACGACCGGGTTGTTGAATATCCAGTTGGCTATGCCAGCATCAGACTCGCGAACCAGGAGATAATCGCAATGGTCGTCTTTGCCGACGAAGGCACGACACCACTATTGGGTGCCACGGCATTAGAAACGGCCAGCGTAGCCGTCGACCCGGTTCACCAGAAACTGGTCCCGGTCCACGCATTGCTCAAATAACGTGGCAGGTCGTGCTCCGTCGGTGGACTCTAGGTAATTGAATGCCATGAGGCAAGCTCAACCGTATGTAGCAGGTGCTTTATAGGCGGTAGGTAACTGGTTCAAACTTAATTGTGTGCCACGTTAGTGTTCACAAAAAAATAGTTCGATTACAACCTGCCTGATTCAAAAATGAAACTGTTAATATTTTTAACCTCCCTGCTATTGGTTGCCTTGATTTCCTGCGGGGACTCATCTCCCGATGCTTCGGGAATCTCCTGGGACGACTACCGAAGCCAGATAGGCAACTGGCAAAAGCAGGTTGACGCGAAACTTGCCGAGGCCAGCGCACTCTTGGAAGCTGGCCCATTGGACGACCCTGAGTGGTTGTCGTCCGTTAATCAGCTGGGGATCGAGATTGATTCCATAACCTTCGCCGTAAGCACCGTCCACCCGCCGTCAGAACTGCAAGACTTCCACAGCAGTTTCGTGCTCGCTTCAGACTTCTACAAAATGGTCGGGAAACTGCTTTTCGAACTCGCCGGGGACTCGGAAGAGGACCGGGTGACGCTGATGAACCAATTATCGGTCGAGATCAAGTTCGGCGAGGCCAACATGGCGACCGCCCAATCCATCTACGACATGGCGGCCCAAGAAAGAGACCGCTGAGCCCGACCCTGAAGCGCAAATAGGCTTTTTCATGCCGGTGAAAAGACTCGCTCGATGGACCGCCATGACCTTCCTTCTATTTGGCATATCAGCGTTCGCCGCCTGCAGTGCCGATTCCAGCAGTTTTGAAGAAGACATGGGCCCGTTACTATTCGAGCAGGCGCGATTGGCCCAAGAATTCGATGGCCTGCTTGACCCGCTGTTTCAAGAGATGACCGCAACCGGAGATATGCGCGTAGCGGCCGAATCGTTCTCCCAACTACTCAATGAGATCCGCAATTCTCATCAACGATTCACTGCTATAGCGGAGGCTTGGGAAGCTCTAGATCCCCCAGAAGAGGCCGTGACTTTTCACATACTCGCTTTGCTGATGATCAGTCTTCGGGCAGAAAGCCTCGCGGGCTTGGTATCAGCCGGCGAAACCTCGGCAAGATTCGGTCAACTTTATCCTGTCTCGCTCTCCGAGGCTGGCGCACAATGGGCTGCGGCGCTGGAATTATGGCCCGAAGTTCTAGCAGACGCCAACTCCTTCAACGCCGGAGACTTAGACGACTAAATCGGCCGATTTTCAATCGGAACCTGACTGGTCTAATCCTGTAAGGAACAGGGCTCCAATGCCAGCATGTCGTCGGTGACCTCAAGCTCTAGGGGCGGGAAAGATTCTTCGATCAATTCTCCCATGGTCTGCATGGCCTGAGGATCTGCGGCTTCGGGCTGAGAGCGGTTGACCCATTGATCCCGCTCCTGCCACTTGGCAACCGCGTGATAAATCCCATCTTTAGACTGCATGAGTTGGGACCCCAGGCTGCCACGCTTTTCGTAGATCGCTTGGGTGGCTTGACGCCACGCTTCCCTGAATTCCGCGTCACTACCGGCTTTGAGCTTCCACTGGTAAATAACAACGAACATCGCCGCCTCTTGAGCTAGAACTATGGAAATTCGCGTGAAAAAGCGTCCGGCCACGGACAGAATTGAACTTGAGCGGGGTTCACCGCGCTACCGTGGCGGCGGCCTGAGGCGTGGAAACGGAGGCAGTGAAGAATTCGGGTCACTTTCTAGTGGCTTTGTTAAAGGGGCCTGACGATTTTCCTGCCGCCCAACGATGTTTCGAAACAACGATCGTAGGCGGTCCGCGGCGATTCCAGCCGAGAATCCAATCCCAAACCCAATGACCATCCATACGCCTAGTTCCATCGGCGTTACTCCAGTCTCCGGCGATCGTCGCCACGACCTCAGTCAAGGGATTCCCGCTAGGACAGGTGGCTAGCGAGAGGAAAACTTAGCAGTGCGTCAGCCTTGATACTCCACGCCCGAATCAACGAGATGGGCTACTTTACCATATGGAGTGGCCTCAAGGTTGGGACGGCCGGTCCAAAGAGCGCCTGCCGGTGGTTTAGTCATCCAGTAATATGGCCCGCATGGGGCCATAAACACGGCCCATTTGGGCCTTCGCCTACCCGGTTGATCGGCGAATACTGTAGCGATCGAAGTGCTTGGTCCTTGCTCCTCCAGGGACGTCACGGCGCCTCGATCGGTCTAATCTGAAAGCCATCGCATCGATTCCCCTTCTCCATTGACGCGGTGGTCTTTCCTTTTCACCCAAGCCGCAGCCGTCTCATCCTCGCCTCGACCTCAACTTGGCAGTCGTCTACGGGCAAACGGCCGGAGAACGTTTTGCCTCCGCTTGTGTCTGTAGTTGGCCCGGTTGCGTTGTATAGTGCCGTGATCGAAGCTAGTTCTGAACGTACCAGACGCCTGGTTTTGCTCCGAGAGCTGCCTCTTTCTTGTCCATGGTCTCTGCTTTTTTCCGCGCCTGGCTGGGCCAGGATGCGGGTGGTCGAAGAGATCGGGGAAAGCGAGGCGCAGACCCCGACATCCAGCATCATGAGGAACACAGTTGGCATGAAGTCGCGGTCTTCGGAATCGGCGCTGGCAGTTGTGAGAGAAGCGGTGGTGTGGACTTCGGATTCGGACAGACACACGTAACTGTCCATCTCGGCCGCATATATGTTGGGTCCCGATTGGACCACCGTGCCAAGGTCTGCAACGCTCGACCCTCGTCCGACGGGAGAAAAGACAAGGACTCCCACAACGATCACTAAAAATAAAGCTATGGCCGGTAGTTTGTGCTTCATGTCCCCACGCAGTCTGACCAGATAATTTTTCGCCTGACCATTTCAGCGTTGGTCTAATTATCCGGCGGTATCAATGCCTAGGTCTGTGATTCGACACCGACACTCGGTGTGACGCGGGTCACTTACCCATCGGCGGATGCCATTGCTTTAACAGACGTGGAATGATATCCAGATATATAGGGCATCGAAACGTGAGCAGTTCGGACGCTCGACGACTTAAGGGTTTGCGTCCTCTTTGAATCTCACTACCAAAGTCTTCGGAGTTACCGGCAATTGAAACGTCCCAAGTTTCACCCCATGGACCTGGTCAAGGTTAGGACGCCCGGCCAACACGAAAAGCTGGGTACAAGACCCCCAGGCACGCTGATCATGGGACAGACCGCCACTGTGGAGATAGCCGGTCTGATCAACGGCGCCGCCTCTGCATCCGGCGACACCATGACCCCCGCTTATTACATCAGGATAGGAAAACTTCCGGCGATTCTGATTTATGAGGAGTGGCTGGAGGAAGCCTAAGGGCCCGCCCTAGGGCCATTCCGAGGCTAAAACGCCAAACGAGCCGCATGACCTGGCGGCGTAAGAGGTAAGGTGGAAAGCTCTAAATTCGAAACGACCCAGCGCGTGAGGGTCCGGGAAGCAGCCGAGATGACAGAATCGGGGAGAGTAATACCGGATCAACACGTGATGGGAATGACTGGAATCGTTGAAGCATCGGGCCTGGTGTATGGGTCCGGTTCCAGTAGCGACAAATACTTGTTGCCGGCCTATTTCATACGCTTGGAAGGTATCGGCCCGGTCCTGGTCGGCGAAGACTGGCTGGAAGACGCCCCGCCATAAAACTGATCGTTTCGACCGAGATAGAACTCGCCCAAGTGGACACGTTCGTATAAAATAATCGGCACTATGGGATTATGGAGGGCCGATTCGGCAAGTAACTTTGAGTACGACAAGATCCGGCGTCCAGATCGGCCTGGCCATCCTGCTACTTATCACTGTATTTTGGCTGATGGCGTCCCCGGCGTCGGCCCACGATGGTTCTCACGACACCGACTGCGGCGGCCCTCAGATAATTATCGAAGGCGGCAACCCTTCGCCATTTACCCTCCCCACTTAAGGCGATGAAACCCTCGAGATCGACCCTGAGGCCATTCTCACCATCCGCGGCATCAACCTGCCGGCGGACGCTACTCTCCACTGGGGCATCCAGGGCCTGGGGACGGAGCTTGCCGGGAAAGACGTTGATATCTCCTCCGGGGTCACCACCGTTGATGTGGCGGATTTCTCATCTCACGCCCGGGGTGTCTACGTGGTCGAAGGAGCATTGTTCAGCGGGCCCATAGAACTCTGCTCCATCCCGTTCGAATTGGACATCACCGGGTTTAGCGGCACGACGGCCATTGTCGCCAGTGGTGTCGCGGCGGTTGCCGGGGTTGGAGCTTTGGCGAGTGCTCCCCTCGCGGCCAATGGCCTTAGCGCCAAGCTGGATGCCAAGGTCCAGGTCGCTCGGCGCAGTCCGCGGGGCCTGCGCCGAATCCTACCGGTCCCTGCGTGGAAACGGTCCATTTTCAGCACATTTGTGGGCGCACTAACGGGCCTGGGACTGGCCGTTGTAACCCAGCAGGCAGGTATCAACCCACTTTCCTTGGCCAGCGCGGTCTGGGGCCTGGCACTGGGCGGCGGCGTCAGTTTTGGGGTCGGCTACTCTATCGGTGTGATCTAGACTTACCTGAAACCGCCTCAGGTGGACTGACCGGCAATTCCGATAACCCAATTGATCGACGGGATGTACAATTGCCTGGCGTTTTAATCGGGTAGACCGGTAATCGGTCTCCCGTCCGTCTTTTTGATTCGATAACGGCAGATGGAGGAGCCATGGCCAACCGCATCAAGCACATAGCGCTGCAAACGGAGAATCCCGCTGAGACCGCCGAGTGGTACAAGAGCGTATTCGGTCTGGACGAACTACGCCGCGTGCCCGCCGAGACCGGTGAGGAAGGAGTCTGGCTAACCGACGGCTACATCTATTTCGCCATCCTGAAGATGGGCTCCGAAGACGCCCCAAACCTGGGCGAAGGCCCATCCACGGTGAAGGGCATCCACCACATCGGCTTCTACGTCGACGATCTTGATGCGGCCGTTGCAACGGTCGAGGACCACGGCGGAACGGAGTGTCCCGGCAGCAGCAAGGCCAATCGCAAGTACAAGGGCCCGGACGGGCTGATGATCGACCTGCGTTTCCGGGGTTGGGACGAGCAGATCCGCGCCCGAAGCACCCTCTACGAATTGACTGAGGCCGCACCCGCCAAGACCGCCGGGGCCGCAGACTAGGTCCCGTTGGGACGTTCCTTGTTGATACAACCGGCGAACCCATAATGGAGTAGCTAGAGATGCCTGTAACAAAGCGCATTGGAGCGTTGGTGCCCGCCACCAACCCGGTGGTGGAACCCGATTTTTACCGGGTGCTCCCCCCGGAGATAACCGTTCACTTCGAGCGGATGTTCAACGGCGACTGGGGCAATCAGCCTAGATCGACGGAAAACACCGGCCACCAGATCGATATCTCCAGCGAAGAGGCGGCCACCGTCGATACCGCTCTGTTCGGGTTCGACGCCGACAAGATGAACGAGGATGTCAGCCGGGGAGCGCGTTCCCTGTCCAACATCAAGCCCGATATTCTGGTATACGCCTGCACCTCAGGCACCTATCACAAGGGCTACATCCAGTTCGACCGGGAAATGTCGGAAGAAATGAAGCTAGCCAGCGGTGTAGAATCCATCACCGCCGTTGGGGCCTGCATCGAAGCGTTCAAGTTCATGGGCTCCAAGCGCCTCAGCATCGCCGGCCCCTACCGGCATTTTCACCTCAGGGAACGTCTCAAGCCCCTCCTTGAGGAGGCTGGGTTCGATGTGGTAAGCGCCGACGGTGAGCCCTGGATGCAGGACTCGATGAACCCCTTGGAGATCGAAGAAGAAACGGTCCAGACCATCATCGACTTCGTCCCAACGGTGGTGAAAGACGAAGCCGACACCATCTTCCTGCCCGGCACGGCTTGGCGGGGCCTGGACGCAGTGGAGCCCCTGGAACAGAAGCTGGGCAAGACCGTGATATCGGTGAACCAGGCCACCATCTGGCTGGCCCTGCGCCGCATCGGCTGGACCGAACCCATCCAGGGCTTCGGCAGTCTACTGCGGAAATTGGTCTAGCCCTACCGCCCGTAAACGGGTGTCCGGGCCGCAACCGGAGCCTCGGGCTTTCGGGTCATCAAGAACAAGACTCCGCTGGCTAAATAGATGGGCAGGAAAGAGATCAGGACCACCATGTAGCTGCCGGTGCGGTCGAACATGTATCCCGCATAGACCGGCGAGACCAGCATCCCGAGGTTGAACGCCGTGCTGATGATCCCCATCAGGGTCGCGAAGTTGGTCCGCCCAAAGAAGTTGCCCAGCGCCACCCAGTTCAACGTGCTGCCGCCCTGCTCCATGGCCATCAACACGACAAACAGATAGACCGCGGTATTCCCGTCCAGAACCAACATGGCCACGACCGCCAGGGCCGCCGCCACCATGCCCCCGCCCATCATCGGCTGCAGAGGCACGCGGTCCCCCAGAATGCCCACTCCCAGCCGCATTGGTATCGAGAGGAAAAATATCAGGGAGAACATCAGGCCGGCTTCTCCCTGGGACATCCCTTTCCACACGAACATCTCCACTGAGTGGACCGATATGGCGCCCCACATGGTGATCCTTAGAACCGAGCCACCGAACAATATCCAGTAGGACCGCGTCCGCAGCGCCTGTCGCACGGTGAAGTCAATGTTGGCCGTTTGGACTGCCGTCTTGCCGTCCTGGGGCCGCGGCAGGTCAGGTCCGATCCCCATGCGTTCCGGCGAGTGCCGCACCATTGAACCCAGCGGAACGACCATGATTGCCATGAATATCCCGGAGTAGAGCATGACGTCGCGCCAACCGATGGTGCTAACGCCGATGGATATCAACGGCAGCAACACGGCGCCGCCCGAGGCGAACCCGGTGATGCAGATAGACATGGCCAGTGACCTGCGGCGGATGAACCACCGGTTGACGGCGCTGATCAGCACTTGGCCAAGGCCCGAGCTCTTTCCGACACCCACGACGCCCACGAAGATCACCACGAACAGGACGTAGTTGTGCACCCAACTGAGCGCCATGAAACCGGCGCTGGCCAGCAGTCCCCCAAAGATAATCATGGGGCGGGCGCCGAATTTATCCACGAACCGGCCGACGATGGGCCCGGCAAAGCTCCCTTCGGCCCGGACCAGGCTGAAGATCAAAGAGGTCTGGGTGCTGTTCAGTCCCAGGTCCCGCTTGATCGGGCCGAAAAATATCGCGTTGCTGTGAGAGAAGATCCCACCGGACAAAACACCCAACACAAAGGTGGCGCTTAGCACCCACCAGCCGTAATACGCGCCTCTGGCTTTACGCACCAACGGTATTTGGTTCAACATTCGTCAATCTTCAAAGGAGTAACCTGATCGGCCTCGTTAATAATATCTATATCTATGATATTAAACCACGAATACTATTCCCCATGCCACACCGGCGGCCTCTTCTCGGCGAATGCTTTGGGGCCTTCCAACGCGTCCTGGGAGCCCAGCACCCGGTTTCCAACCGTGGCGGTGAATCGCAGCGATTCTTCCAAGCCGTACCGTCGCCAGAACTGGGTTACGGCCTTGGTGCCCTGGACCGCCAACGGCGCGTTGGCCCCAATCATCTCCGCAATCTCGATTGCCCGCGGCATCAACTCTTCGGGTTTCAAGACCTCGTGTACAAAACCCAGCCGGTGAGCGTCTTCAACGCTCAATGTGTCTCCGGTTAGCATCAGGTACGAGGCTTCGCCGTAGGGCAGCACCCGCGCCAGGTTGTTGATCGCGTAGTTCGCCATGATACCCCGCTTCACCTCAAACAGGCCGAAGTAGGCTTCAGTGGAGGCGATGCGTATGTCGCAGTCGGTGGCCCGCTCCATCCCCGCGCCGATGGCCAACCCGTTGACCGCCGCGATGAATGGCTTCGGGTTCCGGCCAAAAGGCTGGTTGCCACGGTAGCCCTCGATCCGCTGCTCTTCGGTCAAAGACGCCAACGTGCCGTATAGGTCGGTCATCTCTTTCAAGTCGGCCCCCGCAGAAAAGGCGCGCCCGGCCCCGGTGAGAATCCCAACTCGCATCTCCGGGTCGGCGGCGAACTCGTCTAACGCAGCCCGCAGCTCCTCGCGCATGGCTGCGCCCTGGGCGTTCAGTCGGTCGGGCCGGTCCATGGTGAAGATGGCGTAGTGGCTGTCAAGGAATCTCTCGTAGCGCAGGTCGGGCATGGTGGTCCTCCGGTTTTGAGCTGTCAGTCGTCAGCGGTCAGCAATCAGCGGTTCGAAATTCTGGAGCCTAGCTTGCCAGTATCTCCTTCAGGGCGTCGTCCACGAACTTTGAGTCTGGCGGGTTGAAGCCGGGGCCGCCGGCTAGATGACCCCAGATGGACTCGATGGGGCGGAATTTCGCATTGGGCATCTGGGCGACTTCGGTCTCGTTGTCTTCCGGCGGGAAATAGAGGTCGGTCCGGCACGGCATGACGATCGCCTTGGCTTTGATGGAGCCCAGGGCCTTGCTGAAGTCTCCGTTGTAGAGGTGGTTATTGCTGATATCGGCATTTTGCCAGGTCCAGATCATCGACAGCAGGTCGTTGGCGTCGGCGCTGGTCCTCCGCGCCTCCCAGAAATTCACCAGATAGTCTTCCAGCGATTCGTAGCCCAGGTCCAGATAGACCTCTTCCCGGTAGAAGGCTTGGGAAACCGCCCAACCGGCGTACACCCGGCCCATAGCCCGGAGCCCGGTCAACGGCGGTTTCTCGTAGGACCCGCCCGCCCAAGCGGAATCGGCGGTGATGGCCGATTTGACCCCCTCCAAGAAGACGAAATTGTGGCGAGATGTCTTGGCCGAGCCGCAGACCGGCACGATCCGCTCCACCATCTCCGGGTAGAGGGCGCCCCATTGATAGGTCTGCTGGGCGCCCATGGACCAGCCGGTGACCAGGGCGATCTTTTCGATGCCGAACACCTCAGTGACCAACCGGTGTTGGCAGGCAACATTGTCGTAGAGGCTCACGCCGGGAAACCGGGCGCGGTTGTAGGGCGGGGCGGCGTTGCTGGGGGAAGATGACACGCCATTGCCGAACAGGTTGGGGACGATGATGAAATACTTGCCGGGATCCAGGGCCCGGCCCTCGCCGACCATCCCTTCATTCTGGGTGTGCCGCCCACCGAAGAAAGTGGGAAACACCACCACATTGTCCTTGTGGGTGTTCAGCCGGCCGTGGGTCTTATAGGCCAGCTTGGCCCCGCGAAGGGTCTCGCCCGACTGGAGTTCCAGGTCTCCAGCCTCAAATATCTCGTAGTCCGCTGTATTTACCGTCAATCGGTCCACTCCAAGCCGCCGTCTCGATACGCCGTGGGCAAGAATACCACGGGTCTGTTTTCCCGGTCACCGGCGGACCCTATCACGCGCCAATCAAACGGAGGGCGGTAACTGGACGAACTTTCATCTCCGATCGATCGACTAAGGCGGTGGTCCTCGAGTTCGTTGTAGTATGTGCCCAACAAGATAGATCGGTGCACTATTTTGACGATCAACACGCCTAATGAGTCTGGATTAATCGGGCGCCAACAAGAGTTGGCCGTACTGACCGCTACCTTGGACGACGCCCTTGCAGGCCGGGGACAGATGGTGATGCTGGCCGGCGAGCCGGGCATCGGCAAGACCCGGCTGGCCCAAGAATTGGCGCGCCACGCTCAGGAACGCGGTGCGCAAGTACTGTGGGGCTGGTGCCACGAACAGGCCGGCGCTCCTCCGTATTGGCCCTGGATGCAGTTGATTCGCGCCCAGGTCGAAACCACAGACGCTGGGCAACTCGGCCAAGACATGGGCCCGGGGGCCGCGGACATCGCCCAGATCCTCCCCGAGCTGACCGTCGTATTGGACGGATTGGACCAGCCGCCGGTGCTGGAACCGGAGCAAGCCCGTTTCCGCCTGTTTTTCTCCATCACCACATTCCTAAAAACAGTCAGCCGGTCTAAGCCATTGGTGCTCATTCTTGACGACCTACACTGGGCCGATGAATCTTCTCTCCTGCTGTTGGAATTTCTAGCGCGGGAGATATCGTCGAGTCGCACCATGGTGGTGGGTACCTATCGAGATCGCGAGGCGACCGGAAGCCGCCCACTGACCCAAACCCTCGGTAGCCTCGTCCGTGAAACCAACTTCCACCGCTTAGCGTTGGCGGGTCTTAGCCGGGAAGAATTTGGTGAGTTCGTCGAAGCGAGTGCCGGGATCACGGTGTCCGAATCGGCCGTCGGTTCATTGCATCAGCGCACCGAAGGAAATCCCCTGTTTGTCGGTGAGGTTGTCAGATCAGTCAGCCCGGAGGAGATGGGCCGGAACCAAGACTGGGTGGAAGATATCCCTCAGGCTGTCCGGGAGGCGATATCCCAGCGCTTGGGCCGGTTGTCTGAGACCTGCAACGACATTTTACGGTCCGCCTCGGTTATCGGGCGGGACTTCGATCTACCATTGCTCCGCACTCTGATCTCCGAGATCCCTGAAGACTGATTTCTCGATGGAATCGACGAAGCCAATAATATAGGCGTTGTCGAAACGATGCCCACCGGGCACGGAGGTTATCGCTTTAGCCACGCGCTGATACAACAAACGGTATATGAGGGGATCCCACCGATGCAGAGAGCCCAGATTCATGTGGCGGCCGCAGATGCGCTAGAAGAACTGCATGAGGGCAATCTAGGAGAACATGCCGGAGAATTGGCCTACCACTTCTCTCAGGCAAAGACGATATCTGGGCCGGAAAAACTCGTTCGATACTCCCTCATGGCCGGAGAGCACAGCCTCGACGCCCACGCCCATGAGGAGGCTCTGGCCATGTTCCAGCAAGGAATGGCAGCTAAAGAAGGGCATGAGATGGACGCGGATTCGGCGTCGTTGCTGTTTGGGTTGGGCCGGGC
>Ga0207991_1001524_pt1 | contig 14009 bp, 17 predicted proteins | sample ETN07SmetaG_FD_185786 | JGI IMG/M metagenome (GOLD analysis project Ga0207991, IMG submission 185786) | Marine microbial and viral communities from oxygen minimum zone, Eastern Pacific Ocean - ETNP2014F14-07SV275 (SPAdes) (version 2) | ecosystem: Environmental > Aquatic > Marine > Oceanic ... | reverse complement strand
CTCTCTGCAATCCTATCTCTTAGAACCATTGGTGAAAATTCCCTTGGTTGAACCAGCTAATTTAATTGCTTATAATTTCATTTTTGGTCTATTGCTGGCTCTTATTGGAAGCTATAGGGGAATATCAAAATACCTTCCCAAATAAAAAACGATATTATTCAAAACAACCTTTTGAGTTAAAAAAATGAAGTCTGTAAATTGCACGCTGTGTCTGAAGCCATGATTAACAGAATTCACTCCGATAATTAATCAAATAAAATATAAAATTGTTTAAAGATATTAGATTTCGTTGGGCGCTAATTGCGTCACTACTCGTAGCATCTGCTTACCTTATTTGGCCTACATATAAGGTCTATTCCCTTTCTGAATCTGAGAAATCTGAATTGGGTGTAACAGTAATGAAAGAATTAAAAGATGGAGCCATAAATCTAGGGCTAGATTTACAGGGAGGTATGTATGTATTGCTTGAAACGGATATTCCTAAACTAGTTGAGAAAATTGCCAATAAAAAAACAGAGGAACTAAGAAATGCGATTCAAGAGGCTGATAATCGTTCTATAAATAATCAGACAGATTTCTTTGTAGAATTTCTTACCGTTGCCAATAGTAGGGATCTCCGATTATTTAGAAATTACAATAATTTAGCCACAACCCGTGACAACGAATCGGTGGTGCAGGAACTTAAAATTCAACGGGATAATGCCATAGCAAGTGCCTTGGAGATTATCCGAAATCGAATTGACGAATTTGGCGTATCTGAACCTACCATCCAAAAATATGGCTCCAACCGAATTATTGTTGAATTAGCTGGTGTACAGGATTCTGACCGGGCACGAAATCTCATTCAACGTACAGCCTCTCTTGAGTTTACATTAGTGCTTAATGAACAATGGGAGCAGACGCTGAATAAAATAGATACTTATCTTCTCAGCGATTCATCTGTGCTAAATATTGATCTTGACTCTCCAATTGAAAAAGAAGAACTTACTGAAGCCGATACAAGTGGTTCTGCAGAAGATATTTTTATTGAAGAAAATATATTGTCTGAACCCACCTTTGACATGTCCACACCTGTAGAAATATTAAAGGAAAAACCATTTTCTGGATATCTTCGGGCAGTACCAAGAGGAGTGGGAGTTTTAGCCAAAGAATATCATATTGTAAAAGAAATATTAGAAAATTCTGAGGTGAGAAGAAAAATTCCCAGAGGTGGTAAATTCTTATGGAGCAACCAATTTGAAACCGCACAGGATGAAACGGGTAACTTTATTGAGTTCCGGCAGTTGTATTATGTGTCATCAGACCCTGAAATATCAGGTGGAATGATCCAAGAACCACAAGCTAAATTGGGAACTGCAGGAACGGATGTATCCGGACAATGGGTTGTAAATTTATCTATGAGTCCCGAGGGAACCAAAAGATGGAGTCGATTTACAGGTGCAAATATCAACCGTCAGGTTGCCATCGTTTTAGATGATAAGGTATTTATGGCACCGGTGATCAGAGATAAAATACCTTCCGGACAAACCCAGGTAACCGGATTTGCGGATGTGAATGAAGCCAAAGATATGGCTAATGTTCTCAGGGCGGGTGAATTGCCGGCACCGGTAGAAATTATTGAAGAGCGTACTGTGGGGCCGTCACTGGGAAGTGACTCGATAAATTCCGGTAGAAAAGCCATGTTTTTTGGACTCATTGCTGTGATGATTTTCATGATTATTTATTATAAAGGTGCAGGACTACTTGCAACGTTGGCTTTAATGCTTAATCTCATTATGGTAATTGCTATATTGGCAGGATTAGGTGCCACCTTAACGCTTCCTGGAATTGCAGGACTTATCCTCACCATTGGTATGGCGGTAGATGCCAATGTCATCATTTTTGAAAGAATTCGGGAAGAATTGGACTTGGGTAAAACTGTGCGGGCTGCAATTGACTCCGGCTATGAGAGAGCATTTATTACTATTCTGGATGCCAATGTCACCACCCTCATTGCAGCATTTGTATTGGCATGGGTTGGTTCTGGTCCCATACAGGGATTTGCTGTCACTCTCAGCACAGGAATTATATGTTCCATGTTTACGGCTATTTTTGTTACCCGTACTGTATTTATGTTTTTCTCTGAGCGTAAACCACTAAAAAGTTTGAGTATTTAATATGAGATTTTTAAGTAAAACAAATATCGATTTTATCAGCAAACAGAAAATCACGGGATTTTTATCCATCGCTCTTATAGTTGCAGGAATCGCATCTTTAATAATGAAGGGTGGTCCGTTGCTTTCTATTGATTTTACCGGTGGGACTGTTGCACAGGTAAAATTTGAAAAACCAGTTGAATTGGGTCAATTAAGGGAAACTTTATCAGATTATGGATTTGAAGGGGCTGAAATTGTAGAATTTGGTAGTCCCGATGAAGTATTGATAAAAACACAATTCTCAGGATCAAGTTCTGAAATATCTGAAAAACTAACCCTTGCTTTGGGAAATTCATTTACCTTGAGACGGGTAGAGTCTGTAGGACCGAAAATTGGAAAAGAATTGCAATCTGATGCGTTGAAAGCCATTGGATTGGCATTGATATTAATCCTTATCTACATTACGTTTCGTTTTGATCGTTATTATGCTTTGGGAAGTGTTATGGCATTAATTCATGATGTACTTATCACTTTGGGTGTGTTCTCACTTTTGGACTATGAAATAAATCTATCCATTATTGCTGCATTTCTCACCATTGTGGGATATTCCTTGAATGATACGATTGTGGTCTTTGATCGGATTCGAGAAAATATACCCAAACTCATGAAAAAAACGCTCAATGATGTGGTAAATATTTCCTTAAACGAAACCTTGAACCGTACGGTGATTACTTCATTGACCACCATGATGGTAGTGGTTATTCTATTTTTGTGGGGTGGAAAGGTAATCAACCTTTTTGCTTTTGCTCTCATTATCGGAGTCTTTGTGGGTACCTATTCATCACTGTTTGTAGCCAGCCCGGTGATGGTCTATTTTGAGAAGCGTTCAGCAGGACCGTATAAAAAATAATTCAGGATAAACGCTTGAACCATTTTAGAAAACTCCGAATGGATTATCGGAGTTTTTTTATGCAAAATAATAACAGGGAATAAAAAATATGTCAATAACAGCAGTAATTGGGGGGCAGTGGGGCGATGAAGGAAAAGGCAAAATTGTAGATCTTCTCAGCAAAGATTCAAAAATTGTAGCTCGATATCAAGGCGGTGCTAATGCAGGGCATACCGTGTATCATGGTGATTTAAAAGTGGTGCTTCACCAAATTCCATCTGGGATTTTTAGAAAAGGGTGTCATTGTATTTTGGGGAATGGTATGGTGGTTGACCCTATTGGACTCATGGAAGAAATTGAAATGGTTCAATCCCATGGTTTTGATACTACGGGTCAAATTCATGTGGCCATGAATGCCCATATTGTAACACCTATTCACAAAGCAATAGATGTTGCTACTGAAGCAGCAAACAATAATCGAATAGGCACTACAGGTCGAGGCATTGGCCCCACCTACGTGGACAAATATGATAGAGTGGGAATCCGTGGAGTGGATTTGTTGGATGCAAATTGTTTGCGTGAAAAATTAAATGCTAAGTTAGATTCAGCTATACAAACTGGGCAACTTCCTGAAAATGGGAAAGACCAACTTCAAGATCAGTTTCAACAATTTATGGTCTGTGCTGAACAGGTAGCATTGCTTGTATCTGATACTTTTGCATTGATTCATGAGTATGCTGAGCGGGGTGAAAATATTCTCATTGAAGGTGCACAGGGGACACTCTTGGATGTTGATCACGGAACCTATCCCTTTGTAACCTCATCTTCTGCATCCTCAGCAGGGATATCAACAGGTTTAGGTTTACCTACCAATAAAGTTGAAACCATTATAGGCATACTAAAAGCTTATATTACACGTGTGGGTACAGGACCTGCCCCCACAGAATTATTTGATGAAGATGGTCAAAAGCTTAGGGATTTGGGTCAGGAGTACGGTGCAACAACGGGTCGCCCTCGCCGATGTGGCTGGTTTGATGGCGTAGCCGCTCATTATTCTGCACGAGTTAACGGACTCACAGAAGTTGCTCTCACAAAGTTGGATATTTTAGACCACTTTGAAGAAATTAAGGTATGTGTAGCCTACAAATTGGATGGGAAAGAAATTAAGAATATGTCAGAAGTGTTGCATTGCTTGGAAGATGTGAAGCCGATATATAAATTATTTGAAGGATGGCAAGAAACCACGACTGGTATCGGGTCATACAGTGACCTGCCGGAAAAGACCCAAGAATACATCCAGTTTATTTCAGACTTTATTGGAGTTCCGGTAAAAATTATTTCCACCGGCCCCGGCAGAGATGAAATTATTCATAATTGAATTATTTTTGGAGTGCATCATCCATGTAGATGCACATGGATGCATGGATTAACATGGTTAATCCACTCCATATTAAATGATCGAATTCACCAACTTTAATTCACCCATTGGTAAAATCTATATTGCCGCTGTAAAAGAAGGTGTAGTAAAAATTTCATTCTCCAATGAATCACCTGAAGAATTGGAAAATTATTGTCAAAAGCATCTGGGGTCAGAAGTCCATCAGGGGTCAGATTTTACCAAATATGCCAAGCAACAAATACTAGATTATCTTGAAGGCAAGTCTCGATCCCTGGATTTCCCGGTAATTCATCTTAATTCACCATTCCGGCAGAAAGTATTAGAAGCAGAACGGAATATCCCTTATGGTGAAACCCGCTCTTATGGAGAGGTGGCTAAGATGGTGAATAATCCCAGGGCATCCCGTGCAGTTGGCTCCGCCAACGCAGAGAATCCATTACCCTTATATTTTCCCTGCCATCGTATCATCACCTCCAATGGTAAATTGGGTGGATTTGGCGGGGGACTCAATGTTAAGCAGTATTTGTTAGATTTAGAAGCGGATAATGAGACTTCTTAGATCCCATTTTCCACTTTACTTTAATACCCTTATAAATTCCCCATAACTCAGCAGTAACTTTTCCCCCTTATGAATGAACCAAATACAATTAAGAAGGGAATGGATGTTGAATTAGAGATTGAATCTCTTGCTTTTGGCGGCATGGGGGTTTCCCGGATAAACGAAAAGGTCACCTTTGTAAAAAATGCTATTCCGGGGCAGACAGTTACGGCCCGCATTACTAAAAAAAGATCATCTTACCTGGAAGCACGGTCATTGGAAGTGCTGAATGAATCCCCCCATTTTGTACCGGTAAAATGCGAACATTTTTCAGATTGTGGTGGCTGCACCTTCCAAAATTTAGAGTATGAGCAGCAAGTATCAGCCAAGGAATTACAAGTAAAAGATGTCTTTCGACGCATTGGCGGATTTAAGGATGTGGTTTGTGATTCCATTGTGAAATGTGATGAAATATTCCATTACCGTAATAAAATGGAGTTTACTTTTTCAAATCAGGAATATGTCCCCGAAAGTGAAAAGGAAAGAGAGCCATCTAATTTTGCATTAGGGTTGCATGCTCCTGGACGTTGGGATAAAATACTCAATATTAATGAATGCCATATCCAGACCAAGATTGCAAATGAAATATTAACAACCATTAAAGAGCTCACCAAAGATTTAGAGCCTTATAATATTCGAGAGCATACTGGCTTTCTACGACATGTAATGATTCGTGTTGCTGCAAATACTGATGAAATAATGGTAAATATCGTAACCAGCCGGGATGACCCCGATCTCCTTTCCCCGATTTCCGATACCCTAATAACCAAATTTCCCAGTATAACCAGCATCGTTAATAATATAACTACCCGGAAAGCTGGTGTATCCATGGGAGAACATCAAATTGTTTTGCATGGTAATGAATACATATTGGAAAAGCTGGGGGATTATGAATTTATGATTTCTGCAGATTCATTTTTCCAGACCAATACCAAACAGGCTGAAAAATTATATGACATTATTTTAGAGGAATCAGAACTCACAGGAAGTGAGATTGTGTACGACCTTTTTTGTGGGACGGGTTCTATTTCTCTGTTCCTTTCAAAACATGCAAAAATGGTCTATGGGTTTGAACTGGTTATGTCAGCGGTACAAGATGCTATGCAGAATGCAATTCATAATAAGGTAAAAAATGCCTGGTTTTTTGGTGGCAACCTTGAGAATCTGTTTCGTGAAAATACCGAAGCTAAAGAGTTAGAACATCCGGATGTAGTAGTGGTTGATCCGCCTAGGGCAGGGCTCCACACTAAAACAATTGAGGATATTATGGAAAAGTCTCCTAAACGGATTGTGTATGTATCGTGTAACCCGGCCAGCCAGGCACGGGATGTTGCATTGTTGTGTAACGAAAAGTATGAGCTTAAAAAACTCCGCCCTATAGATATGTTTCCACATACACCTCATGTAGAGAATGTTGCCACTCTCATTCAAAAATCAAAATGATACCAGCATTAGAAGTTAAAAATTTACGCAAGGTATATGAAGGCGGATTAGAAGCTCTAAAGGGAATAAACCTTTCCATCCCTCAAGGTTCATTTTACGGACTATTAGGTCCCAATGGTGCCGGGAAGACCACCACCATTGGAATTATCACCGGGCTTGTAAATATCACCAGTGGTTCAGCAACTATCATGGGTCATGATTCTGTAAAGGAGTTTCGGCAGGCCCGAAAACTTATTGGACTTTCTCCCCAAGAATTAAATTTTGATGTATTTTTCAGTATTGGAGAACTGTTAGAACTTCAGGCAGGATATTATGGATTATCAAATAAAGAAGCCAAAGAACGAACCACCATCATGTTGGAGCAATTTGGATTAACTGAAAAACGAAACTCCCGAGCTCGAGAACTTTCTGGAGGAATGAAAAGGCGTGTGCAAATTGCAAAGTCATTGGTGCATGACCCCAAAATAGTTATTTTAGATGAACCCACGGCAGGGGTGGATATTGAACTTCGGCACATGCTCTGGGATTATCTGCGGCAAATCAATGTGGAGGGCAAAACCATTCTTCTGACAACGCATTATATTGAGGAAGCAGAACAGCTTTGTGAAACAGTATCCATTATTAATGATGGTAAAATTATTGTTACTGATTCTCCTGATAATTTAACCCAGTCTCATGGCATGTCTGGTTTGGAAATTACGCTTACTTCTGAAGTTACTGATTTGAAATTAAACCCCTGGACTTTTAATATAATTGACGGAAAGATTCATGTGAATATAGACCATCCTGAAAAAGAAATGGCGAAAGTTATTAACCAGATTTCAGAACAAGGCAGCGGGATTGAAAATGTGCGTATTTACCGCAGTTCGCTTGAGGATGTTTTTATGAAACTGACCGGAAAATCTCTTCAGGTTGAATCAGACATCATTGAAACTAAGGAGGATCTTCTGAATGTTTAGCCGGGGATTCTGGGTTATAGTGAAACGAGAAATCAAGCGTTTTCTTTTTCTGTATAAGCAGACCTTATTTCCTAGTGTCATTTCTTCAGCACTATATATTATTGTTTTTGGTGCTGCAATGGGATCCCGGATTGGGGAAATCAAGGGAGTGGAATATATTCATTTCATTGTTCCGGGTCTAGTGATGATGGCGGTGATCAATCCGGCTTACCAGAATTCATCATCCAGTATTATGCAGGCAAAATTTCTGCGTTTTATTGAAGATATACTCATTACACCACTCAGCGGATTAGAAATCAGCCTGAGCTATATTATTGGCGGTGCGGTACGGGGGATCTTAAATGGTATATTGGTATTGCTGCTGGCGTATTTGATCACAGGGCTTCATATAGAAAACTGGTTCTTGACTTTGGTGTATTTATCTGTAGTTGCCTGGGCCTTTGCTGGAGCTGGAGTTATTGTAGGTATCTATGCCAAATCATGGGATAGCATTATGGTGCTTACCAATTTTTTCCTTATGCCGCTTACATTTCTTGGGGGTGTATTTTACTCCATTGAAATGCTGCCGGATTTCTGGCGCAATATTTCAATGGTAAATCCCCTCTATTGGATGATAAATGGGCTCAGGTATGCCACCCTGGGAATTGCAGAAACATCTCATGAACTGTCTCTTGGTATTAGTATTTTATTTGCAATATTTTTTTCAACGTTGGCTTCATTTATGTTTTCGAAAGGCTATAGGATTAAGACCTGATTTGGATATAAATTTACATTTCAACTAACAGCTGATTTTTGGAGGAAATATAACTATGGAGGAAGTTTTGACACAGAAAGAACAAATAATACATGATATAGAAAACACACCCATCATATTGTTTATGAAGGGTACAAAAGACCGTCCCATGTGCGGGTTTTCAGCACGGGTAGTAAGTATTCTAAATAACCATTCGGTTGTCTATCAGGATGTAAATATTTTAGAGAATCCTGAAATTAGAACAAACCTTTCGGCTCATTCCAATTGGCCTACCATTCCCCAGCTATTTGTGAAAGGCAAACTTATTGGCGGCTGTGATATTGTGATGGAAATGGAAGAAAAGGGTGAATTGGGTGAGGTGCTGGAATCTGCAGGGACTTAGTTGTTCATCAAGCAACTTTACCCGCCAACCGTAAACTGCTAACATTATGGGTGGGTATGCTTGAAGGTGTTTAGTTAATTACCCTATTGAATTAGTTTTCTGCAACCAGGGCTGGTCGCTGTACATTAAGCAACCTTGCTTGATGGGATTATTTACTTTTTCTTTCTACCTTTCCCACCTTTTTGTGGTGCTTTATATTCAAACCAGTCGTCTTTAGTAATTTCATGAAAGTAGGAAGCTTCTTCTATTAATATTTTAGCTGTGGTTCTTTTTACAGCAGCAATTTCTACCCGTACTCCCTCTGCTTTCAAGTGGCGAACCAGCTCAATAAAGTCTGAATCCCCCGACATTATAATTATAGTATCCACTTTTGAAGATAGTTGGGTGGCTTTAATTGAGAGGGGAATATCGGCGGATTTATGACAAGGGATTACGGCTCCGTAATAATTTTCATGGAGTCTTTCAGCAAATTTGGTTGAAATTGCTTTCCCTTCCCTGAAATAAATAAGGCGATTTAGCCCTCTGCCATTTAATAATCGGGGAACCAATTCATCGAAATTAACCATGGTGTGGTTGGACTTTGATTCTGCATGTATGCTACGTTCAATATTATTGCCATCACACAGAATAGCAACGGATTGAGTAATTTGGATTGCATCCATTTCTGTTATCTCTCTTTAAGTAAGTTATAAATTACCACTTTACCTATTGAGGAAATAAGAAAATAATAAAAGGCTTCTAATTAGTTCCCATTGCACGGTGAACAAACAACCCGGTATATTTTCCTCCCGTTTTACATGCCAATGAAATTATTTGACACAAAAATTATTGCGGTATCCAATCAGAAAGGAGGAGTGGGAAAAACCACCTCCGCTGTAAATATTTCTGCATATTTAGCTGTAACTGAAACCCCAACTCTCCTTATTGATATGGACCCCCAAGCCAATGCCACCTCCGGTGTAGGCATTGAAATTGGTTCCTATAAGCAATCCATTTATGATGTCGTAATTGGCAAAGCAAAACTATCAGATGCAGTTCAGAAAACGGATTTAGAATTTTTGGATGTGGTACCATCCAGTGCGCAATTAGTAGGTGCAGAAATTGAACTGGTGAGCCTCTTTTCGCGGGAGAGAATGTTAAAGGAAGCCCTGGAAGATGTGAAAGGAAAATATAAATATATCATTATTGATAGTCCTCCATCCCTGGGACTTCTAACCATAAACGTATTAACCTCTGCTCACACCATTATCATTCCCATACAATGTGAATATTATGCCTTGGAGGGACTCTCCCAATTGCTGAATACAATCCGCATGGTGCAGAAACATTTGAATAAGGAACTGGAGATTGAGGGTATTCTTATAACCATGTATGATCACAGGCTCAACCTCTCCCGGCAGGTAGTGCAGGAACTCCATGAATATTTTGGTGATAAAGTGTACGAAACCTATATTAAAAGGAATGTGCGTCTCGGCGAGGCTCCAAGTCATGGCAAGCCTATTTTACTTTATGATGCCACCTCCACCGGTGCCCATAATTATATGAATCTTGTAACTGAATTTCTGAATAATAATGGCTGATAAAAGATTAGGCAAAGGGCTTGATGCTCTCATTCCATCTTATGCGACGGATGATCGTCATATTGATGGCGCTGTACCATTAACTCAAATTATTCCCAATAGAAATCAGCCTCGACAGGAATTTAATCCCGAACAAATGGAGGAACTCACCGCTTCCATTAAAGAGAATGGAATCTTACAACCCTTAACGGTTCGTGAATTAGAAGGTGGGGATTTTGAACTAATTGCCGGTGAACGGCGGCTCAGGGCTGCAAAAGATGCAGGGTTAGAAACGGTTCCCGTTTATATTCTCAGTGTGGATGCTGATGTGGAAATGATGGAATATGCCCTAGTGGAAAATATTCAGCGTGTTGATCTGAAGCCCCTTGAGAAAGCGGAAGGATATGCCATTTTGAGTGGGAAATATGATCTTTCTCAAGAGGACATTGCCAAGCGTGTGGGGAAAAGCAGGCCAGCTATTGCCAATGCGCTCCGCCTTTTAAAACTACCCCCCGAAATAAAATCCAGTCTAAATTCCGGAAAAATCTCCACTGGTCATGCACTGGCAATTTTGGGATTGCGAAAATCTCTACAAATGATGACGTTGCACCAAAAAGTTGTCCGGGAAGAATTAAGTGTCCGGCAAACTGAAGCTTTAGTAAAGAAATATTCTGAATCTTTTAAAAATAATTTAAAGGTAAAAATAGTCGCTCCCAAACAATCAGATGTTATTCATATTGAAAATGAACTTATTTCACTTCTTGGAACAAAGGTCGCTATCAAAAAAAATCAAAAGGGTAAAGGAAAAATTCAAATTGAATTTTACTCTGAAAATGATTTTCAGCGGATATTGGAAATAATTTCAGGATCAGAAAAAAAATCGTAAATAGTATTTGCCCCCCAATTTTAAAACCCCCTAATTTTCTGGTCTGTCATTGTATTGAATAAGAAGTTTTACACCGTTTTTTTTGCATCTGATCGGAATCAATACAGTCGTTCCTTTCGGGTATCAAAAAATGGGGTCATCATTTTTACGCTTTTTGGAATTTTACTACTTGGGTTGGCTGTCATAGGGGGTTTACGGCTCGCAAACCGGGAACCCTTAACTCGCGAATTGAGAAGTTTGGAAAAAGACAGTGCGCTGTTGAAAAATATCATTAATGATTTGGAATATAGTATGGATATGGATTCTTCCAACACATATGAAAAATTTCTAACAGGGTTTTATTCTTCTCATAAAACGGGATACCCCAATGTAGCACCGGTACAGGGATATGTTACTCGGGGATTGCAGCATGAAAATAACCATTTGGGAATTGACATTGCAGCAAAAAACCTTGATGAAGTTCGTGTACCCGCTGATGGGAAAGTAGTATTTTGCGGAAAGAGTGAAGATTTAGGAAATACAATAATTATAAATCATCCTGGTGGATTTATAACTCTTTATGGTCATAATGATACCATTTTGGTTCAATCAGGGGATGACGTAATAAAAAATCAGGTTTTATCTCGAGTAGGAGAAACCGGAAAGAGTCAGGGACCGCATTTACATTTTGAAATTTGGAAAAATAATCAGGTATTAGATCCTCGGGAGATAATCCCGGAATATAAAGGAAAAGATGTTTCAATCAGAGAAACCAGAAAGTAAAACGAGCTCCATTCTAGGGCCGGAATTGGAAATTCACGGAGATGTTAAAGTATCCGGGAGTTTGCTCATTTATGGTAAAGTATTTGGAAATATCCAGTCAAATGGAGCTGTACGTACAGCCAAGGGTTCTGTTGTAAATGGTAATATTTCAGCTAAGGAAGCAGCCATTGGCGGTAAAGTCGATGGTGATTTAAAAGTAGAAAAAAAAGTGACTTTGGGTGACACATCTTTTTTATCTGGAAACCTGACTGCAGCCATTTTGACCATTGAAGAAGGTGCGAAATTCGATGGTGTTTGCAGTATGGCAAAAGATAGTAAAACTGCAAAGACTGAAACTTGATTTTTTATTTTATTAGAGGTGAGATAATTCAACGCTGATTTTGGGAGCGTTTTTTCATGTCTGATAATGATGGAAAAGGTCTGCAAAGAGCAGTTGGAGCATCCTATTCTGTTTTAGGAGCTTTAGGATTGTTTGGTATTGGGGGGTATTGGCTGGATAAATATAGAGGGAGTGAAAATTTCTGGGTGGTTATAGGATTATTGCTGGGTGTTGTAGTAGGGCTCTATGAATTATCAAAGCACATATTAAAAAAATGATTTTATTAATGAACATTATTATCGCTCTAGCAGGGTTTGTTGGAATTATAGCTGCAAGAAAGTTATCCAGACAAACTGAAAGGATGGATTTAAAAAATCACTTTGTAATTTTGGGAATCAAGGTAGTTTTCATTTCTGCAATCGTCACCCTATTTTGTTTGAGTACAGAAAAAAATACGCACGCACTTCTTATTTTAACAGGACTTTTTAATTTAATCGTGTTTCATTTTATTGAAGCATTTGCAACCCAAAAAAAATTGATAAATAACAGGAATTTAATTGTCTGAACAACATGATGAATCATTAGGCGAAATTATTCTCCATCATGTGACAAATGATCTGAATTATAAATTTCTTGATCTACACTTATTTGGCTACGATATTTCTATTACAAAACATGTAATCATGTTATGGATTGCTGCTGCAGTAACGGTAGGATTTGCAATTTGGGCTACTCGTAGGTATCGAGAAAATATTGATGCCCAGCCAAAAGGATTAAGTCATATTTTTGAAATATTGATGAATTTCATCCGGGAAGATATTGTGAATCCCAACATTGGTGTCAGCTATGGCAAAATGTGGGCTCCCCTTATTACCACCTATTTCATTTTCATTTTAATCTGTAATTTTCTGGGGATGGTACCATTTTTTGACCTGATTCCCGGGGGGAGTTCAACCGTTACCGGAAATTTTAATACAACAGCTGGATTAGCATGCATCACTTTTTTTGCCATAATAATTGCCGGAACAATGAAGCATGGATTTCTGGGATATTGGAAAAATATGATTCCCGGCAACGTACCTGCTCCCGTTCTTTTGATTTTAATTCCCATTGAAATATTAGGAATGTTTGTAAGACCATTTGCTCTCACTATGAGATTGGGAGCGAATATGACAGCAGGGCATATTGGGATGCTGGCAATTTTTGCCCTACCTATTATTCTCTCATCCGCACCCGTTGGGATTGCCTCTATTTTATTAAATACGGGTATTTATTTTTTAGAAATGATAGTCAGTTTTGTTCAAGCCTATGTATTCACCCTGTTATCGGCAGTTTTCATTGGAATGGCAATACATGCAGAACATTAAAATATAGAAGAATGAATATAATAAATAACAAAAAGGAGAATCATAAAATGTTAAGAATAAGAGCCATTGTATTAGGTATGTTGACAGTTGCTACTTCCATGGCAGCTGAAGGCGGTTTGCTTGGAGCAGGTATCGGTGCAGGGATTGTAGTGTTGGGAGCAGGATTAGGGATTGGTCTGCTGGCGTTTGCAGCAGCTAATGCCACAGCACGTCAGCCTGAAGCCGCAGCAGATATACGCGCAACCGTTAATCTTCCGCTCTTCCTTCTGGAAGGTGTTGCAATTATTGCACTCGTTGTCTGCATCTTAGCTGTTGTACTCTAAAAAGGAAAGATAATAATGATATTGAGCAGACTTATAATTTCTGCTGTGAGTATCTGTGGAGTTCTTTTTGCTACCGAGGGATCTGGTCATGGTGATCCAGTTCATGAAGGTGGATGGATGGAAAAATGGTTAAGTTTTGACCCAGGCTTATTCATGTGGACGATTGTCACCTTTTTCATTGTTCTGGCAATTTTAAAATGGAAGGCATGGGGTCCCCTCATCGATGCGCTGGAT
>Ga0207991_1001513_pt1 | contig 14062 bp, 19 predicted proteins | sample ETN07SmetaG_FD_185786 | JGI IMG/M metagenome (GOLD analysis project Ga0207991, IMG submission 185786) | Marine microbial and viral communities from oxygen minimum zone, Eastern Pacific Ocean - ETNP2014F14-07SV275 (SPAdes) (version 2) | ecosystem: Environmental > Aquatic > Marine > Oceanic ... | reverse complement strand
CCAATTAAGCTTTTTCCAGCATCAAATTTTTTAGACAGTTTTTCATTATTACTAATTTTATCAACGTGGTCATTTAATGATTTTATAATTTTTTCAGGTATTTTAACTTTTGCTATTGATGGTCCAAATGGATTTATTATCTGTAATTTATCTTCATCCATAACTAAATTTTAGTGGGGTTAGGCTGACCTTTATAAACTTTTTTCGGATCAAACTTTTTTTCTTTTTCTTCAAATTTCATTTCAATTTTTTTACCATCATCAATTTTTCCAAGTGGTATAGATCTATAAAAACAAGATCTATAACCAACATGACAACTTGAGCCATCACCAATATCTACTGTTAACCATATTGAATCTTGGTCATCATCAATTCTAATTTCAGTTACTTTTTGGGTAAAACCACTAGTTTTACCTTTATGCCAGATTTGTTTTCTAGATCTACTGAAATAGTGAGCTTCTTTAGTTTCGATAGTTTTTTTTAAAGCTTCAGTATTCATATACCCATGCATTAATATATCTTTGGTTTTTGAGCACATAGTAATCACTGGAATTAAACCATCATTATCAAATTTCGGTGAAAGCAAACTGCCTTCTTCTATTTCAGTGACATTTTCTCTTTTTTTAAACATAATTATGGAAAATTTATCATATTAAAGCATATATTACATATTTTAAAAATACTGATTTATATGTATAAGGCTGTTTATGAAATTAGTTAAAGAAATTAACAAAACATTTAAAGATAGTGAAAAGATTACTGAAAAAGAAGTTGAAGAAGCTTTCGTTAAAATTATTAAATGGATTGGTGAAGACCCTTCAAGAGAAGGTCTTTTATCTACTCCAAAGAGACTAATAAAAGCGTTTAAAGAGTATTTTAAAGGATACAACGAAGATCCAGAAAAAATTCTAGAAAAAACATTTGGTGATGTACTAGGGTATGACGATATGGTGATCCAAAAAAATATTTCATTACAAAGTCACTGTGAACATCACATGGCACCAATTATCGGGGTGGCTCATGTAGCATACATTCCAAATAAAAGAGTAGTTGGTTTAAGTAAATTAGCAAGAGTTGTAGAAGTTTTTTCTAAAAGGCTTCAAACACAAGAAAGATTAACAATGCAAATTGCAAACACTTTAATGCAAGCATTGGACGCAAAAGGAGTTGCTGTATCAATTGACGCCACTCATCAATGTATGACGATGAGAGGAATTAAAAAAGAACAGGCAACAACCGTAACAAATTATTATTTAGGTCAATTTAAAGAAGATTTAAGTTATCAAAATAGATATTTGAGATTTATCAGTTAATAAATCATTATCTAAAAGCTTAATTTTATGTCAGAGAATTTCAAAGCGATTGTAGTTAACCAGACTGAGAAAGATTTTACTAGAGAAGTAAAATCTATTGATAAAAGTTTTTTAAAACATGGTGATGTTTTAGTAAAAGTAGATTATTCAGGATTAAATTATAAAGATGCGCTTATACTTAAAAATGGTGCTAGACTTGTTAAAGAATTTCCACATATTCCAGGTATAGATTTTTCTGGTAAAGTTGTAGAAAGCGACAATACTAATTATTCACCTGGTGACGAAGTTATTTTAACAGGATGGAGAGTTGGAGAAATTTTTTATGGGGGTTATTCTCAGTACGCAAAAGTAAACGGAAATTTTCTTGTTAAAAAACCAAAAGATATATCAGCCAAACAAGCAATGATTATAGGAACAGCAGGCTTTACTGCTTTATTGTGTTCATTTGCAGTTAAAGCTAAAGAAGAATTGTTGTTGGGAGAAAAAGTAAATGACGTGTTAGTTACTGGGGCAACAGGCGGAGTAGGGAGTATTGCGATAATGGTATTATCAAAGTTAGGTTACAATGTAACAGCCGTTACAAGAAAAACTGAACATAATGATTATCTAAAATCAATTGGTGCTAAAAATGTTATAGATAGCAATGAATTCGAGAAAGAGCCAAAACCTTTGGACAAAGGTTTATGGGATTGTGCTGTTGATACAGTAGGAGGAAAAATTCTAGCAAATGTTCTTGCTCAAACAAAAGATTCAGGAATAGTTGCTGCTTGTGGAAATGCTTCAGATATTAAATTAAATACCACTGTTATGCCTTTTATTATTAGAGGTGTAAAACTTTGGGGAATAAATTCTGTTAACACTTCAAAAAAAAGAAGAGAGTTTGTTTGGGGAGAAGCAACTAAATTAATAGATTTTGAAAAACTTGAACAATCTATTAAAACTATAAGTTTAGAAGAGCTTCTTAATATATATCCAAAAATGCTAAAAGGTGAAACCTCGGGCAGATATATAATAGATTTAAACAAATAATGGATTGGGATAAGTTAAAAATTTTTCATGTAGTTGCGGAAGCAGGAAGTTTTACAAGCGCAACTGTTATTTTAAATATAAGCCAATCAGCAATAAGCAGACAAATTCAATCTTTAGAAGAAGATTTGAAAGTAAAATTATTTGAAAGACATGCTCGAGGCCTTACTTTAACGCAAAATGGTGAATATGTTTATAAAACTGCTCATGAAGTTATCAGCAAGCTCAAAGAAATTGAAACTTCACTAGGAGACCAAAAAAATAAACCAACTGGAAAACTTACTATTACCACAGTTAGAAGTTTTGGTACTCATTGGTTAACACCAAGAATTCAAGAATTTATGAATTTGAACCCTGAAATTGAAGTAGAATTAATTTTTGACGACAAAGAATTAGATTTGAGCACAAGACAAGCTGATATTGGTATTTTTATGAGAAGACCTAAACAATTAAATTATATTCAGAGAAAACTTGTGGATATAAATTACCACATATATGGATCAACTAAATATTTAGGAAAATATGGAATACCCAAAACTATAAATGATTTAACTAAGCATAGATTTATTTCGTTTGGTAAAGGAGCTCCATCTCCAGTATTTAATCCTGACTGGGCCTTAAAGCTTGGAAGTAAAGATAACAATAAAATAAAACCTGTTATGAAAGTTAATAGCGTGATGGGTTTGTTATTAGCTGTTGAAAGTGGCGTGGGACTTGCTGCACTTCCAGATTACTTAGTATCTCAATCAAATAATGTTGTAAAAGTTCTTCCAAAATCTGAAGGGCCAATTACCGAAGCTCATTTTGTCTACCCACAATCACTTAAAAATATAGCTAGAGTTCAGGCTTTTAAAAATTTTCTTTATAGCAAGTTAAGCGAAACTAAATTTTAAGCCCTAAAGCTATATAAACTGCGACAATCTGTGAGATTGATAATCATTCTCATTGACATTAATCACTAAAATTATTATAAAGTAAAAAATTTATGGAAACAGTAATAACACCATTTTTAAGTTCTTTTTTTATCCTTTTAAGAGAAGGGTTTGAAGCAATGTTAATAGCTGTATTAGTTTTCATGTATCTAGACAAAGTAAAAGCTAGAGACAAAAGACCAGCAGTTTTATGGGGGATTTTAGCAGGAATAGTTGCATCTTTATTTGTAGCATTAGGTGTTAAAAAAATTGCAGGTATTACACATGCTCATGAAGAATTATTTGAAGGTGGAGTAATGCTTATTGCTTCAGGAATGTTAGCTTATGTAGCTTTCTTTTGTCATCATGCAAAGCAACACGTTGAAGGAAAAGTTGATAAAGCCGTAGCAACAGGAAGTTCTTTTGTTTTATCTTTTACAGTTTTTCTTGCAATTTTAAGAGAAGGTTTTGAAATCGTTTTATTTTATGCGGCTTTGATTGGTTCTGGTATTTACAACACTGTACCAGTTTTTGGTGGAGCAATAATTGGAGCTTTAACATTGATTGGTGTTTACTATGGGTTAAATAAGATTACTAAATTAATTCCAATCGGTGCGTTTTTTAGAGCATCAAGCATTTTATTAGCAGTACTTGCTTTATATTTTGCCTATGAAGGAATTCATGAGTTTAGTGAAGGTATTGAAGAATTAATTCATTAAGTTATTTATTTTTATTTTCATAAAAAACTATATAATTAAATATAAAAGGGGTGTCTTAACAGACTGAGATTATACCCTAACAACCTGTCCGGTAATTCAGAAAGGGAGAATAGTGGATAAAATAAATTTTATAAGTCAATCAACAGCATTAACATTAGTTATTGCTACAAGCTTAATCTTTACATTAGTAGGATTAGTTTATTCAAAAAAATACAAAGGTATTAATAATTATTTAACTGCAAATAGAAATGTAGGATTTTTTTCACTTTCCACAAGTTTAGTAGCGTCAGCACTTGGTGCTTGGATCTTATTTGGTCCAGCTTCTGCTGCAACATGGGGTGGAATAGGTGCAGTTATTGGTTATGCTTTAGGAACGGCATTTCCTATGATTTTTTTAATCTATTTAGGAAAAAAAATAAGAAGTGAATTTCCAAAAGGTTCAACGCTAATTGAATTTTTAAGAAAGAGATTTGGCAAAAGTTTATTTAAATTGATTTTATTTATGACCATATTTTATATGTTCGTGTTTTTATGTGCCGAAGTTACTGCAGTTTCAATATTAATTAATTATATTTCCGGAACATCTTTGTGGATTACAGCTTTAATAATTTTAGTTACAACTTTAACTTATACGCTTTACGGTGGTTTAAGAGCTTCAATTTTTACAGACACCATTCAATCAGTAATAATTTTAGTTTTATTTTTAATTTCAGTTGTTTACTTAACTTCATTTATGGGCGATCAATTTTCATTTAGGTTCATTGCTCAAAAAAGCCCACATTTGTTAAGTGGTAGTTATGTTCCAAATTATACAGCTGGATTAACTTTTTTTATTGCTGTTGCTGCAACTAATCTTTTCCACCAGGGAAATTGGCAAAGAGTTTATGCTGCAAAAAATGATGAAATTCTAAAAAAAAGCCTAATAATTTCTTTTATAACAATTATTCCTATTGTTTTATTTATGGGATTTAGTGGTTTAGTTGCAGTGTCAGTAGACCCTAAAGTAATTCCTGATTTAGGTTTTTTTACTTTATTATTAAAAGATCAAGCTGAATTTTTATCATTAATAATAATAATTTTAGGACTTTCTTTAACTATAAGCACAGTTGATACATTAGTTAATGCAATATCAAGTTTGGTTATAGTGGATGCAAAAGCAACTTTTAAACTTAGTAAAAATACAGATTATTTAAGGCTTTCTAAGTACTTTATAATAGCTCTTTCTATTGTTGCTTTTATTATATCTTCTAAAGGATTTAGTGTTTTATACTTATTCTTGCTTGCTGATTTATTTTGCTGTGCATTTGTTCTTACAGTTTTTTATAGTTTCTATAATAAACATTTAAATGAAAAAACTGCCTATATATCTATAATTGTAGGTTTAATAGGTGGATTTCTTCTATTTCCTGCTCCTGATTTTTCAAAAAGCTTGTTAGTAGGCATTATTTTACCAGAAGAATTATTTCCTGATTTTGTGTTACAATCGTTATTATTTCTATCTTTCTTAATTGCTACCCTTATTCCGACATTTATTTGGAAGTTGAGATAATTTAAATTTTATATAAGATAATAACTAACATTATGTTAAACACTATTTTACCATTTATAGCACTTATTCTTGTAGTAGTATTTGTTCATGAATATGGTCATTATTATTTTGCCAAAAAGTATGGTGTTGGCGTCACAGATTTTTCTATTGGATTTGGTAAGGAAATTTTTGGATGGAATGATAAATCTGGCACAAGGTGGAAAATATGCTGGATTCCTTTAGGTGGTTATGTAAAATTTTTTGGTGATAGGAATGTTTTTAGCCAAACAGACCAAGAAGAAGTTTTAAAAAAATACAATATTGAAGAACAAAGCAAGTTGTTTATTTTAAAACCACTTTACCAAAGATCTTTAATAGTTGCTGCTGGCCCATTCGCTAATTTTATTTTAGCAATAGTAATTTTCTTTTTTATTTATACATTTATTGGAAAAGATTTTACTCCTGCTGTAATTAACGAAGTAAAAAAAGATAGTCCCGCTTATGTTTCTGGTCTTAAAAAAAACGATATTATTATTTCAATTGATAACCAAAAAGTAAAAAGTATTTTGGAAGTACCTAAGTATATTATGATGTCGACCGATGAATATATTGATTTTAATATTTCACGATCTAATCAAGAAATGTTATTTAAAGTTAAACCTGAAATGGTAATGAGCGAGGATAATCTTGGTAATAAAATTAATAAAAGAATGATAGGAATTCAACTTGGAGCCTATAATAATGAAATAAATCACATTAAATTAGGGCCGGCTAAGTCTCTATATTATTCTATCAATGAAGTTTATTACGTTTGCACCTCAACATTAAAATATTTGGTAAGTATTATTAAGGGCTCTGGAGATAGTTCGCAATTAGGAGGACCTATTCGTATAGCAAAAATTACAGGACAGGTGGCTGAATTTGGTATTTTGCCCTTTTTAAGCATGATGGCTTATATTTCTATTAGTTTGGGGTTAATAAATTTGTTCCCAATTCCTTTATTAGATGGTGGGCATTTAATGTTTTATAGTTTTGAAAAAGTATTAGGGAGACCTTTAAGTCAAAAAACTCAAGAAGGCTTTTTTCGAATCGGCATGTTTTTATTGCTTTCATTGATGTTTTTTGCAACCTTTAATGATCTAAAAGATTTAGGTTTGTTTTAATAATTTTTTAATAAAAACTTAAAAAAGCTAACAAAATCAACATTTTTCAAAAACACACAATATATTGTGGATTGATAATTTAATAACACTAAAAAAAAGCTTGATTTATCGTATTTTATAGCAATTATCATTACATAAAACCTATAAAATCGGAGCTAAAATGAATAAAAAACAATTAATCGCTAAATTATCAGGTTCTTTGAATCAAAGCAAAGCTGATGCGGAGCGAACTTTTGATATTATTACCAACACTATTCTGGATGCTTTAAAAGGCGACGATTCTGTGAAAATTGCTGGTTTTGGTACATATAAAGTAGCAAAAAGAAAAGCTAGAATTGGAAGAAATCCAAGAACTGGAGAACAAATCCAAATAGCTGCTTCACAAAAAGTGAAGTTTTTGCCTGCGAAAGCACTTAAAGAAGTATTTAACAAGTAAGCAAGCAAAACATTAGATTTAAAAGGCCCCAATAATGGGGCCTTTTAAATTATATAGATTTTAATGTATTTAGTACATCTTTAGCATGGCCTTTAACTTTTACATTTTTCCATGTTTTAATAATATTTCTTTTTTTATCTAATAGAAAAGTAGTTCTTACAATACCCATAAACTCTATGCCCAAAAACTTCTTTTTTTTCCAAACTTTATAAGACTTTATCATTTTTTTTTTTTCATCAGCTAAAAGATCAAATTTAATTTTATATTTAGTTTTAAATTTTTTATGACTCTTAATGTCATCTTTTGATATTCCGTATATTTCGCAATCTAATTTTTTAAAATCATTAAGAAACTTATTAAAATCATTAGTTTCTATAGTGCATCCAGGCGTATCATCTTTTGGATAAAAGTATAAAACAATATAACTACTTTTTATAGATTTTAGATCTACCACCTCATTGTTGGTGCTCTTTAATTTAAAACTTGGTGCTTTAATTTTTTTAATTAACTTCATTTTCCTCCCATATTTTTTTCCAGCTAAAGTTTGGCGATAGACCAAAAATTGAATTAATATTAGTGCAATGCATGGCTAACGATGGGATTGGACTTAAGCAATATTCTTTTTCATAAATTTCATGTAAAGGTTTTTCAAAAGGGTAATGCTCAAATTTGCACCAATTATCTAGTTTTTCCCAATATCTATCTATAATAACTTTACTAGTTAAAAAAGTACACAACGTTTCATTAACAGTTCGCCAATGTTTTTTATCACCCAAAAAAATTTTTGAGTTATCTGTTTTCGTATATAAATATGGATAGTCAGTAGGGCAAAGTATTAATTCATTTTTAAAAAGAGTTGATAGTTTTTCATAAGTTAAAATCATTTCTTTTATAGATTCTTTAGAATGAATATAATCATCTTCTACAAAATAAATTAAATCATCACAATCTTTTGATAACAATAAAGATTGATTAATATTTGCCATGTTTGACATTTGTTTTAAAGAAACTTTTTCGTTTTTCTCATTAATTGGATTTATTTTTTTAATAAAATTTTCTAAATTTAATGAAATAATTTTACTTTTAAAAAATTGTTTAGAAAGCATTAATCTCATTTTATCAATGATTTTTTGATCTGAACTATGATCAACAACAATTAAATCTAAACTAATATTGTTAAATAAATCTTTTGAGAAATTTAATGAATTAATTAATGAGTTTAGTGTCCTTAAAGTATACTCTGATTTTTCATTATCAAAAATTCTTTTTTTTGATTGCGTTAACATATGCACACTTGAACATGATCTTAGAATAATAGTAAGGGATTTAACTTTTCTTGTTATTTCAACATTACCCATAGGTATTGTTAGAGATCTTTTTCCAGCTATTGACAAATCGTCATCTAAATTTTGCTTTGTAACGGGTAAATAAAAATTGTTTTGATCAATTATTTCATAATTAAGCATTCTGCATACCTTTATGAAAAGCTTTTTAAATAATGATTTTTTATTTACTTTATTGATTTCTTTCATGTTAATGTCTTTTTAACTTATTATGAGCATTAAATCATCACAAACTCTTGTTAGTGAAGCATTAAAAATAGTTAAAACAATTTCGCCAAATGAAGCTTTAAAATTATCCAATGACAATTTGTGTAATTTAATTGACATAAGGGATATTAGAGAACTTCAAAAAGAAGGAAGGGTAGAAAATTCAAAACATATGCCACGAGGCATGCTTGAATTTTGGCTAGACCCAAATAGCCCATATTCAAAAGAAATAGATCCAAAGAAAGAAATAGTTTTGTTTTGCGCGGGTGGTTTAAGATCAGCGTTAGCAGCTAAGTCTCTTAAAGAAATGGGATTTGAAAATGTATCTCATATAGACGGCGGCTTTACCTCAATGAAAACAAATGGCTTTAAAATAGATTAAAATTTATTATATTCTTCCAAAGCAAAATTAAGCCTATCCTGACCCCAAAAAATTTTTTTATTAACAACAAATGTCGGTGCCCCAAAGATATCTTTTTCATAAGCGTATTGTGTCAATTGCTTTAGTTTATCTTTTATTTTTTGATCATTTATATTTTTTAAAAAATTGCGCTTGTTAATTTTTATTTTTTTTAAAATATTAAATATAATTTTTTCCTCATTTAAATTTAAAGCATCTTGCCAGTAAGCATCAAAAAAGAAGTCTATATAAGTATTTTTTAATCCATTTTTCACAGATAGTAAGCCTCTCATGAGATTCAAAGAATTTATTGGAAATAATGGATTAAATTTAAATTTAATATTAAACTTTTTTGAAACCATTTTGCAATCTCTAAACATAAACTTTGCTTTTGAATTAATAAATGCTGGCGCGGTAATGCCAATTAAATTATGAAGACCACCTAGTAAAATTGGCTTATATGTAAATTTAATATTTTCTGCTTTTTGTATTTTTCTAATTCTTTTGTGCGCTAAGAATGAATAAGGGCTTATAAAATCAAAATAGAAATCTATAGATTTACTCATATAGATCAATTTTTTTGTTATAGAATATTCTAAATAACCAATAAATAAATATTCCTAAAGGACCAATAAAATAAGTTAAGAGTAAAGGAAAAAAAACAAGAAACTTTGGCATATTGATTCTTTGATAATCCTTAACAATCCAGCTTCCACAAAATAAATTTATTGCTAAAAAATGTACCCAAAAAAGTATTACATAATTTTGATCAGATAAAAGATTTATTAACTCATCTAATCCTAAGTATAAATTAAACCCATTGAACAAATTAAAGCCAGTTTTATAAATTTCTAATATTAAATACAAATCAACAGCTGCAAATATTAATATAGGGAATATAGAGGTAACAAATATTTTACAAAGCTTTGTCTGTGGAAAAAAAAACAATAGGACCCAGAAAGGTATCACTCCAATGTTTAACCATAAATAGATCATCTCGATTGAAAAATATGTGTAAATTTGTTCGATCATATATACCAAAATATATTATATTACATACCTGCATGATTCCTATAAAAAATAAAAAAAAAACATTAGAAGTTACAATAGAAGAAATGCGTAATTTTGCATTTTCTTATATAGGAAAATATGCGCCGTCTAAACAACAAGTTAAAACTTATTTGTTAAAAAAATATTTAAGGCTCTCCATTCCTTCAGTTAAAAAAAAAGATATAACAGATTTAATCGATGTTGTTATAGTTGATTTAGAGAAAACAAAATTTATTAGTGATAAATTTTACTCTGATAGTAAAGCAAAAAGTTTAATACAAAGAGGTAGCTCAATAAATAAGATAAGAAATTATTTAATTTCAAAAGGAATAAATGATAAATATATCAAGGAAACAATAAGTAAAATTAAAGATGAAAATGAAGATCAAGATTTTTTTTCTGCAATAAAAATCTGTAAAAAAAAAAGAATTGGCCCATCAAGATACCAAGACAACAGACCTTTGTTTTATAAAAAAGATATATCAATTTTAGCAAGATCAGGATTTGATTTTGAAACTTCAAAAAAAGTACTTGAATTAGAAAAGGAAGATTATTTAAAAATAATTAATTTATTGTGATTTTTTTTTATTATTTTTGTTTAAATAGAAATTGGTTTTTTGTTTTATATAGTTTTTTACAAAAACAAAAACCAATAAACCAAAAATTGAAACTGAAACAATAATAATTAGAATAATTCTAATTCTTTCATCCATTAGAGATTATTTCCTCTTTTTAAAATTAAGCTTGGATTTTTAAAATCTTTTTTTCCATAAATAATTTCTTTACCATCAAAGTCAGTAATTATGCCGCCTGCATGTTCTAATATGGCATGACCTGCTGCAATATCCCACTCGCATGCTCTTGGCTCAGCAGCATAAAAATCAAATTCACCAGCTGCAATTACGCAAAATTTAAGAGAACTTTTCATTCTAGTAAAGTTTGTAATTTTATATTTTTTGTAAATGTCAGCAATTTCCGCTTTTGGATTACTTGAATATGCCACCGCATTAATTTCATTATTTAAACTTGTTTTTTTGCATGTAAGATTTTTTTTTAATCCATTGCTAACCTCAAAACTATTTGCTAATCCAAACGAATAAAATAATCGATTTTTAGCAGGCGCATTAATTATTCCCGCAACTGGTTTTTTATTTATAATTAATGCTGCATTTATTGTAAATTCATCTCTGTTATTGATATAATCATGAGTTCCATCAATTGGATCTATTAACCAAAAATCATATAAATTTTGATTTTCTTTATTTATCAAGCTTTCTTCAGAAACAATTTTTATATTAGGAGTTAAATCTGTTATTTTTTTAGTTAATAAATCGTTGACTTGAATATCTCCATTTGTAACAGGAGTATTGTCAGATTTAATTTTTTTCTCTAATCCTTTATTTCTTAAATCTAAAGAAACATTTCCAGAAAAAATAAAAGTATCTATTAAATTATTAACAATTTTTTCAATTTCTACTAAATTCATTTTTTTCTAATTTTCTTAATAATATATTATTTGAATTTATTACTTTTTTACCCACATTTTCAAAATTTACTGTCACTTTATCCTTAATTATAGATTGCACTTGGCCAATGCCCCATTCTTTATTAAGAGGATTAATAACTTTATCACCAGGCTCGAAATCTAGCATCATTTAAGATAATATATATTGTATATATAATTAAATATCACCATTTAAGATTGCTGAAATGAATTTATTAGGAATAGACAAAAAACCAAAAGATACAACTGTAGTCGTTGCGATGTCAGGTGGAGTTGACTCGTCTACTGTAGCCGGAATTATGAAAAATGAAGGTTATAATGTGATCGGCATAACTTTAAAACTATATGATGATGCCAAAAAAAATTCTCAGTCTAGACAATGCTGTGCTGGTCAAGATATTTTGGATGCAAAAAGGGTCGCAAACAAACTAGAGATTAAACATAAGATTTTATATTACCAAACTAAATTTAAAACAGCGGTTGTTGATAATTTTATAGATAGTTATCTCAGTGGAGAAACACCAATTCCATGTGTTCAATGTAATCAAACTGTTAAATTTAAGGATCTTTTTCAAGAAGCAAAAGATTTAAATGCTGACGCATTAATCACAGGTCATTATGTAAAAAGTGTAACTAAAAATAACATTACACATATGTACAGAGCAAACGATACAAATAGAGATCAAAGTTATTTTTTGTTTAATACAACAAGAGAACAATTAAATTTTTTAAGGTTTCCATTAGGCATTTTAAATAAGTCAGAAACAAGAGAAATAGCTCGCAAGCTTGATTTAAATGTTGCAGATAAACCAGATAGCCAAGATATATGTTTTGTTCCAAATGGAGATTACGCTTCTGTTATAGAAAAGTTTAGACCAAACTCATATAGCAAAGGCAATATTAAAAAAACTGACGGTACTGTTATTGGTGTTCATGATGGTATTATTAATTTTACAATTGGTCAAAGAAAAGGAATTAAAATTGCAGATAAAGAACCACTTTATGTTTTAGAAATTAATGCCAAAAAAAATGAAATAATAGTTGGACCCAAAAAAAAATTAATAAAAAGAAAAATTAGGCTAAAGGAATTAAATCTTTTACATGAAAATAACAAAGAACTTGAAAATGAACTTTTTGTTAAAGTGAGATCAACTGGCAAGTTAATTAAAGCTAAGGTTGAATTAGATAACGGTTTTGCAAACGTTGATTTGCAAGAAGATGAATATGGTATTTCACCAGGTCAAGCATGTGTTTTTTATTTAAAGAATAAAGAAGGATATAAAGTGTTAGGTGGTGGTTGGATCAAAAAGTAGTTATCCCCGTAGTTCACAAAATTTTTAATTAAAAAAAATTATCAACTAAAAAGTGATACAAATTAAATACTAATTATAATATTGTATTTATTAATTAAGAGGCAACTCTTAACTGGCCATCTAAGGAAAAACCGAGAGGTTCAAGATTAGAGGGCAGAAAACTCTGCATAGCAGCGCTAAACATGCGGAGTGACGGGTTCGGCGGTAGCGCGTACAACGACGGACCAAATCTAATCTTCTGGCAGGGAAACCTACTAGAAGATATGGGTTTTGATGAATTTCAAGTTTTTTGATTATTTATATATTAAAAGTATTTATATAAAGAAAGATAGCCTATTTTTTCTTATTCTTTTTTCTTGCACGTCTCTTTTTAGAGCCCATTTTTTTTGTCGTACTATATAGGCTTAAGCCTTTAATTTTGACTCTATGAAAAAAGTAATTAAACCCTTCGCAATCATTTTATCTAATTGTTTATTAATGGCGCAGGTAAAAACAGTTCCAGACCAAGTTAAAGTTGCATATATAGGCATTCAAGTAGAGAATGTTGAATCTTGGGTTAAAAGTGAGCTTGAAACAAAATTAAATGCTATTTTTAATGGTCTCGACCCTGAAAAGCTAATAAAATCAGACGAAGTAAATAAATTAGCGAAAGAAGAGATCGAAACTCTTTTTATAGAGATAAATGATCAAAACTTTCAGAAAATTGCAGATAAAACAGGGGCAAGATATATTTTTGCGGGAAAATTCAAAAATGTATCTCCTGATAAAAGTCGTATAATGATTCAGGGGGATTTTTATCGCTATAATGCACAGCTAAAATCTAGCTTTCGATATGAGGTTTTAAAATACTATGAACGCATGAATGACGAGGTAAAAGTTATTCAACAGCAAATGGTCGATTCAATTCCTTATAGTCCTAAGCCAGCTTCATTTAGACAAATTACTTTTGTTTTTGGAGGAATCTTATTACTTGGTTTAGCCTTTATGACCCTTACAGGAACAAATGTGTGGATAGACGGTGAAGGTGGTGGCGAAGGCACAAAGCCTACTGAAAACTAATGAAATATTTATTAAAACTATTTTCAATCTTTTTATCGATAAACATTTTAATCGTCCAGTTGGCTGCAGCCACGCCGCAGGACAAAACCC
>Ga0207991_1001510_pt1 | contig 14085 bp, 13 predicted proteins | sample ETN07SmetaG_FD_185786 | JGI IMG/M metagenome (GOLD analysis project Ga0207991, IMG submission 185786) | Marine microbial and viral communities from oxygen minimum zone, Eastern Pacific Ocean - ETNP2014F14-07SV275 (SPAdes) (version 2) | ecosystem: Environmental > Aquatic > Marine > Oceanic ... | reverse complement strand
CCCGGTTCTGCGATCGGCTAATTCTGCTGAACGGGGGTCGAAAAGTTGCAGATGGCAGTCCGTGGGAGGTGCTGACTCCTGACAACCTGCGATCGGCGTTTGGGGTTGAGGGCCTTGTGGAGCCGGATCCGGTGACGGGCAGGCCGCATGTGCTGTTGCTCGGGAGCGAGAGTTCGAGTCAGGAGGACCGGGTCGGGTCGGGCCGGAGGGTTCATTTGATTTGCGGGGCGGGCAGCGGTCGCGAGTTGATGCATCAGCTGAGGGTGGCCGGCTACACGGTGACTGCGGGGGTGCTTGGGACCGGTGATTCGGACCGGGAGGCCGCCGATCGGTTGGGTGTGGGTTATGTGAGCGCGCCGCCGTTTTCTGGGATTACCGACGAGCAGCATTCAGAACACAGGGAGCTGGTTCGGGCTGCCGATCACGTTGTTTTGTTGCCGATGGCGGTTGGGGTGAACAACTTGCGGAACCTGGAGGCGGTGCTTACGGCTGAAAGTTTGATGATGGTTGAGCCGCCCGATGGTGGGAAGGTTGCTGATTTCGCGGGTGGCAGGGCGCTTGAGTTACGTAGAGAACTGATTGATCGGGTGGGGCAGGTGCCGGAGAGTGCCGTGTTGTTCGAGCTTGCGCGCGTGGGGCGCGAGTGATTTTTTATCTGAGAGTTCGGGAAGAGATGTGCGGGTTGAGGGCTTTAGCGCGACGTGATTTCCGCATTTCTTCGGGGTGTTTGGCTGGACTTTTCGCGGCGGACGGCAAGGGATCAGGTTCCGTTAGTCGTGGCCAGGTGAGCTGTGTAATTGAGGGTAGCCAGGCGGTTGCCCCCGTTGTTGAGGGGATTGATTTCAATGGTGGTTACCGAGCAGTTGTAGATCTCGAAGTTTTCCATTGCGTGGTCGGGCAGGCCGAGAAGTGCGACCAGCAGGCCTTTCATGGCGGTTCCGTGGCCGACGAGTACGACATCGCCTTTTTCATCGGCGATCTTCGATTCGTGGATCCACGTTCGCGCGCGGACCGGGAGGTTTGATCGCTCCTCACCGCCGGGTGGGTCCATAGAGATTCCGCCGTTTCGGAATCGCTCGGGCTGTCGGGCGGCGATTTCAGAATCGAGCATGCCTTCCCAGCTACCGTAATCGATTTCGAGCAGATGATCGGAAGTGGCTACGGGTAGATCGAATGAAGCGGCGGTGCTTACGCATCGTTGAAGCGGTGATGACCACACTTTGGTGATGTTGAAAGTGGCCTTCGCATAATCTGCGGCAAGCTGTGCCTGTGCCTGGCCTTTTTCATTCAGGGGCTGGTCGTTTCGCCCCTGTTTGCGTTGTTCTACGTTCCAGTTTGTTTCGCCGTGTCGGATCATTATCAGCCGGGTCATGTTTACTCCATCTGTCGTTCGAGCGCCTAGCGTACACGGGGCGATACCGGACTGACATCCTTTGTGGCCATTCAGAAGTCGTTGCGATGAGATTAAAGATGGTAGCTTTGTTTGCGGCTCGTGCCGGGGCCTGGTTGCGAAAGGGATTGTGTATGGATGCCGGACCGATTATTTCTGCGACTGCCGTTGTGAAGACCTATCGGACCCGCGAGGTGGTGGTTGATGCGCTGAACCACGTCGATTTCGAGGTAATGCCGGGCGAGATGGTGGCCGTGATGGGCCCGAGCGGGTCGGGCAAGACAACGCTTTTGAACTGCATGTCGGGCCTCGACTCGATCGACTCGGGCGATGTGAGCATAGCGGGTCAGTTGCTGCGGACGATGTCAGACGATGCCCTGAGCGATTATCGGGCTACTTCGATGGGTTTCGTGTTCCAGGCGTACAACCTTTTGCCGGTGCTGAGTGCGCAGGAGAACGTGGAATTGCCGCTGATGCTGGCTGGTACTTCGTCGAAAGAGGCCCAGGCAAGGGCCGTCGAGAAGCTTGAACTGGTGGGGTTGGGCGATCGTACGGATCACCTTCCGGCCGAGCTATCGGGCGGGCAGCAGCAGCGGGTTGCGATAGCCAGGGCTCTGGCGAACGACCCGGCGATTGTGTGGGGCGATGAGTTGACGGGAAACCTCGATTCGACCAATTCGGCTGAAATCATGGAGTTGCTGACGAGGTTGAACAAGGAGCAGCACCAGACTTTCGTGATCGTGACCCACTCTGAGGAAGTGGGGGCGCTGGCCGACCGGATTGTGAGGATGAACGATGGTGTAATTGTCGATGATGGGTCGCGAGGGGACGATTCTTCAGCTTCGGCAGGTTCTTATGGCACAACGGCGGGTGCGGAAGGTTAGCCGGGTGCGCCGGGCGACTGAGAGTCAATTTTTTGGAAAAACTCTTTGGCATAGAGATGAACACGCTGGCCATTTCGCTTACTGGCGGCACGGTGGCGGTTCTACTCATCGTTCTGTTTCTGGGCTTGCGCAACCGGATTTTGCTAAAGCTTGCGTTGCGTAATATTCCCCGGCGCAGGGCGCAGACGGTGCTGATCATCGTGGGGCTGATGCTGAGCACGACAATCATCATGTCGGCACTGGCGATTGGCGACACTGTGGCGAGTTCTATCCGTACGACCGGGCTGGACTCAGTTGGGGAGACCGATATTCGTCTGACGTCGCCCGTGTTGGCGCGTTTCGGCGACGACTACCTGGACGAAGAGACTGTGGAGCTTGTGCGGGCCGAAGTCCGTGGAGATTCCAGGGTTGACGGTGTGTTGCCGTTGATAAGGGAGAATCTGCCGGTATTCAATGCCGCGACCGATAAAACGGTGGCAGGAACATCTGTGATCGGTGTCCCGCTCGATTCGCTGGACGGTTTCGACAGCCTGAAAAATGCTGACGGGGACCAGGCGGACATTCGTGGGCTGCTGGAGGATGAAATCCTCATAAACCGGTCTCTTGCTGAAAAGATCGAGGCGGGAATTGGCGACCAGGTAACGCTGGTTGGGCCGTCGGGCCGAAGCGAGTACCGGGTGGCGGATATTGTCGAGAGCAAGGGGCTTGTGGGCGGTAACGAGGAGGTGAGGTCGGCCGCGCTCCTGCCGATTTCGACGTTGCAGCGCGTGCTTGGTCGTGAGGACCAGTACAACGTGATCGAGGTGTCGATCGCGGGCGGCTTGCGGGTGGATGTGCAGGATTCTGAGGATGTGGCGGACGATCTTCAGCTTGCGTTCATAAACGATGAGGCCGCGGAGACGCTTTTCAAGGCGTTCAGGTCGCCGGTTTTAGTTACGGCGCTGGAGGCTGAACTCGAGGCCGGCGCGGGCGCGCGGGGGCCGTTCTCGAGCAACTCGCTGGCTGAGTTGGTGGAGGAGTTGAAGAAGGACGATCCTACCGATGAGTTCAAGATTGCGGCCACCAACACGATCACCCTGGCGATCGTTGCCGGTGTGATCGAAGAGATCGATGTGAGGCTGGCTCAGTCGTTGCTGGTCCCGATGTCGCAGCTCGTTGAGTTGCAGGTCGACCCGAGAAAGAACCGTGGGTTGGAGATCGCGGAGTTTATCGGTTCATTCTTCACGTTGATTTTCAGTATTTTCGGATCGTTTTCGATCATTGTCGGGCTGCTGCTGATCTTCCTGGTGTTCGTGATGCTGGCTGCGGCGCGGACGACTGAGATGGGAATTATTCGTGCTGTGGGGACGAAACGGCGTCACCTGGTGCAGATGTTCGTTTACGAGGGCATTGTGTATTCGATTGGCGCGGCTGCGCTGGGCACGATATTAGGGTTGGGGGCGAGCGTGTTGCTGGTGTACATCATGGGCACCGCGTTCCAGCAGGACGAGACGTTCAGTATCTCGTACGGGGTGACTTTTCAGTCGATCATCATTGCGTTCTGTGCGGGGTTGTTTATCACGGCGCTCACGGTGGCGGTTTCTGCGTACCGGGTTAGCAAGCTGAACATCGTGGTCGCCATTCGGGGTCTGGGTCAGGAGTTTGTGAGCGACGAGACGCCGAGCGCGGGAAAGCGTGCGAAGACGGTGCTGCGGTGGGTCGTTGGGCCGCTGACATGGGCGTATGGCACCTGGCGAATGAAGAGGGCGGGTCACGGAATCGCTACTCGCGTCGTCATATTTTTCCTGTTGCTGCTGGTCATTCCCTGGATTGTGACGTTGGCATGGAAGGTATTCAGGTTTTTCCAGCCGTGGCTGGCGTCGGGGTGGCCGCTCATTCCAATCGGCTTAGTGATGGCGCTCTCTGGTCTGCATGAGGACAAGCAGGTGTTGCCGTGGGCCCTGGCAAGTGCCGCCATCTGGACTGTCGGTGTGACGCAGGTAATCATTGGAGTGGGGCTCAGCCTGCGCCGTTTCCTCGACCGGAGGGGTTACCGTGAAGAGTTCCAGAAGCGCGTTTCCATGACGTTTATCGGCGGGGCGATGCTGGCGTTCTGGGGACTTCCTTTCGACGCCCTCGAAGGGATTACGGGCGAGTTGAGTGGCGGCCCCGAAATGTTCCTTCTTTCGGGTGTTTCGATGGTCGCAGCGGCGGTCTGGGTCGTCATGCACAACGCCGATGTACTGGTCTGGCTGGTATCGATAGCGACCCGGAGGTTCGGTAACCTGCGCCCGGTTGTGAAGATGGCGATTGCTTATCCGATGGCGGCGCGGTTCCGTACCGGGCTGACGCTTGCGATGTTCTCGCTGGTCATTTTCACGCTGATGATCTTTGCGATTCTCAACAATCTCGGGAACGTTATTGAAGAAGAGCCCGACCTGGTTTCCGGGGGCTTTGACATTCGGACTGTAATTGAGCCCGAGTTGCCGATCGACGACCCGGCCGACGTGATTGCGGCGAGCGGTGGTCAGCTTTCAGTTTCGGACTTTACGTTGATTACGGTGCAGGCCCGGTTGAGGGTGGAGGCACGGCAGGACGGGGTCGATGACCTGGGTTTCAAGCGGGCTCGGATCCGTGCGTCGGACGAGGCATGGCTCAAGAACAACCGGTTTGAGTTGACGCACTACGATCCGGAGTATGGCAGCACTTCTGAAGAGATCTGGGCCAGGGTTGCGGCGAATCCGACGCTTGCCGTGGTGAACGGCAACATGATCGAGACCGGTGGCTTCGGAGGCGACGATGATTTTGGGGGTTCGTCGCTCGGTATCAAGGGTGTTGTGGCAAGTGAGCCGGGCGAATTCGAGGGGGTGGATATCACGATCAGGCCGCCGATCGGCCAGGGTGGTGTTGGTAGGTCGGTGAGTCGCAAGGTGATCGGGGTGCTTGATCAGTTTGCCGATTTATATGATTTCGGATCGGCCGATATCTACATGAACCCGGCCGTGCTTGAGGAGCTTTCCGACAAGCCGGTGCCGTTCGTCGATTACAAGTTCAGGCTTGCGGACCCTTCGCGCACCGCCGAGATAACGCGGCTGCTTGAGACGGTGTTTATCGAGCACGGTATGTTGGCGAAGGCGACGGTGGAGGAGATTGCTGAGAACCAGGCTCAGAACGATGCATTTAACCAGTTGTTCCAGGGTTTCATGGGTCTCGGATTACTGGTGGGTGTGGCGTCGCTTGGTGTGGTGTCGTATCGGGCGGTTGTTGAGCGCAGGCAGTCGGTGGGGATGATGCGTGCGCTGGGCTTTAAGGGCCGGATGGTGGAGCTTCAGTTCCTGATGGAATCGGGCGTTGTGGCGGTGTTGGGTTCGGCGCTGGGTATTGGGCTTGGTACGTGGATTGCGTGGAACATATTCAACGAGATACGGTCTGAGACTGAGGGTGTGACGTTCGCGATTCCGTGGTTGAACGTGACGATTATCGTGCTGGTGGCGGTGGTGTTCTCGCTGTTGAACACGCTGATACCGGCGCGGCAGGCTTCGCGGATTAAGCCTTCAGAGGCGTTGCGATACGGGTAGGGGTGGGCTTGGGGGGCGTTATTAGCTCCGGGCGTGAGCAAGTCACGTATGCGGGCCCGCGGGGCAGGTCAGAGCCTGATGGCGTCGGAACCAGTTTTGGCCGTTGGGCACCTGGTTGGTTACGTGGGGTAGTACGCCTAGCCGGGGGAGTGGTGGCGAGGGGTGAATTTCCTGGCTTCCGAGATCTTGCGTGCGAGGTTCAGGTCTTCGGTGGTGTCGATGTCGAGCAGGCTGATGCGGCGGGGGTCGGTCCGTTCGAGTTCTTCGTCGGTAAAGAGGGTCACTGGCGGGTAGTCGGCTGCGGTGGCTTTTTCGATGGCGCGCCGTGGCGAGGTTTCGCCTTCCGATAGTGCGTGTGTGAGGAACGGGAGCCATGTTGTGGGCGGGTAGATGGCGTGCAGGGGGTGGATGACTCCGTTCGTGCGGGGGATTACGGCGGTTGGCGATTCGGGGCCATCGGCAAGCGATGTTGCTGCCATCGCCTGTACGAGGTTGCGTGAGACGAAGGGGTGGTCGCCTGCGATAACGAAGCAGAGGGGCGTGGTCGAAGCGGCGAGTCCGGCGTGGATGGCGGCGAGGGGGCCTTCGTGGGGGGTTGTATCGGTAACGACGTGCATGTTGAGCGCGATACCGAGGTCGGGGATGTCGTCGTCCTGGTCGGGTCGTACCACGAGTACGAGTTCGGAGCAGATCTGTTTGAGGGAGTCGGCGACGCGTGCGAGCACGAGTTTTCCGCCGATGTGGGTTAGCAGTTTCGACTGGTTCGCACCGAGTCGACGGGAGCGACCTCCGCCGAGGACGATGCCGGTTAGAGGTGCGGCGGACATGGAGTTGGTGTTTATTCGGGGATTTCTCCTATGGCGCCGAAGAGTTCTGTATTGGGGTAGAAGCGGCTCCACACGAACCAGAAGCCGGTCATTGCTGGCAGCATTTCAAGGCGTTCGCCTTTAAGTTCGCCTTCTATGCATTCGCCGCTGATTGCCCGCCAGGTGGATTTTGTCTGGGTGTCTTCGATGAGCCAGGGTTCGTAGTCTTCTCGCTCACCTTCGCCCGATGCGGTTGCTTCGGCGCTGCGTCGGTGCGGGTTTTTGTTGAGGCCATTGAACGTTAGAGTCCGACCATTGAGGGTCCGTGAGAACGCAACGGCGGTGGCGGAGGCGCGTTCCTGGAGCACCAGTATTGCTTTCCGACCGAGTTCCTCTTCGATCAGGGGTTGCTCGATCAGCCCCGGGTACGAGTAGGCCTTTGCTTCGCCATTGATGTCGAGGCCGAGCACGACGTCCTTGCCGTAGAGCCGTTTATCGGTTGGGTTGAGGCTGTGGATTCCGTTCCGGTCGGAAGCGTAGTAGCGTTCGAAGACGTCGAATTCGGGCCCGCCTTCCATCGACATCGCCTCGGTGTACGGGTGTGCCTGTTTCCATGCTGCCCATGTGGTGGTGATTACGGGAATCGGTTCGAGGGTCCAGCCTGCGAGTTCGCCGACAACTGCCTGTCCGATGAACTGCACGAACCCGCTGCCGTCGTCGTTGGGCATGAGTGGGGAGTTGAAGACGGTGTGGGTGTGCCTGCCGAGGGTGAGCGTGGGACCGCTGCCCGCTTTTGCGATGTAGGCCCGTGCCGAGTAGGTGACCGGCGACCATGAGACAACTGCGGGCGTATCGCCGAACTCTTCGTTTGAGGTTTCCCGGGCGGCGAGGGCGGCGAGGGGGTATGCCGCGGCTTCGCCGTTGTGGAAGATGCCGATTACGCGGTCGTCGGGGTGCAGTTCTTCATCGGCTTCATCGGCGTCTATGAATTCGGCTTCTGAAGTTGGGCCATGGCGCCTGCGGCCGGGATTTTTTCGCAGCTTTTCGTAAACGGGAATCTCCTGGTTTGGCAGGACGATGCTTACGCGTACGGCGAATACTCCCCAGCGGAGGAGGAAGTAGACGAGGAGTCCCGAGAAGTAGAACGAGAAGAGGATGTTGACGGGTTCAAGTGCGCCGGTGGCGAGGAACCCCAGCATGGCGAGCAGTGTTCCCGCGATGAAGACGGTGAGTGCGCGGAGTCGGGGGTTGAGGGTTGTCCAGAATATTTTCATGTGTTGAGTGATTTTATGGGTGTTTGGGATTTTTTGGTACTTGCGTGGGTTGTGACTGAGGGCAAGTTGCGTGGTGATTGATTCGCAGGGTGTTCCTGTGTTGGTGGCTGGTCCCTCCGCAGGGGTCGGGAAGAGGGTTGGTGTTGGGGCCGGGCGGAATTGAGGTGATAGTAGGAGCGGGAAGAGGGGTATTAGAGTAACGGGAAGAGTGGTGGCGTGGTTCAGGGAATGGCGATTGGAGGTTGCATCGGCGGTTATACTTCGGCGCTCTTACGACGCGCTGACGTTGAGGCGGGATTCTGTGGCGGTTGCGGGCAGGCGTTGCGGCTGAGGATTGCGAATCGACGGGGATCATAACGCAAGGAGATTCGAATATTGGTTGATGTAGCCGTGCGGGTGTCGGATGAGCTTCTGGATAAATACCGGTCGGTATCGAACGCTACGGTGCTGGGCGAGCTTTCCAGACGTGACTACAAGAAGGTTTACATGAACGGAGTGCACAGTCTGGCGAAGGGTCGGCGACTGGTGGGGCGGGCGTTGACGTTGCGTTATCTACCGTCTCGACCCGACCTGCAGGAGTATGTGACGAGGGGCGGTCACGGCGAGGGGTTCAACGAGACTCCGCGCTGGGATGCTCTGGAGGCGTTGACACCCGGCGATGTGCTGGTGGCCGATTGCATGGGGATGGGCGATACGTCGACCGGTGGTGACGTGGTCTTTTCCCGGATCGTGAGCCAGAGGGCGGCAGGGCTGGTTACCGATGGGGCGATTCGTGACGGACACAAGGTGGTTCTTTACGGGTATCCGCTGTATGCGGGGGGCAGCACGCCGACGATTGGCGAGCCGAATGTGTTGCCGTACGAGGTGAACGAGCCGATTCAGTGCGGGGGTGTGCTGGTGTGGCCGGGCGACGTGATTCTGGGCGACGATGATGGGATAGTGGTTTTGCCGGCTCAGCTCGCCGAGGATATTTACGACGATTGCGTGCATCACGACGAGGTTGAGCAGGCGATTCTGGAGCACACGATGAGGGAAGGTATTTCGCCGAAGTTGTTCTATCCGTTCAATGCGGATACGGAGAAGATTTTCGAGGAGTGGAAGGCGCGGCAGGGGGATTAGTTCGAGATGGGTGAGCGGCAAATAGAGATTTCGGCTGGCGATGTGATTGTTACTGCGGTGTTGAACGATTCGGACACTGCCGATGAGTTGTGGGCTGTGCTACCGATAACGGCTCGTGCCCAGACGTGGGGCGACGAGATTTACTTTTCGATTCCGGTAAGTGTGGAGGAAGCGGCCGATTCGCAGGAGACGGTCGAGATGGGTGCAGTGGCGTTCTGGCCGCCGGGTTCGGCGCTGTGCCTGTTCTGGGGTCCGACTCCGATGAGCGCGCCCGGCGAGATACGGCCTGCTTCGGCGGTGAACGTGATGGGGCTGATCGACGGCGATCCGACGGTGCTTGGCGGAGTTGCCGACGGCACCGAGGTGGTAGTTGCGCGGATGGGCGAGTGAAGCGTGGCAGCCGATAGTTCACAGGAAACGCGTTATTCGGAGTTGCTCAGGGCTTCGTGTGAGGATGGCTGGCGGCGGGCTCACGAGGAGCACCGGTTTGTGCAGGCGATGGGTGACGGTTCGCTTTCACTTGAGCGTTTTTCCTATTACATGCAGCAGGATTTCCTGTTTTTGATCGATTACTGCCGGGTGCTTGCGATTGCTTCGGCGAAGAGTCCCGACCTTGCTTCGATGGGGCGATTTGCGGCGTTGCTGGATGAGACCTTAAATTCTGAGATGGATTTGCACCGGGTTTTTTGCCTGGATGTGGGCATTTCCGAGGCCGAGCTCGAGGCGACGTTTGCGGGGTCGGCTACGACTGCGTATACCGATCACCTGTTGCGTACGGCTTACGACGGCACTATCGAGGAGCTGGCGGCGGCGTTGTTGCCGTGCCAGTGGGGTTACGACGAGGTGGGTCGGCTGCTGGAGTTCGTGAACCGACCTGACCCGGATTCGTTCCATTCGAGGTGGGTGGCGGGTTATTGCGATCCGGAGTACCGGAAGCTGACCGACTGGTTACGGGGTTTTGTCGATGAGATTGGCGCGGCTGCAACGGTCGAGGTGCAGGGTCGGATGGAGGCAGCTTTTCGGGCGAGCACTCGTTACGAGTACATGTTCTGGGAGGCTGCCTGGGTGTCGCGAGGTCGTTAGCGTTATGCTCCGGGCGTCGTCGGACGACTTGGTCGCGGGTGTGTCTGCGACGCGGCCCCTAGCCCATCCCGAAGGAGGGGGACCGGGCGGCTCGGCGAATAAGAGGGGAAAATGGCGAGTATGAAGACGGCTTATTTTTATGGTGGGAAGGACATCCGGGTTGTTGAGGAGGATGTTCCGATTCCCGGCGTTGGCGAGGTGCTGTTCAAGGTGATGTCGGCGGGGGTTTGCGGGTCGGACCTGCACAACTACCGGGGTCACAGGACGCGGGATGTTGTGCCGTGGCAACAGGGTCATGAGCTTTCGGGCGTGGTGGTCGCGGTTGGCGACAGGGTGAGTGGTCTTGCGGTGGGTCAGCGGGTTGGCATTGAGGCCGAACACCTGCTCGGCTGTGGTGAGTGTCGGTGGTGCCTCGCGGGTCAGTACCACGTTTGTCCCGAGCGCGGCGTTCGGCACGGGGCGAAGCAGGGGAGTCACGGCTTTTCGCAGTACGACATCTGCGTTGCCGGGAACGTAACACCGCTTCCCGATGAAGTTTCTTTTGATGCTGCGGCGCTGGTCGATTGCTATGCCTGCGGGGTGCACGCGGCGAACCGGGTTCCGGACGTCCGTGGGGATGTGGTGGCGATTATCGGTGCCGGCGCGATTGCGATGACGTTGGGGCAGGTGCTGAAGGCGCGCGGCGCGGGCACGGTGGTTCTTGTTGGCACACGTCGGCAGCCGGTCGACGTGGCGATTGCAGCGGGGTCGGCTGATATTGGCGTGGTGACTTCGGAGCAGGACCCGGTTGGTGCGGTTATAGATGCGACCGATGGCGAGGGCGCTGCGGTGACGTTCGAGACAGTTGGCGGGCAGACGCAGTTGATTCAGCAGGCGGTGGAGATGACGCGCCGAGCGGGCGTGGTGTCGGTGCTGGGGCTGTTCACGAAGGCCCAGACAGTCGACCCGGTGGTTGCGATGGAGAAGGAGATTTCGATTCAGTGGTCGAACAGTTTTTCGACTTTTAACGGCGAATCGGAGTTTGCGACGGCGCTGGGTTTGATCGTGTCGGGGAGTGTTGATCCCGGGTTGATCGTGACCGATCACTTTTCGTTCGATGAGATCGGCGAGGCGTTTGCGACGGCTGACGATAAGCGGAGTTCGGGTGCGATAAGGGTGATGGTTCATCCGAGTCCCGATCGGGGGGACTGAAACAGGGCCACTATTAACTCGGACGTGACAAGATATCGGTTTCATCAGGCGGTACAGCCGGGCAGGCCAGTTATACAGGAGATAGGTGTTGATTATTCGTCGGGCGGACCAGGAGGCGGTGGACCGTTATCCGAAGGTGCCGAGGTATGCGATTGTGAATGTCGAGCTTGGCAGTTCGAGTTTGCATGTTGGCGACCTGACTTTTCTGCCGGGTTCCAGCGTTCCGTACCACTACCACGATGCGGGTTCTGAAGAGACGCAGATCATGCTTACCGGGGAGCTCGAGTGCTGGATAGACGGCAAGCGGACGGTCGTACGCGGCGGCGACACGGTTACTGCTCCACCCGGTATCAGGCATGCTTTTCATAATCGCACCGATACTCCCGCCCGCATGGTGACGGCTTTTCCGCGGACTTTGCCTGAGACCGTTCATGTCGACGATCCCGAGCTTGAGGACGTGGCGGAACACCCGGCGATAATCCGTGCGGGTACCCGAAACGCACCTTTCATGGCGGGTGTCGACGGGGTTGAGCGCGCCGAGCTTTCGGGAGAGTTTTCCGGAGCTAAATCGACCTATTCAAACATTGTCGCAATCGAGCCGGGCGCTGCTCTTCCCGTTCGTCAACACGACCATGACGTGGTGTTGTTTGTGGTGGAGGGTCCGCTTTCAGCTGATCTGGGCGATGAACGGGGTGTGGTGTTGGAGGCGAGCGATGGGGCGGTGGTAAGGCCGGGCACGGGCTACGGACTTCGCAACGAGGGCGGCACGGTGGCGCGGGCGATAATAATTCACCCTGTCCTTCACCCCGAATGATCGTACTGGTTGCCACCCTAGTAGACTTGCGATCTGATCCGGGCGGAATTGACCGGAGTGGGTACTTAGCGTGGCCGTTGATTCTGGCCCCTGAAAGTTGTTGCGATGACGATTCTCCGACGTTCTGACCAGGAAGAGTCCACCCCGTTCGAGGGTGCGAAGATGTTGTTGCTGGCGGGGGCCCCGACGGGCGCTACGATGGCGACGGTTGGCGATTTGACGGTTGTGCCGGGCAGGAGATCGGTTTATCACCTGCACCCGAATACCGAGGAGTCGATTTTCATTGTGAAAGGCGAGATGGAGTTCCGGGTGGGTAGCAGTCGGTTCCGTGCTTCGAGCGGCGATTGTGTGCTTGCTCCGCAGGGGGTTGGTCATGGGTTGGAGAACGTTGGGGATTACCCGGCGCGCCTGATCACGATTTATCCGAATGCCAACCCGCAACGCGAGGCGCTGGACGATGTGGCGTATACCGATGGCGATCCGGGTCCGACTGTTTTCGTGCGGGGTAACGTTGAGCCGTACGAGTTTTTTCCGGGGATCAACCGGTATGACATGGTTGGCGATTTTCTGGGGGCTTCCTCGACATATTTGAGCGAGCTGACGTTCGAGCCGGGTTCGGTGGCGCCGAATCACTACCACCCGTCGCACGAGGAGTCGATGTTTTGCCTGGAGGGCGACCTGGTGGCGGTTTACGACGATGACAACAGCGTTGCGCTTGCGGCGGGCGATTGCTTTACGTGCGAGGTGGGTGTTCGGCACGGGATTTACAACGCGTCGAGCGCTCCTGCGACGCTGCTGGCGATTCATCCGATATTGAATCCGCCGCCCCGGGTTGATGTTGACTAGTGTGCGTGGGCGTTATGCTCAAGGCGTCAGAGGCTGACTTGCCAGATGACTGGCGTGAGCAAGTCGCCGCCGCAATCTACCCTCCCCCCGGCCCTCCCGGAGGAGGGGGAGACGCGCATAAGGCTCTGGGCGCCGACGCCCGGAGCGTAACGAGGGCTATTCGCCGAGGCGCATGCAGCTCATTGTGCGGGCGACGCCTTCCATTGCGTGGACCTGGTCGCGGACGATTGCGCCGAGTTGGTCGAGGCTGCCTGTCTCTATCACGCAGATGATGTCGTAGGGTCCGGTGACGCGGTCGACCTGAACGGTCTGTTCAAGTGATTTCAGACCGTCGAGGACGGTGTTGCTGGTGCCTGCCTGTGTTTCGATTAGCAGGTAGGCCCTGACGGATGCGGCCATATTGTTATTTCCGGTCGATGTTTTTGGACAGGCGATCTGGTTTGTGTGCCCGTACCACCGGTGCAGGGTTGTCTGGCTGTTGATGGTGGGGAGCGCGAGATTATAGTGTGTGCGGGTGCTTTTTGGCGATTTTATCGAAGAGGAACTAGATGACCACGGATGCTCGAGACCAGTTTGACCGGACAGCGGCAGGTTATTCGGTGAGCAGGGCGCACTCCGCGAGCGAGAGTTTACGGCTGTTCAAGGAGTTTGCCGGTGATCGTCGGTACGGGGTAGCGCTCGACATGGCTTCGGTCTCGGCGCCATTCCATATCCTGGTGCCACACCCGCGCCACCTCGTTTTCACTGGTCGTCGTATCAACAAGCAACAAAACACCCGACGCACGCAAAACACGCCGCGACTCAGCAAGAAACGCGGGAATCGAAGCAAAGTGGTGAGGGGCAGTGCGACAAATTACAAGATCGAGCGACCCGTCACCAAACGGAAGCGCGTGCGCATCGATAAACGCCCTGCCAACATTCTCGAGCCCGCGCTAGCCAGCAAGCTTTTCCACCTGCCCCAACATCCCACCCGAAATATCGCTTGCACTCAGGTAGTCGCACTGGTCCGAAACTGCAAAGGCCGTAAAACCCGGACCCGTCGCAATGTCGAGCGCTACCCCGTACCGACGATCACCGGCAAACTCCTTGAACAGCCGTAAACTCTCGCTCGCGGAGTGCGC
>Ga0207991_1001501_pt1 | contig 14128 bp, 13 predicted proteins | sample ETN07SmetaG_FD_185786 | JGI IMG/M metagenome (GOLD analysis project Ga0207991, IMG submission 185786) | Marine microbial and viral communities from oxygen minimum zone, Eastern Pacific Ocean - ETNP2014F14-07SV275 (SPAdes) (version 2) | ecosystem: Environmental > Aquatic > Marine > Oceanic ... | reverse complement strand
TCTTTAAGCTTTCAGTCTCCTCCTCTAAGCTGAAAATCTTAATCTTGGGATAGCCTGTCTTTTTTGGGTCCTACCACCTTCAGTTTTCCGGATGATTTTTTTCATAAATAATTCTCATCCCATCCAGAGTTAAAAATGGATCCAGTGTATCAATGACCGTTGTGTTTGAAGCAATCCATTCAACGATCCCTCCTGTGGCCACCACCTGCGCGTTTTGCCCCAGTTCCGTTTTAATTTGTCGAACCAGGTTTTCAACCATTCCCGTAAAACCATGAACTGCACCGGAACGAATACTATCTACTGTTGACTTTCCAATCACATTTTCCGGAGCCAGCATATCGATTCTGGGTAATTTGGCGGTGTGTTTGAACAGGGCCTCCAGTGAAATCTGAACACCCGGGAAAATGACTCCCCCAAGGTATTCCCCCTTCCTGGATACCACATCGAAAGTCGTGGCAGTGCCAAAGTCCACAATGATCAACGGCCCGCCATATTTCTCGAATGCCGCCACCGAGTTGACAATCCGGTCGGCACCCACTTCAGCAGGGTTATTGTAGAGAATAGAAATTCCCGTTTTGATACCCGGCCCCACCACCAGAGGCTCACAGGAAAAATATTTCCTCGCCATGTCTTGCAGAATGGGAACCAGGGGCGGAACGACACAGGCGATAACAATGTCATCAATGTTATCTATCCCAACATTGTTCGATTGGATAAATTCCTTGAACAAAACCCAGTATTCATCGGCCGTACGGTTCCATTCCGTTCGAATTCGCCAGTGAGAAAGGAGTTTCTTACCGGAAAATAAACCGATCACATTATTGGAGTTGCCGACATCAATGACTAATAGCATAATAAAACCAATACAATATTTCGGGGACACTGCGAAAATAGCAGAGCCTGCAAGCGATAACAACCACGAAAACTCGTTTGGCGGAGAACCTCCGCCCACTAGGCGTGGGGCCTACCAGGAATGGCTCGTTGAACCAAAAGTATCGTTGCCACCGGCCGCTGGCCGGCGCCTAGTGGTGGCTCCAGCCTTTTAGTTTCATGCAACCCAGATATCCCGCATGCTCCCCTTCGAATCCAAGTTCACGGCCCCGGATTTTGTGACTGAACTTATCCTTGTTCGCCGTACACTTCTGGGAATCTTCCTGGAATTCCTGCTCTCCTTTACCACTGTCCTCATTAATAAAATCTTCGAACCTGCGGTCTTCGGAGCAGCCGACCGACAAAATAAAAACCAAAATCAATCCGACACGTATCATTCAGTTCTCTTTCTTTACTACTTTTTTAAACGGGTAAAGGGGAAGCTATAGTTCCGCAGTTCAAACAGGGCTGGAAGCATAAACAGGGCGCAAAGGGTACAGGTTATTATTCCCAGCCCTACCACCGATGCAATGGACCTGACCCCTTCATGATGCGCAATATTCAAACTGCTGTAGCCTGCCAAACTGGTCAAGGCCGACAATATTATGGCGCTTCCTGTTTCTTGCAGTGACTTGAGCGATGCGCCCCTGGAATAATCCAGTATATGGTGACTGAGATATATACAATGGTCTATCATGATTCCCACGATAGAAGGGAGCATGACAATATTGATGAAATTTAATTTCACATTAAAAACGGACATGAGTGCGCCGGTCAATGCCAGACCTGTAAAAAGAGGCAGGAAGGTAATGACCGCCAAACGGATACTGCAAAGGTCCACCACAAGAATAAAGAAAACCAACGCAAAAGCAATGCCCATCGCCTTTGGGCCCTTTTCCTTGACCCAATCCAGAATTTCTGCCGCTATCAGGTTTTCATTTAAAACGGAAATCTTGATATTTTCCTCCACCACCATGCGCCTCAACTCGTCCATTTCTTTTTCCAACTGATAAATATTTTCGACACGAAAAAAGTTTTTATCTGCAGGAGAAAGCAACAAAACCAGATAATCATCTTCGGCGCGGAGTTTTTTCTCCAGATTACGGGGTATTCGCTTTTCGTCAAACGGCTCGACATTCACCAGCTTTTTAAAATTTTCATATCGGTCGTTTCCCAGTGAAAATTTGATAATATCCATATTGTCATAAACTGTTTTTCGAATCCGGCCGATCACATCCTTCTTCGACTCATATTCCTCACGACTGAACATATTTAAAGAATACGTAGCTCCTATGATGGTATGGTCCCCATTCCTGCGTTTGATTTTCTCCAGGGCTGTATGGATTTCAAACAGGTTTTTCTTTTCAGGCGTCAGGATCAAGGTAGGGGAAAAAGCAAAACCGAAATCATCCGTGGTGACTGTCTCATATTCGCTGGCGGGGGACTCTCCCTTGAGTTTCTGAAAATCATATTCAAACCTGATTCCGGGAAGAAGGAATAAACTCGCAACCATTAAAAGGAGGAACATGGCAGAAAGGAAATAGGGCGTGGTGGAATACAGGTTGGAAATTTTAAAAGTGAACAACCTGGGCCGAGGTTTCCTCAACCAATGGATTTTGTCATAAAACAATGCCTGCGCCGGAAAAATAAAATAGTAGCTCAAAAAAGCGCTGACGATACCCAGCGTGGCAATTTTTCCGAACTCTGAAAAACCCGGAAAATCTGAGAAGCTTAAAATTGAAAAAACACTTATCGTCGTCAGCATCGCTATAAGCCCTGACCGTCCTACCTGGGTCACAACTAGTTCCGCTGCCTCAGCAATGGTTTTTCCTTTGAGGAGTTCCTGTTTGAAGCGAATATAAAGATGAATCCCATAATCAATCCCCAACCCCATTAATATAGCCACCAGAAAACCTGAAATAACATTCAAGTGTCCGATGAACAGACGCGTTAACGCGAACGTATAAGTCAGCGACAGCAATAAAGGGAAAATGATGAGCGGTATGGAAAACCAGGATCGGGTGTAGATGAGGATAATACAACTTGCCAGCAGGGCCGCGAGCACCGCTGACTTCTTGAGGTCACTTTGGATAAACTGGTTTTCTTCCAACCGCACAATCAGCGAACCGGTAAGATTGATAACCAGATCCGGGGTATCCTTTTCGAGTCCTGTCTGGTCAATCGCCTCTTGAACAAGTCGGATATATTGCTCTGTAAAATCTGTGTCGGTAACCGTCCCCTTTGGTTGGACAAAGATATAATAATTTCTCTTCCGCTTTCCCCTATGATAGGGCCTAATATCTTCGAAGATATGATAGCGATCAGCAAGCGTTTGAAGCTTGGTCGGATTGAACAGTTCATCTTCCCCGAAAAACCCGCCGAACTGACCCCGGGCATAGTCAACCGCTTCCTCGACCAGGGATTCCAGGCGAAGCAGATCTGTCCGGGGCATTAACAGGAGTTGGCGGTGATTTAAAAACTCTTCGGGTATTTTTGAATCCACAAAATGGGTTCCGGGTACTTTCTCCAAAGCGCGGGCAAGCTTGCCAATCACTTCAGGAGCCTGAAAGGGATTCAGCTGTTCCAGAACAACCACCAAAGGACCCGACCCTCCGGTTTTGGCAACAACTTCATTAAATTCTTTTATTAACGGTAAATCCTGGGGAAGAAGGTTGTCCATCCTGGGGTTGAAGCTCAAGCCGCTAGCCCAATAAACGGACATCCCGCTTAAAAGGATTGCCAGAATCAGCAGGGTCCCGGGGTATCGGTAGGTAATTTTTTTGAAGCACCAAGCAAGAACTGTTTTCATACTCGAAGTATTGAAGGCGAGAAAAGCAAAATCAAAAAAACTTTTAACAGGGGAAATCTAATCAAACTTATTTCTACCTCTACCGCGCGCCACATTGGTTTCCCTGGCGGCTTTAATCACTGCGGCGGACACATTCTTCACCACCTTGGTATCAAACACGCTTGGAATGATGTATTCCGGTTGCAAATGGTCCTGGGCAATACAATCCGCTATCGCATGCGCCGCGGCCATTTTCATTTCTTCATTGATATGTGTGGCCAAGCAATCCAGTGCCCCCTTGAAGAGGCCGGGAAAACATAAAACATTATTGATCTGATTGGGATAATCACTTCTGCCTGTTGCCATGACCGCCACATGAGGCCCAGCCTCTTCAGGCAAAATTTCTGGAATCGGATTGGCCATTGCATAGACCACTGGATCTTTGGCCATTTTTTTAATGTCCTCAACACTCAATTGACGGGGACCCGAAACTCCGAGAAACACATCGGCTCCGGCAATGACTTCCTGCAAACTCCCTTTCAGCCCATCAGGGTTGGTATTGTCCGCAAACCATTGTTTGGCCTCGTTGAGGTCATCCCGTGATTTATGAATAGCCCCTTTCCGGTCACAGGCAATGATGTTATCCATTTTCAGTTGTTTGATCATTTTAGTACAGGCGGTCCCCGCCGCCCCAGCACCCAGAACCACAACTTTGATATCTTCAGGTTTTTTGCCCAAAAGCTTCAAGGAATTGATCAATGCCGAGGAAACCACGACCGCCGTTCCGTGCTGGTCATCATGGAAAACCGGAATATCCAGTTCTTCTTGCAACCTTTTTTCAATCTCAAAACAGTGGGGTGCCGCGATATCCTCAAGGTTGATTCCGCCAAAACCAGGAGCAATGGCGCGGACAGCGGCAACCACCTCATCAGCGTTTTTGGCATCCAGGCATATTGGGAAAGCATCGATCCCGGCGAATTCCTTAAATAGCATTGCTTTACCTTCCATCACCGGCATTGCGGCTTGCGGCCCGATATTGCCCAACCCAAGAACCGCTGTACCATCGGTCACAATCGCAACCGTGTTGCGTTTGATCGTCAACTTGTACACCTCTTCCGGATTCTGGTGAATCGCAGTACAAACCCGGCCCACACCAGGAGTATAGGCCATGGAAAGGTCATCCCGAGTTTTCAGGGTTTGCCGGCTGGTGACTTCTATCTTCCCCCCCAAGTGCATAAGAAACGTGCGATCGGAAAAGTGAATGACCTCTACGCCCTTCACCTTTTTCAATGCCGCAACAATTTCCTCACCGTGATCAGCCCCCGACGTATAGATACTGAAGTCCCGGATCGAAGCCCCTCCGGAAAGAGGACGAACCAAATCTATCGCCCCAATATGCCCGTTGAGTTCTGCGATTCGGCTTGTTACCTGGGAAAGTCCCTGAGTCTGGCCTTCAATTTTCAAACGCACAATAATGCTATCTCCTGCATTGGGTGTGAAAGCACCTTTTGTCATGACCTCACCTCTGGTTTTTGAGTTGGCGAATAAAACAGTTCATTCAATAATATGCCCATAATCTTTTCCCCTTTTGGCTCGAATCGTAAGAGAAAATGAGGTTTTGTAGCCGCAAAAGCCTAAGCCTACCATATTACCACTAAGTTCCTGAAATCAAGCTCCTGCCTTGGACCCCACCCTACCACCGCAAAACTATTTATACAAAAAGTCATAGTTAGATTGTAACCATTCTCCAGCGCTCTGCAAAGTTGCAAAGCAACACTAAATAATCTACTCTGTCATCCGATATCCTGGAGTGGTGCTTTTCTGGAAACAGAAAAAGGAGGGCCTTGGCTTTTTGGTCAGAGTGATCCAGGATATTGCAGAATAGCTCCCTCGATTTTCCAGTGCCTCAATCTGCGATATCCAAAAGATGAATTCTAAAGACAATGTTTTTCAATCCACACTTTCGCAACGTGTGCCCTGCGAATGCTGTGGTAATACCCAATTCCACCCTATCCTTTGCCGGGAGGATAACTCTCTCATTGTCCGTTGCGAACATTGCCACCTGGAATTTGTCAATCCTCTACCCGATCCCGCTACCATGCAAAATTTTTATCTGTCTGAGATGGTCGGTGAGGATCCGAGCCAAGGGTATTTTTCACAATATATTTTTGAGCGCCAAAAAAGGGAGGAGTCTTTTTCAAAGCTTTATCACTCCCGTTTAAAGCTTATCGAAACTTTCAAACCTGACAAAGGAAATCTTCTGGACCTAGGGTGTGGGGCCGGTTTTTTTGTGAAAAATGCCTTGGATAGAGGCTGGAAAGGGCATGGGCTCGAAATGCTACCCGAATATGTTAAATATGCCCAGGAAAACCTCGGTCTTCATCAAGTACACCAGGGATCATTGGATAACTCTCTGCCCTTTCAACCTGAAACTTTCGATGTTGTGACAATGTGGGACCTGATTGAACATCTCAGGCATCCTTTGGCTTGCCTCGAAAAAATCAATCGAGCCACAAAACCTGGAGGGCTTCTGGTAATCTGGACCCCAAATGTTAAAAATTCGATTTTTGTTAAAGAACAATGGTTGAGTTACGGGATAAAACAACATATCTATTTTTTTTCGAGAAATTCGCTAGAGCAACTTTTACAAAAAACCGGTTTTAAAATCGACTATATAAAAACCAACAAGGCCAAAAAAGGCCTTTTCAATCGTAGCGGCACCCAACCATTCCGGGAAGGTAACAAGCCGGAAGACAAACTCGGAAAATTATGGTTCTCCGTCAAACGTGATCTTAAAAACACCGTCAGTCCGTTGACCTATTTCGGCCCCCTGTTTGATCTAGCAGGATATGGGTTCAATCTGTTCATCATCGCTTCGAAAACTAGTGAAGTCGCATAAACCCGTATTTCGGCCAATTCCAAACAAAAATTTAGAGTTAGGAAAAAACTACCGCATTAAAAATGGAAAAAGTTCTCATAATTAGCTCTACTGGAATGGGTGACTGCCTTTGGGGAACTCCGGGTATCCGGGCCTTGAAGAAGACATTTCCGGTAGTGAAGATTGATCTGGTTGTGAATAAGATCTGGAAACCTTTATTCGAATTCAATCCTTACCTGAACCAAATTTTTACATATCGGGAACAATGGTATCGCCAGCCTTTTTTAGGAATTCAATTGTTTGGCAGGCATTATGACGCTATTTTAATTTTTCATGCCAACCGCAATTTTAAACGGATACTGCCCTGGTTTCGTTCCTCGTCCATCTGGTATCACCAGGATTTTGACTGGGCACCCGGATCACATCACGTCAAGATTAATACCCCCTTTCATGGAATACAGAGAAGGCTGATCATGCTGGAGAAACTTGGCGTGAAAGCAGATGGGGGACAGATGGAAATTTATTTCAATCAGGCCACACTGGATAAGTCGCGACAGTTTTTAGATGCTCATGATTTCAGTCCCGAAAAATATATTTATCTCAATTTGGGTGCCGCAGTTGAAAGCAGGCGGTGGATGGCAGATCGTTTCACTGAGCTTGCAAAGCGAATCCTCAAGACAACACCCTGGAAAATAATTTTAGGCGGAGGACCGGCTGAAAAAAAACAAAGCCTTAATATCTTGAACCAACTCAATACTTCTCGGGTTGTGGAGGTCTGTGACCAGCCTCTTATGGTGGATGCTAACATTATCTCGAAAGCTAGGCTCATGGTAACTGCCAACACAGGCCCCATGCATATCGGGTTTGCCATGAAAACCCCCATTGTGGCCCTTTTTGGAACCTACTGCCCAATCAGTTCTGGCCCGCTTGAAATTCCTGATCATTTATGCCGGGCCATAACAATTGATCTTGAGAGAAAAGATCATGTTGAGCAATTGGATCCGGGAGAGTTCCATTTAAGAAGCATAACGGTGGACAAGGTTTGGGAGCAGGTAGAAAAAGTGCTGGCAGAAAATTCGTAGTGTTTGCGGACTCAGAGTAAACTTTTGCAGTAGGTGAGAGAACCTATCCGACCCCCTGGCAATACGGAGAAGCTAACTTGTTTATGCAATGAAAATTGACAAAAAAACCGGCAGAGTAAAATCTCCACCGGTTTTTAATCTCAAACAAAATTTATTTGGGTATTACTTTGGATGCTTGAGGCCCCTTTTGACCCATGCTCTTCTCGAACTCGACCGCCTGGCCCTCTGTAAGGGTCTTAAAACCGTCCCCTTGAATTTCAGAAAAATGGACGAAACAATCTTCTCCGTCACTAGACTCAATAAACCCATAACCCTTACTATCGTTAAACCACTTTACTTTTCCCTCTGCCATAACAAGTAACCTCCAACATTTTTAGCGGCAAGGCCAATCAAGTCCCCCAACAAACCTTCCCAATTTTCACCTGAGCCCGAATTTCTGCCAAGTTTTTTAGCGCGCAAAATCAGAATAAGCCTTTAATCCGTTGTGTTGACGAATCAAGTCAAGAGGCTCATATACCGTTTCACACCGACACCCGCGACCCTGTTATTAGGAGCGGAGTATAACATCAAAAACATTGCGAGCCTAACTTTAAGGAGCGTTTATCAATCCAAGGCGAATCGTGACCCCGCATTAATGGGTTCATTTCTTACAGGTCACTACCCAAGTGTGAAAAAATAACAGGTTAAATTTCAAACATTTTAAGGACAATTAATGAAAAAATGGGTGAGACGATCTACGTTATCCGTTTATTTTCGTTGCGCTGGAAAGCCCTACTAAGTTTCGTCGGGAACCCATTTTTCTTCTGACAGGCTTTGCTTTTGAGCAGAAGTCAGAAACAAAAGAACCAGATAACCCGATCCCACCATGGGGATCAGAAAACAAAGGTGTTGCAGAAAAGCCAGGCTTAAAGCCAACTCGGAGGAAAGCCCATAAAATTGATAGGCCAGGAAAGCAGTTCCTTCGTAAATGCCAAAGTTTCCGGGGGTAATAGGCAAGACTGTCACCAGGTTCAACGCACCCATGACCAGTATGGGAGCCCAGAAAGGCAGATCAAGGCCCAGACTTTTTTGGACGGCCCAAATTCCCAGAGTCTGGACAAACATCATTAAAAGAGCCAACAGAAGACCAAAACTGAAAATTCGTACATCCCTTAAAATTTCCAGATGAACGGACCAACGTGACACAAATTTCCTGATCTTGTCTATAAAAGATATTGTGCCTTCTTTAACGCGTGGTTGCTTATGGGCAAGGTAAAACATGATGGAAGCAAAAAAGCCAATAACAACGACAAAAATCAGAATTGCCTGCCCCACTGGCTCCGGCAGGGGAACAAAAATTACCACCAAAGTCAGAACAAAAGTTTTAGCGAAACCTTCCATGAGCTGATCAAGTGCCAATACTGACAGGGCTACCGAGTGCCCCACCTCAGCTCTTCGGGCCAAAGCCACAACTCCCACCGCATGCCCCCCCGGGAAGGGAATGGTATTGCAGGATGTAGACATATAGGAGTTGGCTTGAAATATCCTGGAAAAAGGAACTGAACATTTTTCTGGCAGGAGCAAATACCAGAGCGAACTCCAAACCCCTAAAATGCAGGCGTTGAAAAAAACAGCCGCAAATAACCAGAAAGGGTCCGCCCGGGAAAATTCGATCCATGCCCGATCCAAGTCAATCGATTGCAGGCAAAGATAAAATAACCCGGCCACAAAAAACCACAGTAAAATAATGAAATATCTCTTTTTCAAAGCTTCGTTTTACTCAAAAAATGAGTAGATAGTTCCTAGTATAATATCCTGCCCAATACAGAAAGGATATCTCCATAATCAATATTATATATACTTTCAAAAATTCATGTTAATGGTAATCTAGCGCCCAATTGAGTTGTCCGGAAAAAAACAGAACTGGGGAACAATAAATGTCTGATAAGCAAATCCTGGAAATCATGCAGACCGTGCATTCTGTCCACCCGGATACCAATGTGGAGGAAGCAGTACAGAAAATGTCCTCTCAAAGAGTAGACGTGTTACCCATAAAAGATCTGGGAGAATATACAGGCATTTTCACCAAAGCCGATCTTATAAAGTTACTGGAAAAAAATATTGACCCTGCTAAGGTCAGCGTTTCCACCGTTATGTCAAAACCCATTCTCTCTCTTGATGCAAACACTTCCGTGGAAAAAGCACGGCAAAAGATGGTGGAAAATAAGCTCCGGCATTACGCCGTAACCCAAAACGGAAAAATTGTAGGCCTCATATCAATCATGGAAATGGACTCATGAGCCCCATCCCATTTGCAGAATCCCAAGAACCCGAATCCCTCTCCCATCCCAAAAACATGATTCGGGTCCGGTACCATTTTTGTCACCCATTAACGAACCCCACATTCTCACATCATGGATGAAAACATTTATCGTTTAATTTCACTTACCGGGTTTTTTCTGGTGGCTTTCATTGCCTGGGCTACCGGCAGTCGGCAAAAGATCAATGTAAAAACCATCATGGGTAGCGTGGTGCTAGCCTGGGTTTTAGGGGTACTAACGTTTTGGGTTTCCTGGTCTCGGTCCGCTTTACAGTGGGGCAATGATGTGCTGGTAGCCATCCTCACCGCTTCCCAAAAAGGAGCACTGTTCCTCTTTGGGCCTCTTGCCCTCGGCCCGGGGCAAACCATGCCAGATGGCTCCGCCTCAATAGGATTCATCCTTGCTTTTCAGGTGTTCCCCTCAGTAATTTTCTTTTCTGCGGCAATTTCCGGACTGTACTACCTGGGAATCATGCAGGCTGTGGTCCGATTTTTCGCCCGCATCTTTTACCGCCTATTGGCCCTGTCTGGAGCAGAATCCTTATCCGCCGCCGCAAATATTTTTGTTGGAATCGAATCGGGCCTGACCATTCAGCCTTACCTCATGAAGATGACCCGTTCCGAACTGCTCACCCTGATGACCTGCATGATGGCAACAGTGGCCAGCACTGTTATGGGAATTTATATCATCGCCCTGCACGATATTTTCCCCCAAATCGCGGGCCATCTGATTTCCGCGTCCTTGATATCTATCCCCTGCGCCGTTATCGCCAGCAAACTTTCACTGCCCGAGCAGAAGATACCGGAAACCCTGGGGAAATTGCCGCAGACCGATACGGATACCGAAAAATCCTCTAATTTCATGGCCGCATTGTTAACAGGAGGATCGCAAGGTGTTAAAATGGCTGTGGGAATCGCCACCGTATTGATCGTGGTACTCGGGCTGGAAGCTTTGTTGGATCTGGCGCTCGCTGAATCATTCGGACAAAACATTTCCGCGCAATTCCTGCTGGGATGGCTGACCGTACCCTTTTCCGCCCTTCTCGGACTGCGACCCGAAGAATGGCAACTGGCAGGCCAAATTTTAGGTTCAAGGTTTATAGAAACGGAAGTATCAGCTTACTTTGCCTTAGCACAGGCCCAGATTGCCAACCCAGTGCCGTTTAGCCAGCGATCGGTAACCATTTTAACTTATGCGTTGTGTGGTTTTGTACATCTTGCCAGCATGGGAATTTTTATTGGTGGCCTGACCGCGCTGGTACCATCCCGGGCTCAGGACATCACCGTGATGGGAGGGCGTGCCTTATGGACTGCTTTTCTCGCAACAGTCCTTACCGGATGTATCGCCGGAGCACTAGTCATAGACTGATTTTTCGCACTCTCCATTGCCTCTGGTCGATTCCGGCACTCATGGAAAATTTTCAGCCGATGAAGGATAAAAATATTAAAATATACCAACCAAGAGTCAGGGGCTTTTATGAATACTAAAAGACGTATCCATGACGGAATTGCCGGAGCGGTTGTGACGATTTGGGTTGCGTTGGGCCAATGGAGTAACCCGCTTTGGTTGCTGGTACCTGGTTTGTTGGGAGTCACGCTTGTTCAAAGTGCCTTCACCGGATTTTGCCCTGTCTATTTCATTCTCGACAGAACCTGCAAGACTAAAAAATAATCAATATTTTTTGAGAATCCGGTTTTAACGGCACCGATTCTACAGGAGGGTTTGAATCTGCCTGCACACCTTCCCCCCAATTAGAGGGTTACTATTCGGGCAAAGGCACTCCGGCAAAATCCCCCAGGTTCCACTTGTCATGCAGTTTTTGAACCGTCCCGTTTTTAAGGAGCGCTGTCAAACCTGCATCTATTTTTTGCTTCAGCTCAATATCATCTTTGCGCAAAACAATACCATAATACTCCGAGGTCAGTCTGGAACCCAGAAATCGGGTGTTTTGGGTTAATTGCTTATTTTTGTTAAAATAATAATTCACCTGCACCGAGTCCCCGACCACGGCATCGTTACCCTTATTGGCCAAATCGATAACTGCATGGCCAAATTTTTCATAGGTCTTGACTTTGATTCCATCATATTTCTGCAAAAAATAATAGGAGGTCGTGTTGATCTGGGCTCCGACCGTGGCCTTAACTTCAGCAAGGTCTTCGAGGTTGTCGACATTCTGGATATCTTTTCGGACCAGCACAGCAACCCCGCTTTGCAGGTAAGGAATACTGAAAGCCATGCGGTTTTTTCTTTCTTCAAGAATCGTTATTGAGCTGATAACCAAATCGAACTTTTTAGTGATCAAGCCTCCAAACAATCCACCCCACTCCACATTTACCAATTCATAGTCGTATCCGGCACTATTTGCTACCGCCTTAATCAGGTCAACTTCAAACCCATCCAGCTCTCCACGGTCATTTAAAAACGACATCGGGATGAACGTCGCGTCAATGGCAATGACAAGCCTGGGGCTTTGGGATTCCTGAGAACCCTGTCCACAACCCAGGCTCAAAATAAAAAAAACAGCCAGGATGAATTGTAAAATATATTTTTTCAATACTGAGCAATCCTGTAGTCCATCATGGAGCGAAAATAAAATTGTACGGGGAAACAAGGGAGAATTGTTTTCAAACACTATCCTTACCGATCCACTTTTCAAATTCCAGCGTAAAACAGGTTCCGCCCCCGAGTTTGCTTTCCACATAAACCCGGCCACGCATAATCGTCATAAACTTTTTGACAACGGTCAACCCAACGCCAACACCATCTATACAGTTTTTAACATGGTTCTCAAGCCGATAAAGCGGATCAAATATTTTTTCATGTTTATCTTGCGGTATCCCGCCCCCTGTATCTCGAATGGCAACGCAAACTTTTTCGGAGTCACCTTCGGTCAGGCTCAAGACGACCTCGCCCCCCTCCTTATTATATTTAATAGCATTATCCAATACGTTCAAGAATACCTGTTTTGTTTTACCAGGGTCCCCATTCACAAAAATATCACGGTTTTTATCAATCAAATTATCAAAGCTGACACATTCGCCTTCCGCCAAATCAGACATCGAGGTAATTGCCTCGCTTATAATTGCATCTAGAGAAACCTTCTGGGAAACACATTTCAACTCACCCGAATCAATTTTATTAATCTCCAAAACCTGATCAACAAGGTTCAACAGGTGCTTCCCTGCTTTCTTTATTTCATCAACGCTCTCACTTTGTTCTTCATTCAAAGGATCTCTTTCACGCATACTCAATAATTCAGAAAATCCGATTATGGCATTTAAGGGTGTGTGAAGCTCATGGCTCATTCGCCCCAAAAATTGGGACTTTGCCAGACTCTCTTGCTGGGCACTTTCCAGGTTCAGAACTGCTCTTTTTAAATCTGTAACCAGGCATTCATTCGTCTTAATCGTTTGGATTAGCTTTAGATGCGTCCCAACCCGTGCCAAAACCTCTTCGTCCCTGAAAGGCTTGGTAATATAATCGGCACCACCGGATTTAAATGCATCAACCACATCCTCAGTCTCAGCTTTCCCTGTCACAAAAATAATTGGAGTATTTTCAAAAACCGTGTCTTCCTTCAACTTCCGGCAAGTCTCAAATCCGTCCATTCCCGGCATCATTACGTCCATAAGAATCAGGTCGGGTTTGATTTTAGGCGCTATTTTTAATGCCACCTCGCCACTCGGGGCCATGGAAATGGAATAACCCTCCACTTCAAGGGTTTTACGTAGCACATCAACGTTTCCCGGAATATCATCCACGATTAAGATTGTAGTCTCGTTTTCCACTTATTTTTTCACCGAGTATTTTGAGGTTAGCAAAGCATGACTGTCTCAATAATGTATTAGATGTGAAAATCTCCCCCAGGGTCCAAATTTGGGGACAAACTCCCTTCAATCTTTTCCGGCTTTATCCCTGCCACGGATACTCAACCATTCCTTAGCCAGACTTTCAGCTTGCGCGATTTCTTCAGGTGTCATTCTTTTTTTGAGAAAGCCCTTATTGCTCACCGCGCCCGGATCGCCTTTTCCCGCTATGTTGAACCACATGCATGCTTTCACAAAATCCCGCCGAACCCCAACGCCAGTCATATACATCACGCCAATATTATTGGGAGCATCCCTATTTCCTGCTTCCGCCGCTTTCCGGTACCATTTCATCGCTTCTTCATAGTTCCGGGCAACACCTTCCCCCTCTTCATACATCACTC
>Ga0207991_1001498_pt1 | contig 14148 bp, 10 predicted proteins | sample ETN07SmetaG_FD_185786 | JGI IMG/M metagenome (GOLD analysis project Ga0207991, IMG submission 185786) | Marine microbial and viral communities from oxygen minimum zone, Eastern Pacific Ocean - ETNP2014F14-07SV275 (SPAdes) (version 2) | ecosystem: Environmental > Aquatic > Marine > Oceanic ... | reverse complement strand
TAACTATTGCCGTACATTTCCGTATCGGATATTCTTTTTGTGACTTTAATATGCAAAAGGTGATCAAGAATACCTTTTTGTATTGAAAGAAACTGATCATGAATTTTAGGATCATACGTTCCGCTAAATCCTCGACGCTCTAATTGTAGATAATCAAAGGTACCTTCTGGAATCTCAAACGCATTCGGCGCAAAAACATATTTATTCAATAAGGTCATTGCCCACTTTTGTTTAGTTTCCGATACAGGAGAAAATGGGGTACCCTTATCTTTTTGACCCACGAAGGATCTATCTATCAATACACCGCCCACATACCGAGAAACTACACCAGCAGAAGAAGAATATTCCCGAATGAGAATATTATATGCATCAAAAAATGCGTGATAAGATTTCCCATTTTTCTCATATCTTTCTCTTAGGCCTCTGAATAGCAATCGTACATGGTCCATCCTGTCTTTAGCATATCCTACAGGGTCATCGCTCATATCACCAATCATTATACGGGGGTCTATGCCTTTCCCGGGAGATCTCATATCATCTGCGTCATTTCCAAAACCAAGCTCATTTTTTGTGGATTGGTTTAACAAAAACTCTGTCCGCAATTTTTCTTCCAACTGACTTTCCAAAGAGGGTGTATACCCAAATTGGATTGCCCAAATATCATAAGGACCCGGTGTTGTAGAATAAAATTGGCCATGGTGTTTTGAATCTTTATTTACATTGGCTGAAACATAATCCATAACAGATGAAGTTAGGCCAACTGGTTCCGTAACGTTTCTATCATGTATATTTTGAAGGCTGTGTAGGTTGCTCGCATAGAAGTTGTGATTCAATCCGAGGGTATGCCCAACCTCGTGGAGCGTTAACTTGACCAAACTTTCATAAATCAAACGATGTTGCTCAAGTTGAGAAAAATCATCTAAACTACTCAAGGCGGTCATACCAAATAAATTCCCCTGATGTAAATAAGAACCAACCATACACGTATTTTTAGGATCAATATTTAGCTCAACATTCAGAGTTTTATGAAGTTTTTCATACTTCACTCGATTTGTAAAATAAACATACTCAAGCATAATATCTGCTCCAAGAATTTGACCCGTTCTTGGGTTCACAAAACTCGGGCCATAGCCACCGAAAGGAGGCCTTGGCGATGATGTCCATCTCAATACATTGTATCGTATATCTCCTGCGTCCCAACTTGCATCGTCCGGTTGAACTTGAACTTGGATTGCATTTTTAAAACCCGCTTTTTCAAAAGCCTTATTCCAAGCCAGTACCCCCTCTTTAATCGCATCGCGAAACTCATGTGGTGTTGTATTTTCAATCCACCAAACAATAGGGTTTACCGGCTCAGACATTTCCTGAAGCTGGTCCTTCTTTTCCAGAGACCAACGATGAACCAGGTCCCTATAAGGTGTCACATCATCCGGCGTGGTCATGTCTGTAACTTGGGTCGTAAAATAGCCAACACGCACATCCTCGAATCGTGGCTGGTAATTATTGATTGGCATTTGGATAAAACTGTGCTGGATCCTGACATTCACAGAACGGGCATCGGTCAAGCCGCGATCCGAGCCCCAGTTGGTTGGAAATGGGTTTGTATAAACATACTGTACAATCAAATCTGTATTTTCAGGGTAATTATGGATGCCGTCATATTTTGTTCGTTCTTTTGCCAGTTTGCCAAGTTTAAACGGATTCTTATTTTTACTACCGGGGATAAATCCTCGGGTGATCTGGTGAAGTGCCTCAGAGAGAAACACATTATCAATTTCAATAAGCACATTACCTTCTTTCTCGGCAACAACAAAAGATGATGCCAGGATCGCCGTACTGATATTTGCATCTGCGGACCGTATCAAAGGATTTTCCGGATCAAACCAGAAAGCATTATTCTGGACTTCAAATTCAATTCGATTAAAATATTTGTTTAATTTCATAACGTGTGCCCCACGATAACTTCCACGGAATACACCTGCATTTAAATGTCCGTTCAGACCATGAACAAAATGGATAAATTCTTGTCCGATCTGTTCTTTTTTTATTAGCATGGACAGTTTTCCATTGGTTGTATCCTGATATAAAGTGAACAGCCCGGGAATTTCTTTTTTGTCCTTCAGCGCTTCCGCCATGGTTTTCTTTTTAGGCGGTTCTACAGGTTTTGGGGTTCCAGCCGTCACTATAGGTGTTTGCCCTGTGGGTGAATCTTGCGCAATTGAAAAAGCGAATATTAAGGTTAAGATTGTGAGAAACATTTTCATATTAATGCCCTTTGTTCTTTGGGATATATAAATCGGTTATTGTACCGGAGAACGCTTCGGCGGCGGCGGCAAAGGTTTCACCAAGTGTTGGATGAGGATGCACCGTAAGGCCAATGTCATCTGCATCTGCCCCCATTTCGATAGCCAGCATTCCTTCTGATATCATATCGCCTGCACCGGGGCCAACTATACCCACACCAAGAACCTGTTTGGATTCGGGATCGAATAATATTTTTGTTTTGCCCTGATTAGCGCCCATGGCGATGGCCTTCCCGCTGGCAGCCCAGGGAAATTCGCCTTTTTCATAGGAAATCCCATTTTCTTTTGCCTCTATTTCTGTAAGTCCTGCCCAGGCCACTTCCGGATCTGTAAATACTACGGACGGAATCGCCCGCACATCAAATGCTGCAGAGTGACCAGAAGCGACTTCCGCGGCAACCTTCCCTTCATGGGTAGCTTTGTGGGCTAACATGGGATTCCCTGCAATATCACCAATGGCAAAAATGTTTTTCACCGAGGTGCGCCGATACACATCCACATTAATAAAACCTCGTTCGTCCATTTCAATATCGGTTGAATCAAGGTTTAACAAATTTGAATTTGGTTTCCGTCCCACAGCGACCAGAACTTTATTATAAACTTTGGTGGTGGTCCCTTTATCGTTTTCAATAGTGACAGTCAGAGTTCCGTCATCATTGGGTTCCACCGAAGTCACTTTGGATGAAAGTAAAATTGATTCAAATTGCTTTTTCAATTTTCGTTGGAGTGGCTTAACCAGGTCCGGATCTGTGCCGGGAAGCAAATTGGGTAAAAATTCAACCACAGAGACTTGTGAACCAAGCGCTGCATAAACTTGTCCTAATTCCAAGCCAATGATTCCACCACCAATAACCAAAAGTCTTTCCGGAATATCAACGAGATCAAGTGCGGTTCGCGAGGTGAGAACAGATGGATGATCTGCGGGCACACCGGGAATCATGGCCGCGGTGGATCCGGTAGCAATAATACATTTATCAAAGGAAACAGACACATGGCCGTTTTCCGTTTCAATATTTAATTCTGAATTGGATTTGAATGTGGCGGATCCTTGAATTGTCTCAACATTTCTTACTTTTGCCATTTGAGTAATTCCACCGCTCAACTGGGATACAATTTTGTCTTTATGGGCACGAATAGCTTCTAAATCAATTTTTGGTTCTCCATAGGTAACACCCATTTTTGCTAAGCTTTTCGTTTCATCCATAACCTTTGAAATATGAAGCAATGCTTTGGAGGGAATACATCCCCGATTTAAACAAACGCCACCCAGGGTTGGGTCCTTATCAATTAAGAGAACTTGTTTTCCGAGATCAGATGCACGGAAAGCTGCGGCATACCCACCGGGACCCGCACCAATAACGACGATTTCTGCATGTTTTGTTCCGGTCATGGTTTAATCTTTATGGTGTGATAGGTCCGCAAGGACTTTGGCAAACCTTGAAGTAAATGTTGCCGCGGCCGCGCCATCAATCACTCGGTGATCATATGACAATGAAAAGGGCATCATAAAACATGTTTTGAAATCACTGGATGATTTGTCAAACACTTGTTTCAATTTGCTCCTAGATATTCCCATAATCGCGACTTCTGGTGGATTGACAATGGGTGAAAATCCTGTTCCACCAATTCCGCCCAGACTTGAAAGAGTGAATGTTCCCCCTTTCATTTCATCGGGTTTCAATTTTTTGTCCCGAGCTCTTGAACTTAAATCTGCGAGCTCAGACGAAAGATCCATGATAGATTTTTGATCCACATTTCTCACAACAGGAACCGTAAGTCCGCTTGGTGTATCAACCGCAATTCCAATGTGGTAATAATTTTTTAAAATTAAATTTTGATCTGTGTGGTCCAAAGAACTATTGAACTCGGGCATTTCTTTTAATACGATCGTTACTGCCTTCATGAGAAATGGGAGAAACGTGATTTTTATATTTTTATCACTCGATTCATTATTCAACGATTTTCTATAATTGTTTAGATCTGTGATGTCCGCTTCGTCAAATTGCGTTACATGGGGAATGGTGTGCCAAGCGCGCTGGAGACGTTCTCCAGTAATTCGTTTAATTCTAGTGAGCTTTAGTATTTCAATCTCGCCCCACTGAGAAAAGTCAACCTCTTGTTTTGGGGCACTCACATTCCCGGATGACATAGCCATTTGGAGCTTTATATAGCCATTAAGGTCGTCTTTAGTTATTCTTCCTTTTTGGCCAGTGCCATTCATTATTTCAAGATTGATATTAAGCTCTCTTGCTAAACGACGAACGCCCGGGGAAGCAAAAACATTACTAGTAATAGGGCTATCATCCAGAGTTTTTCTGGAATCTAATTTTTCAATTTGTGTTTCTTGTGGGGTGGTTATATTGGCAACCGATGGGGCTTCCTGTGGGGCCTGTTCTTCGATAGGCGAAGCGGGTTCAGTTTCATCCCGTGAAACTTCTATCTTCATAAGAAGATGGCCTGGTTTTAATTCATCTCCTTCAGATACCAATATTTCTGTGATATTTCCATTCATTTCTGAAGGGATTTCCATGGATGCCTTGTCTGACTCTAAAACGAGTAGTGTATCATTGGGTCCAACCGAATCACCTACGGACACTGTTACTTCGCTTACTTCGGCACCATCTATGCCTTCGCCTAAATCGGGTAAAATAATTTCTTTAATCATCGTTTTTCCTAAACCGTAATGGGGCTTGGTTTTTCGGGGTCAATATTATATTTCTTCATAACATCATATGCTTTTGACATTTCCATTTTTCCATCAAGTGCCAATGCACGAATCGCAGCTAAAACAATATAGTACCGGTCCACTTCAAAGAAATGTCTTAGGTTTTCACGGGTTTCGCTTCTACCAAACCCGTCGGTTCCCAACGCATAGTAGGGCCCGGGAACATAGGGTCCAATTTGTTCAGACACCATTTTCACATAATCTGATGAGGCCACTGTTGGAACTTGATGTTTACTCAACGATTGTTCTAGGTGTGATTTCTTAGGTGTTTCATCTGGGTGTATCAGGTTCCATCTTTCGACTTCTTCAGCATCTCTTCGAAGTTCGCTAAAACTTGTAACATTCCAAATTCCAGGTTCTACATCCCAATCATTTTTCAAGAGATCAGCGGCAGCTAATATTTCGCCCATGAGAGGTCCGCTACCCAAAAGTCGAATTGTTGGGTTATCTGTTGATCGAATTTTATAAAGTCCCTTAATGATATCATCTGCAACACCGTCTGGCATGGGCGGATGAATATAATTTTCATTTTCAACTGTCAGGTAATAAATGACATCTTTCCCATCTTGGCACATTTCTTTCATACCATGATGTACAATAGTGGCAATTTCGTAAGCATATGATAAGTCGTAGGCTTTTATGTTAGGCGTTGCCGCGGCTGCAAGATGACTATGTCCATCTTGATGTTGGAGACCCTCTCCGTTTAGAGTTGTTCGTCCAGCTGTTCCGCCTAACAAAAATCCTCTTGCACGCATATCGCCTGCTGCCCAAATAAAATCCCAGACCCGCTGAAAACCAAACATAGAATAATAAATATAAAATGGTATCATTTTTATTCCATGGTTAACATAACTCGTCCCTGCAGCAATAAAGGATGAAATTGAGCCAGCCTCATTGATCCCTTCTTCAAGAATTTGACCATCGACCGCTTCTTTATAAAATAAAAACTGATCTGAGTCTACAGGATCGTAGAGTTGCCCCTTATGAGAATAAATTCCCAATTGTCTAAAAAGTGGATCCATCCCAAAAGTTCGGGCTTCGTCAGGAATAATAGGGACAATATGCTTTCCAACTGATTTATCTTTTGATAGTATTGTAATTAAACGTACAAAAGCCATTGTTGTAGATATCTCTCTTTCGCCTGTTCCATCTAATAATTCTTGAAATATGGAAATATTAGGGATTTCTAAGGGTTCAGAGTTATCTATTCTAATAGGAAGTGGCCCTCCCAATTTTTCCCTTCTTTCTTTTAAATATTTGTATTCTGGGCTACCTTTTTCTAATCGATAAAATGGTGCTTTCATAGCATCTTCATCTGAAATGGGTAGATTAAATCGATCTCGAAAATGTAGAAGTTCATCTTCATTCAATTTTTTCTGATTATGGGTAATATTTCGCCCCTCGCCTGCCTCACCCAATCCGTAACCTTTAATTGTTCTCGCAAGAATAACCGTAGGTTTCCCCTTATAATTCACAGCTTCGTTATAGGCTGCATACATTTTTAAAGGGTCATGGCCTCCCAATCTCATTTTTGCTAACTCATCATCAGAAATATGTTCTACCATTTTTAGCAGTTCCGGGTATTTTCCATAAAAATGTTCACGAAGATAGGCGCCACCTTCCACCACATATTTCAGTAAATCACCATCTACCACCTCATCCAAGCGTTGGAGTAATAAACCACTGGAATCATTTTCAAATAACTCATCCCAGTCAGACCCCCAGATCACTTTTATAACATTCCATCCTGCACCTCGAAATACGCCTTCTAATTCCTGAATCACCTTTGAATTCCCCCGGACAGGCCCATCTAATCTCTGGAGATTACAATTGACAACAAAAATCAGATTGTCCAGATTGTCCCGAGAAGCCAGAGTAAGCGCCCCCAAAGATTCCGGTTCGTCCATTTCCCCATCGCCAAGATATGCAAAAACCTTTCTGCCAGTATCTTCCATAAATCCCCGATCAATCATATAGTGGATAAACCGAGCCTGGTAGATAGCCATTATGGGGCCCAGCCCCATGGATACCGTGGCAAATTGCCAAAAATCCGGCATTAAATAAGGATGAGGGTAAGATGAGAGCCCTCCCTCCTTAGAGAGTTCCCGTCGAAAATTATGGAGGTTGTCTTTGTTCAACCTGCCCTCAAGATATGCCCTGGCATAAATTCCTGGAGAGGAATGACCCTGAAAATAAATCAAATCTAAACCATTGGGATGATTTGCTCCCTTGAAAAAATGATTAAATGCCACTTCATATAGGGTTGCTGCGGACGCAAATGTTGATATATGCCCCCCAATTCCTGGCGTCTCTTTATTCGCCTTAGTCACCATTGCCATGGCGTTCCAACGTACAATTGATTTAATTTTTCTTTCAATTTCTCGGTTGCCGGGGTACGCTGGTTGTTGTCCGGGTAAAATTGTATTTACAAAAGGCGTGCTTGTGTTGAAAGGGAGCCTAGCGCCTTTTGACTGAGCAAAATCAATTAATGTTTCTAAAAGGTGTCTCGTTCTCTCAAAGCCGTGTTCTTCCAGTGCGTCTTCAATGGATTCAATCCATTCCTGTGTTTCTTGTGGATCGGGGTCTTTATAAGGAGTCGGCATATATAGTAAGAATATTGATAGTGATTTTAGCCTGAAAGTTACAATAAATAATCCATTTATCCACGGAAGAGCAAGGTGGATATATTTTATTTACACTTCAATTTCTTTCCAGTCACCTTTTGATATTTTCCAAACCATAATACCTGCAAATAAGCCCATATATAGAGGGAACAAAAGCCATGGAGCTTTAAATCCCAATTCATAAACTACGCCAAATACATAGCTTCCCAATACGATTATACCCCAGGTTAGACACGATTCTACCACAGCGGGGAATAGCGTATTACCTGCACCGGATAATGCAAACCAAAGCGTAAATCCAATGGCATCCAAAAATTGAACTGCACCAATCATTCTTAAACCAAAAACACCCATCCTGATTATTTCAGGATCATCGGTAAATAAAAATAGGTAATATTCCGGAATCAAAATAAAACTCATTCCCATGGTACCCATTATATATACAGAAAGTCTAACCGATTCCTTTATACTCGCTTCAGATTTATCTATTTTCTTTTCACCCATATATTTACCAACCAGCGTGGCACAGGCCTGCCCTACGCCTAATGCCGGCATAAATGATGCGTGCATAATCGTAAATAATAATTCTGTGGTTGCAAGCTCAATGAGGCCAATCATACCCATAATTTTATAAAACACAGACCACCCCACAGCAATGACTGCTTCCTGAACACCCTGGGGAAGCGCCAGTTTCAATTGTCGTTTCATCATCGTTTTATTAGAGGACAGGCTGAACACAGAAAAACGATCTTTTATCTGGCTTGAAAAAAGAAATGAAAAATAATGTACCGCCATCCAAGTTGATGCGATTAGAGTGGAAATAGCGGCGCCCTTTACACCTAAAGCAGGAAAGGTTGTCCACCCCCAAAGGTTAGATAAAAATGATAAGGATGGGAATGTTTCTGCAAAAAATTTAGTTACCCCCACTGACCCATAAATGAGTCCTGCATTAAGATAAACATTGAGAGCATTACTGGTAACGGTGACACTCATATGAATCTTTGTCTTTTCCACCCCGGTGAAAAATCCCTGAAACACAAAGCTGTAGGCGGAAAATAAAAGACTGATAAATATCACAGATGTATAGTCCACTGCGAGAGGTGTGGCAATAGGATCATTAATGAAAAATGGGATGATATCTTTTGCCCAAAGCCAACCCGCCAAGGAAACAGGCAAGGCATAAAGGGTCGCCATGATTAATCCGTTATGCAGAGCAGTGCCGCATTCTTTATCAATTTTTTGTCCCAGGCGACGGGACGCCACCGTTTGAACCGCTGTTCTGATTCCCAACACAAGGCTAAGCGCTCCCCAAAGTAACATAGCGCCCATCCCTGTGGCGGCTAACGCTTCGGCGCCAAGCCGGCCAACCATAGCAACGTCCACCATACTCATGAGCACCCTGCTTAAATTGCTTAAAATAACAGGAAATGCTAGCGTGAACACTTCTTTAGAAATAGCTTTATCTTGTGGAAAAATGAATCGGAACATGTTTAATTTAAATAGTAGATATGTAAAACGTAACTGGACCGGATTAAATAATTACGTTTTAAAAACTTATTTCGCATTGTGATTTTCTATCTATATTTCTTTTATATTTATTTTTTGTTCTGCCAAATATTGGCGTGTTTTACTACACACAGGTGCAGAGGTTAAAACAGAAATTTTTCTGGCCTTTTCCACCGATTGAATAGATTTCACCAACTCGTGAATCCTTTTTCCATCTTTCATAATAAGTCTACTTTTACGATCGACATAAATAAAGAGGTCACCGGAATTATTTTGCAGGAGCCGGATTCGATGAGAAAGGTTGTATTTTCGTGGGTCAATATTTTTCATAACAGAGTAAAAACGACCGGGAAATTAAGCCATAGTTTTCATCCAATCGTCTATGAATATAAACTATTCAAAAGAAGTACAATCGGCTAAGGAGTCGGGGATACCCATCTTGGCCCTAGAATCCACAATTATTTCACACGGTATGCCATTCCCGGATAACCTGGAATTTGCACAACAAGGAGAATCATTATGTAGGAGAAATGGTGTTGCTCCAGCTACAATTGCTATTTTAAATGGTGAAATTCATGTGGGATTGGAAGCAGGTCAATTGGCGGTTATTGCTGAAGAAAAATCTGTAAAAAAAGTATCGCGACGAGAGTTGGGAATGGCAATGGCAGAAAAGTGGCATGGCGCAACCACAGTATCGTCAACAATGCATATTGCTCAGCAAGTTGGCATTTCTGTTTTTGCAACGGGTGGAATTGGCGGTGTTCATCGAGGTGTAGAATACTCTTTTGATGTGTCCCAAGACCTTATTGCATTGGCAAACATTCCCATGATCGTTATTTCTGCAGGAGTAAAATCAATCTTAGATATACCCAAAACTTTGGAAATGATGGAAACACTTGGAATTACAGTTGTTGGATATAATACCGATGAGTTTCCGGCGTTTTATTCAAGAGAATCCGGGTGCCTTGGAATTCATTCTGTTTTATCTCCCGCTAGCATTGGTGACATTTATAATGAAAATGTTTCAGCACGACTTTCATCTGCAATGCTGGTTGCAAATCCTGTTCCTGAAAAAGATGAAATACCGGCAAATGAAATGGAATCCATTATTGAATCCGCATGCAAAACAGCGGCCGAGCAAAATATCATCGGAAAAGAGCTAACACCATTTTTACTAAAGGAAATTGTGGAAAAAACTTCGGGGCGCAGTCTTGAAACAAATAAGGCTTTGGCTATAAATAATATAAATCTTGGCATACAGATTGCAAATGGATTAGTATAATACTGTCGAATTGTCAACCAGTGAGCTATTGCGCGATTTTTGTATTCAATATTTAAAAGAGAAAAAAACATGAATAAAATTCAATCATTTATGCTGCGACACCCCCTGGTGAGTGTTGTATTAATTCTACCCTTAACCATGATGTTTACGATGGCGGTTTTTTCACTCATTATAAATATTGTATTGCCTGGACTTTTAGCGTTGTGGTTGGCGGGCTGGGTTTACACATCTATTGTTGGGCAGCACTGGCGCCGGAATATCAATGAGCCGTTTTGGTTTATTCGGGTTAGTTAGCGACTTGTTTCAATTCGCTGCATTTTGACAATGTTTCATTCACGAAACTCACCATACTTTCATCATCGATGATCTCCTTACCCATGGGTACATTTTCAAAATGGAGTGTATTTACAGCAGATTTTAGGATCTTTCGGGTTTGCCCAATTTCTTTCCGTCTTTCGGTTATTTTTTCTAGAACTGCATCTTGGCCAGCATAGATCTCTTCCAATCTTTTACTCGAATCCGAATCCTGAAGCCGATCTAATATTCGTCGGGTATAATTCATCTTTTCTTCTAGATAAGATACATTTGTAACAGGATATGACTTATTTTTTATATTTAGTTCTGTCACATTCAGAAACCGTCCCTCCCGACCGCTGGAGTAGAGATAGGGACCATCCACAAGCTGCCGCATCATGGGGCGTGTGAGACTGGTGCTGCCGCTAGTATAGATCAGGTCAGCCTCAGAAAAATGGCCTGGTAGATCTTTATATGTGGATCGATCACTATTGACCAGCATCACAATTATATCCACTTTTTTCTTTATTTTTGAAATGAATTCCTGCCCAGTAATGATATAATTATCCAGGATCAATTCGGGGATGGAATCGGGCACCAAGTCTGTTAAACCAATAATACCGATCTTTAAATCAGATCGTCTCAGAATAATATAAGGCTCAAATAAAAGTTTTCCCGTATTCCCATCCCTAAGGTTGGCAGAAATGAATGGAATGGGTGTGGATCGTGTAATGTCCAAAAGAAAAGGTAGTCCATTTGCCAATTCATATTGCCCTACATTTATGGCATCACAGCCAATTTGACCATATCCTTTGATGATAGCAGAGGCGCGATATGATTCTGAACTGCGGATGGAATCATGGAGTGTGTGAGTGGAAAAAAAGAGATCCCCTGCATCTAGGATGATGGGGTTCTTCCCTTCTTTATTCATATTCTTTATTGTCACATATTTCCTGGACAGACCGCCCAGTGGTTTTTTGGGTCATCCACAAGGGTCTAACTGTCCGTGAACACTTCCTGTGACAACCAGGGTTACGTTTCCCTGCCCTACCAGAAAAGATATTAGAAAAATACCCGGTAACCATATTTTAATGATGTTAAAGATCATTTTAACAGCAGGATTTTCTGTACAATAATTTTATTCCCGTCATTTAACACAGTAAAATACATCCCCGTTGCTACCGCACGACCGTTCTGATCCTGACCCTGCCAAATCACCTCGTGGTGACCCATATCTCTCCAGCCGTTCACCAGCTCGGTAACATCCTACCGCTTATGTTTTGCGTTAGCACAAAATCATCCAGGGTATCATCATAACCCAGATCGATAATGGCTTGCTCAAAGTTGTCATCTGGGACATAGGTGTTTTGCCCCCAGAGCATGGACGCAGTGGCCAGGAGAATAATAAAAAGGAATGCAGGGATGCGGGTGTTGATTACGGTACCGTTGGCGGCAGGCTCGGGGGTTCGCCAATCGCACTGGAAGCACCGCCTGCGCCGCCATCTGCTGACGCACCGCCGCCGGACAAGGCCAGGGCTGCACCGCCGCCCGCTACCGCAAGGCCAATGAGACCATAAAGTAATAATTTGCTGCCGCCCTCATCATCTGCCATCTCGGCGGACGCTTTCTTGCGCTTCTTCTTCAGGGCCCGTGGAGGATCCAGTCCCAGAATATCCCAAGCCAGGATCTCGATCTCAATAATGAGTCCATCCACCTTTCCGGAATAGGTAATACTTTTCATACTTTCCGCTGCGCCCGTGGCCACAGAGAACATCTTGGCATCTATAGTATAGGTATCGCCCAGCTTTCCAATGGCGCCGGAGATCATAAACTCCACACCCAGCATGGCACCCACTTCCGCTGCGCATTCATCAGATGCACACCCACCGGATTCAAAACCCTGCTCTTCCAATACATCATTCATGGTGCCCCGCTCTACCAGGATAACTTTTTCTGTGGAAGAGAGAGACGTGGTAAAACGGTCGGTCAGGGTCTGGGCTTCCTGCATGGTAATGCCCCGGCCTTCAAAGTCTAAAACAGCCACAGTGGTGCTGGCATCCTTGCCGGCACGCTTCAGCTTTAGGTTCCCCGGTGCTTCAAGGCCCACGATCTCCCAGGCCATGATCTGCATCTCGGTTAAAAGGCCAGAAATATCCCCATCGTGAGTGGCATTCTTGGAACGAACCGTCTCCCCGGTCTCTACGGAGAACATTTTACAGTCAATGGTATAGCTCTTGCCCATCTTGCCGATGGAGCCGGAGATCATGAACTGGACACCCAAAAGCTGCCCCACTTCTGCCGCACACTCATCGGTGGTACAGCCGGACTGCTGCAGTCCCTGTTCCTGCATAATCTTTTCCACGGCCTTGCGCTCGATCAACCGCACCGCATTGGTGTTGCCGATCTCGGTACGCATCCGCTCAGAGAGGGTCTGTACTTCCGCATCGCTCACGCCCTGGCCTTCAAAGTCCAGGATAGCCACGGTGGGCTTGCCGGCCTGGGCCAGGAGCAGCTGAACACTGAAAATCAAAGTAATAAAAATTCGCATAATATTGATCTCCCTATTAATGGGTTTACTCTTCTGCTGATAAGCGGTCTAGAACCGCTGATAGTTCAGCTTCAAAATCTTCATTTTCATCAAAGCCTGTCTTGGCTAACTGAATGGTGCGGTACTTGTCTATAACAAAGAGCCGCGGCAGGGTCTTGGCACCATACCGTTCTTTTGCCACGCCCCTGGAATCATAGAGAATGGGCATGGTGATTCCTTTTTCGGCCAGGAAGGGGCCTGCCTTGGGCGAGTCTTCCCAACCCTTAACAGTACGGGTGGCTTCAGTGATATCAATCAAGAAAAACTTTATTTTATCATTTTTATATTTTTCATAAAGATTCTGCAGGTGGGGCAGCTCCTTCATACAGGGCTTGCACCAGGTAGCAAAAAAACTTAAGACTACCACGTGCCGGTTCGGCTGGGTGGTGGGTTTACGCAGCTTTTTCCCCTTTTCTTCGGTCCAGGTCTTTAAGAACTCAAACTTGCCGGGGCCGGACATGAGGGCCCAGGATGGGGCAATATCACCAATCTTCAATCCCGGATCCTTGGTCGTGTCAGAAGGAATCACTGCTACTTCTCCATTCTGACCGTGAGCAACGGTTAGGGTGATCAATAGGGGTAAAATCAATTTTATCATAGTATTGTATCTCATAGGTTTATTTCTAAATCTAAATCAGTCTAAAACAAACATAACGCGACAATTTTTTAAAAGGCCTGCCGCTCCATCGGCAACGGCCAGCCTGCCAGCATCAGCATTGCTGATGATCACATCGGCACTGGTGGAGCCAGACGTAGATGCAGCCCGAATGATCAATGGGTTGCCCTGGACCCGCGTATCGCTCTTGGCCTGGTCCAGCGATTTGGCG
>Ga0207991_1001496_pt1 | contig 14160 bp, 9 predicted proteins | sample ETN07SmetaG_FD_185786 | JGI IMG/M metagenome (GOLD analysis project Ga0207991, IMG submission 185786) | Marine microbial and viral communities from oxygen minimum zone, Eastern Pacific Ocean - ETNP2014F14-07SV275 (SPAdes) (version 2) | ecosystem: Environmental > Aquatic > Marine > Oceanic ... | reverse complement strand
ACGCGAACTTTTAACATCTTATAAATTTCCTGGAGATAAAATTCCAATCATTAAAGGATCTGCTTTAAATGCTGTTGAAGGCAAGGACGATGCTACTGGTAAAAATTCTATTTTAGAATTACTGAAAGCTATTGATGATCATATACCTCAACCAACAAGACCAAAAGATAAACCATTCTTAATGCCTGTTGAAGATGTATTTACAATATCTGGCCGTGGAACTGTTGTAACTGGACGTGTTGAACAAGGTGTTGTTAAAACTGGTGAAGAAGTTGAAATAGTTGGAATAAGAGAAACAAAAAAATCTGTTTGTACTGGTGTTGAAATGTTTAGAAAAATTTTGGATACAGGTGAGGCTGGAGACAATATTGGAGTTCTTTTAAGAGGTATAGAAAGAACTGACGTTGAAAGAGGTCAAGTTCTTTGTAAACCTGGATCGGTAACACCGCATACAAAATTTGAGGCTCAAGCTTATGTACTTAAAAAAGAAGAGGGAGGAAGACATACTCCTTTCTTTACTAAATATAGACCACAATTCTATTTTAGAACAACTGATGTAACAGGTGAAGTTGAATTACCATCAGGTACAGAAATGGTAATGCCAGGTGATGATGCAAAATTTACTGTTAAATTAATCACACCAATAGCTATGAATGAAAAATTGAATTTCGCAATTCGTGAAGGTGGAAAAACTGTAGGAGCTGGTGTAGTAACTAAAATTCTAGAGTAAACTCCCTTTAGGAGTGTAGCTCAATTGGTAGAGCGCCGGTCTCCAAAACCGGAGGTTGGGGGTTCGATTCCCTCCGCTCCTGCCAATTAAAAGAGAGAAAAAAATGAAAAACCCTTTGAAATTTATTCAAGAAGTAAAGCAGGAAGCTTTTAAAGTATCTTGGCCAACTAGAAAAGAAACTTTACAAGGAACTTTAATGGTTGTGTCAATGGCGATCTTAGCTTCAATATTCTTTTTACTTTTGGATCAAGTTTTGAAATTTTTTTTAGAGTTAATTCTTAAAGTGGGCATGTAATCATGAAAAATTGGTATATTATCCAATCTCATTCAAGTTTTGAAAATAAAGTTGCAAAGTTAATTAAAGAGGAATCTGAAAAGGCAAAAATATCCGATAAAATTGAAGAAATAATTGTTCCAACTCATGATATTACTGAAGTTAAAAGAGGAAAAAGAGTGCAAAGAAAAAAAAAATACTTTCCTGGATATGTTTTAATTAAAAGTGAGATGGATAATAATATTTATCACATGATCAAGAATATAAAAAAAGTAAGTGGATTTTTAGGCTCCAAAGGAACACCGGTGCCTGTATCTGATAAAGAAATAGAAAAAATTTTAGGTCAAATAAAAGATGGCGTAGCTCAACCAGCATCTAGTGTAGAGTATTCTATTGGAGAAAAAGTTCAGGTTATAGATGGACCATTTGCATCTTTTAACGGACTTGTAGAGGATGTAGATGAAGATAAAGGTAGACTTAAAGTTGCTGTTTCTATATTCGGCAGACCTACGCCTGTGGATTTAGAATATAATCAAGTGGAGAAAAGTAGCTAATGGCAAAAAAAGAAATTAGTGGATACGTAAAATTACAAATTAAAGGTGGTCAAGCAAACCCAGCTCCTCCTGTTGGTCCTGCTCTTGGACAAAGAGGAATTAATATAATGGAATTTTGTAAAGCATTTAATGAAAAAACAAAAAACTTTATGGGAAAACCTGTGCCAGTAGTTATTACAGTTTATAAGGATAAAAAATTTGATTTTATTATAAAATCTCCTCCAGCTTCACATTTTATAAAAGAGGCAATTAAATTAAAAAGAGGCTCAAAAGAACCAGGAAGAAATATAATTGCATCAATAACTAAGAAGCAATTAGAAGAAATTGCGAAGAAAAAAATGGATGATTTAAATGCTAATGATCTAGAAGAGGCTTCAAAAATTATAGCTGGCTCTGCAAGATCGATGGGAATTGAGGTAAAAGAATAATGGCTTCAAAGAGATATAAAAAATTACCTAAAAAAACAAATGAACTGGCTCCTAGCTTAGTTGAAAAATTAATTCCAGAAATTAAAAAATATTGTACTACAAAGTTTGATGAGTCAATTGACTTAAGTTTACAAATTTACAACAAACAAAAGAAAAACGAAGTTAATTTAAGAACCGTTGTTAATATGCCATCAGGAACGGGAAAAAAAATAAAAATAGCAGTAGTTTGTGAGGAAACAAAATCTCAAATAGCCAAAGATGCGGGTGCCGACATAGTTGGTGGCGATGATCTTATTGAAAAAATTAGAGATGGAGATTTAAATTTTGAAAAATTAATTTGTACTTCATCAATGATGGTTAAACTTTCTAAATTAGGAAAAGTACTGGGACCCAAGGGTTTAATGCCAAATCCAAAACTTGGCACAGTAACAGATGAGTTAAAAAAAGCCGTAGCAGATGCTAAATTGGGACAAGTAGAAATTAAGAATGATAAAGATGGAAATATAGGTTTAAGCTTAGGAAAAAAATCGTTTTCTGATAATGAATTAATTCAAAACTTTAATGCAGTTTTAGATGTGCTTGAAAAAGAAAAATCTAAAAACATTTTAAAAGGTAATTTAATTAAAAATATTTATATTACTTCTACAATGGGAGCTGCTTACAAAATAAAATTACCTAAAAATATTTAGTTATGATGAATAAAGAAAAAAAAATGAATTATATTAAAACAATGACAACTCAGTTTGATAAATCTGAAGCAGTTATTGTAACTCATTATCAAGGACTAACAGTAAAACAACTTGATGAATTAAGAAAAATAATGAGAAAACATGGAATTATATTTAAGATCACTAAAAACAGAATTACTAAACTTGCTTTGGAGAAAACAAAATGTAAGAAATTATCTGATTTATTTAGTGGACCAACCGCTGTAGCACTTTCAAATGATGTAATCGCTTCAGCTAAAATATTAACGAATTTTTCTAAAGATAATAAAAACTTAAAAATCTTAGGTGGAATCATGGGGAACGACATTTTGGACGTTACCGGAGTGAAAAATTTTGCTACCTTACCATCTTTAGAGGAAGCAAGGGCTAAAATTGTAGGTATTTTGAGATCACCAGCGCAAAAAATTGCAAGTATTTTACTTGCACCAGCCTCAAAAATTGCTATTTTAGCGCTCGAAAAATCAAAAAAATAACCTAGGGACTAAAATTTATGGCTGATCTAAATAAAATTATAGATGACTTGTCAAGTTTAACTGTTGTAGAAGCAGCAGAACTTTCAAAACAACTTGAGGAAAAATGGGGCGTTACAGCAGCAGCTGTTGCACCGGCACCAGCAGCAGGAGCGGTTGCAACACCAGCTGAAGAAAAAGATGAATTCACCGTTGTGTTAGTTGCATTTGGTGACAAAAAAATTAATGTAATTAAAGAAGTAAGAGCCGTTACTTCTTTAGGTTTAAAAGAAGCAAAAGACTTAGTTGAAGAAGCTCCTAAAGAAATTAAATCAGGTGTAAACAAAAAAGAGGCTGAAGAAATTAAGCAAAAGCTAGAAGCAGCTGGCGCAAAAGTAGAACTTAAATAACAATTAACTGAATTAACTACTGATTAATAAAAATCAGTGTTACGAATGCAATTATCTTTTACTGAAAAGAAAAATATAAGAAAAAATTTTGGTAAACTTAAAGAAAGTTTATCAATACCAAATCTTATTGAGGTTCAAAAAAATTCATATAAAGAACTTACAGAGTATAAACCAGATGCGGAACAACATCTTATAAAAGGATTTAACAGAGTATTTAAAAGTATTTTTCCAATCGAAGATTTAAATGACAAAGCCACTCTAGAATATATTTCTTATAGATTAGAGAAACCAAAGTTTGATGTAGAAGAATGTATCTCTAGAGGTTTAACTTATTCAGCAGCTTTAAAATGTATTTTAAGACTGGTAGTTTATGAAATAGATCAAGAGAATAACACTAAAGATATTTTATCTGCAAAAGAACAAGAAGTTTACATGGGAGAAGTTCCTATGATGACTAATAGTGCTACATTTATTACAAATGGTGTCCAAAGAGTCGTTGTTAATCAAATGCATAGGAGCCCAGGCGTGTTCTTTGATCATGATAAAGGAAAATCTCATGCTAGTGGTAAATTACTTTTTAATTGTAGAGTAATTCCAAACAGAGGTTCCTGGTTAGATTTTGAATTTGATGTAAAAGATTTTTTATATTTTAAAATAGATAGAAAAAAGAAAATATTAGTTACTACATTGCTGCAAGCTTTAGGTTATTCTAAAAATGATATTGTAAATGAATTTTATAAAAAAGAAAATTATGTTTACGATACTAAAATACAAAAATGGAAAACTAAATTTGATCCAGAAAATTATAAAGCAAAAAATTTTTCTGAAGAAATTATTAACGCAAAAAATAATAAAGTTGTAGTTAAAATTGGCGAAAAAATAAATTTTTTAACTGCAAAAAAATTAGCTAATGAAGGTTTAAAAGAAATATATGTTTCAAATGAATCAATTTATGGCATGTATTTACACAAAGACATTGTAATTGGAGAAGAAAAATTTAAAATTGGTACTGAGCTAAATGAATCCATCTTACAGAAATTTATAGAATCAAATATCTTAACATTAGAAATTTCAATTACAAATTCAATCAGTAAAGGGCCATATCTTCTTCAAACTTTATTAAATGATAGGAATGAAAATAAAAGTGATGCGATTACCGAAATATATAAAGTATTAAGACCAGGCGAACCACCAACAATGGAAATTGCTTCTCTAATTTTCAATAACTTATTTTTTACCTCAGAGAGATACGATCTTTCAGATGTTGGGAGAGTAAAAATGAATTCAAGACTAAATTTAAACTGCTCTGACAAAATTACTATTCTTAGAAATGATGATATTATAGCTATTGTTAAGAAAATGTTGGAATTAAGAGATGGAAAAGATGAAGTTGATGACATTGATCATTTAGGAAATAGAAGAGTTAGATCTGTTGGAGAATTGGTTGAAAATCAAGCTCGTATTGGCGTTTATAGAATGGAAAGAGCGATCAAAGAAAAAATGACCACATTAGATGTTGAATCAGCAATGCCACAAGATTTAATTAATGCTAAACCTTTAACTGTTTCTTTGAAAGATTTTTTCGCCACTTCTCAATTATCTCAATTTATGGATCAAACAAATCCATTGTCAGAAATTACACACAAAAGAAGAGTTTCAGCATTAGGCCCTGGTGGTTTAACAAGAGAAAGAGCTGGATTTGAGGTTAGAGACGTTCATCCAACTCATTATGGAAGAATTTGTCCAATAGAAACTCCTGAAGGACCAAACATTGGGTTAATAAATAGTTTAGCAACATATGCAAAAATTAATAAATATGGATTTATCGAGAGTCCATATAAGAAAGTTAAAGATGCTGTTGTCCAAGATACAATTGAATATTTGTCAGCAATGGAAGAAACAAAATATACAATTGCACAAGCTAACTCTGTTATAGATAAAAATGGGAAATTTGAAGAAGAACTAGTTTCTTGTAGACAAAATTTAAACTTTATTTTATCTAAACCTGAAAATATTGATTATATAGACGTTTCACCAAAACAATTGGTATCGGTTGCTGCTTCATTAATTCCATTCTTAGAAAACGATGATGCCAATAGAGCTTTAATGGGTTCAAATATGATGAGACAAGCAGTTCCACTATTAAAACCTGAAGCGCCATTAATTGGAACTGGAATTGAAAGCGATGTTGCTTTAGATTCCGGAGTTACTATCGTTGCGAAAAGAGCTGGTATTGTAGATAAAATTGATGGAAAAAGAATTGTTATAAAAGCAACTGATGAAAAAGATTTTACAAGATCAGGTGTAGATATTTACAATTTACAAAAATTTAAAAGATCAAATCAAAATACTTGCATTAATCAAAAGCCACTAGTTAGAGTAGGTGATAATGTTAAAACTGGAGATATTATAGCTGATGGACCTGCTACGAAAATTGGAGAATTGGCTTTAGGCAAGAATGTAACTGTAGCGTTTATGCCCTGGCAAGGTTATAATTTTGAAGATTCAATATTGATATCTGAAAGATGTGTTACAGATGATGTTTTTACTTCTATTCATATAGTGGAATATGAGGTAATGGCAAGAGATACCAAACTTGGTGAAGAAGATATAACTAGAGATATACCCAATGTTAATGAAGAAGCTTTAAGAAATTTAGATGAGTCAGGCGTTGTTTATATAGGGGCAGAAGTTAAACCAGGAGATATTTTAGTTGGAAAAGTAACACCAAAAGGCGACTCAGCTTCAGGACCAGAGGAAAAATTATTAAGATCAATTTTTGGAGAAAAAGCTATTGATGTAACTGATACATCTTTAAAAATGCCAAGTGGTAGTAGAGGTATAGTTGTTGATGTAAGAGTATTTAATAGACACGGAATTGAAAAAGACGAAAGATCAATCACTATTGAAAGATCTGAAATAGAAAGTGTACAAGAAAACAAAAATGTTGAAGAAGAAATACTAGAAAGAAATATAAAACAAAGAGCATCATTAATACTCAAAGGAAGTTCTATAAATAATAAATTAAAAGATTTAAATATAGGTGAAAAATTAGAAGAAGAAAAAATAAGTAAATTAATTATATCTGATTTATTTAAAATATCAGTAAACGATAACAAAAAACTAGAAGCGCTTTCACAATTAAAAGATCAATATAATTCAGCCAAAAAAGATATCCAAGAAAGATTTGAGGATAAAGTATTAAAAATTAGACAAGGTGACGATTTATTACCAAGTGTAATGAAAATGGTAAAAGTCTTTGTTGCTATTAAGAGAAGACTAAGACCTGGAGATAAAATGTCAGGCAGACATGGAAATAAGGGGGTTGTGAGTAAAATTGTACCCGTTGAAGATATGCCTTATCAAGAAAATGGCAAGCCGGTTGATATTGTATTAAATCCTTTAGGAGTGCCAAGTCGTATGAATGTAGGTCAAATTTTAGAAACTCATTTAGGATGGTCATGTACTGAGTTAGGTGAAACATTGAAGAAATTAATTAATGAAAATCAAAAAATAATAAAGAAAACAGAAAAAATTTCTTCGTTTTTAAAATCAGTATACGGAAAAGAAGTATTTGAGGAAAAAATAGAAAAACTTTCTTCATCAGAATTTGTAGATTTATGTGAAAATATTAAAAATGGAATTCCAATTGCCACTCCTGTTTTTGATGGGGCGAAAGAGCAGAATGTAACTAAAATGTTAGACCTAGCAAACTTACCAAATTCTGGGCAAACCTTTTTATGGGATGGAACATCAGGTAAAAAATTTGACAGACCTGTTACAATAGGAACTATTTATATGTTGAAATTACATCACTTAGTAGAAGACAAAATTCATGCTAGATCTACTGGTCCTTACAGTTTGGTTACTCAGCAGCCTCTTGGTGGAAAAGCTCAATTAGGTGGTCAAAGATTTGGCGAAATGGAAGTTTGGGCTCTTGAAGCTTATGGAGCATCATACACTCTTCAAGAAATACTTACTGTAAAATCTGATGATGTAGCGGGTAGAGTTAAAGTTTATGAAACTATTGTTAAAGGTGAAGAAAATTTTGAGTCTGGAATACCAGAGTCATTCAACGTATTAGTTAAAGAAATTAAATCATTAGCACTGAATATAGAGCTAAATTAAATATGAAAAAAGAATTAACAAATTTGTTTAAAAGTTCTGAGATTTCAGAAGCTCAAAATTTTGATAGTATTAAAATAACATTGGCTAGTCCTGAAAAAATTAAATCTTGGACCTATGGAGAGATAAAAAAACCAGAAACAATTAATTACAGAACTTTTAGACCAGAAAAAGACGGTTTATTTTGCGCTAGAATTTTTGGCCCAATTAAAGATTATGAATGTTTATGCGGGAAATATAAACGAATGAAATTTAGAGGAATTATTTGTGAAAAATGTGGTGTTGAAATTACAAAATCAAATGTTCGTAGAGAAAGAATGGGACATATTAACCTAGCTACACCAGTTGCTCATATTTGGTTTTTAAAATCTTTACCAAGCAGAATTTCTTTAGCAATAGATATGAAATTAAAGGAGGTAGAAAGAATCTTATATTTTGAAAGTTTTATAGTTATAGAACCTGGTTTAACTGGACTTAAGAAAAATCAAACATTAACGGAAGAAGAATTAATTAAATATCAAGACGAATTCGGCGAAGAAGCATTTACTGTTGGCATAGGTGCTGAGGCAGTTCTAGAAATTTTAAAATCAATGAATTTAGAAGAAGAAAGAGCAATTTTAATTAGAACAATAAATGAAACTAAGTCTAAAGTTGCTGAAGAAAGAGCTATTAAAAGATTAAAGTTAATAGAGTCATTTATTGAAAGTGGAAATAAACCTGAATGGATGATTTTGACAGTTATACCAGTTATTCCACCCGAACTAAGACCTTTAGTACCACTTGATGGAGGAAGATTTGCAACATCAGATCTTAATGATTTATATCGAAGAGTGATTAATAGAAATAACCGATTAAGAAGATTAATTGATTTAAAAGCTCCGGATATTATTGTTCGTAATGAAAAAAGAATGTTACAGGAGTCCGTTGATGCACTATTTGATAACGGACGAAGAGGAAGAGTAATTACTGGAACAGGGAAAAGACCACTAAAATCTTTAGCTGAAATGCTTAAAGGTAAACAAGGAAGATTTAGACAAAACTTATTAGGAAAACGTGTCGATTATTCTGGAAGATCTGTAATAGTTGTGGGGCCTGATCTAAAGTTACATGAGTGTGGTTTACCAAAAAAGATGGCCTTAGAATTATTTAAACCATTTTTATATGCAAGATTAAATAAATTAGGATTAGCGACTACAATTAAGCAAGCAAAAAAATTAGTTGAAACAGAAAGAGATGAGGTTTGGGAAGCTTTAGAATTAATTGTTAGGGAACATCCAGTACTATTAAATAGAGCTCCAACACTACATAGATTAGGTGTCCAAGCATTTGAACCAAAATTAATTGAAGGAGATGCAATTGAACTTCATCCTTTAACGTGTGCTGCATTTAATGCAGATTTTGATGGAGATCAAATGGCAGTACATATTCCATTAAGTTTAGAAGCTCAATTAGAAGCTAGAGTTTTAATGATGTCAACAAATAATATTTTAAGTCCATCAAATGGAAAACCAATAATAGTTCCAAGTCAGGATATGATTCTTGGCATTTATTATCTCTCTCAAGCACCTTACCAAACAGATAAAGTAGAAGGATACTTTGTAAATAATTCTGAAATTGAATCCGCTCTTGAAAGTGATCAAATTAAAGTTCATTCGAGAATTGTTTCAAGATTTGAAACAGTAGATGAAAAAGGAAATATTAAATTTGAAAAATATACAAGTACAGCAGGAAGATTTATTTTAGCAAATCTTTTGCCAAAAAATGTTAACAACAAATTTTTTTTAGTTGATAGACTTTTACCAAAAAAAATAGTTTCAGAGATTATTGACCATGTGTTTAGATTTAGCGGACAAAAAGCTACTGTTATTTTTTGCGATAAATTGAAAGATCTAGGATTTAAACATGCTTTTAAAGCTGGAATTTCTTTTGGTAAAGATGATCTAGTTATTCCTGAAAACAAACAACAACTAATTGATGAAACTAAAAAATTGATATCTGGCTATGAAGATCAATATGCAGAAGGTCTTATTACAAGAGGTGAAAAATATAATAAAGTTGTAGACGCATGGTCAAAATGTACTGATCGAGTAGCTACAGAAATGATGAAAGGAATTTCTGCAACTGAAGTTACTAAAGATGGGTTAAAAATTAACTCTGTATTTATGATGGCTGATAGTGGCGCAAGAGGATCTGCTGCCCAAATGAAACAATTAGCAGGAATGAGAGGTTTAATAGCTAAACCTTCTGGTGAAATTATAGAGTCACCAATCACATCAAATTTCAAAGAAGGTCTAACAGCCTTGGAATATTTTAATTCAACACATGGAGCAAGAAAAGGTTTGGCTGATACTGCTTTAAAAACAGCTAATTCAGGATATTTAACAAGACGACTTTGTGATGTTGCTCAAGATTTAACAATTGCTAAGCAAAAATGTGACAAACCAGGTAACATCAAGCTATCGGAAATTATTGAAGGAGGGAATGTTATTGTCAGTCTATCAGAAAGAGTATTAGGCAGAGTTACAGCTACAGATATTAAAAATCCTATAACAGGCGAATCAATTCTAAATAAAGATGAAATCATAGACGAAGCAGTATGTGAAAAAATTGATGCTGCAGGAGTTAAATTAATAAATGTGTATTCAGTAATTACATGTAGCTTGAAAGAAGGAGTGTGCGCGACATGTTATGGTAGAGATTTATCAAGAGGTAATATGGTACATGTTGGGGAAGCAATAGGAATGATTTCAGCACAGTCTATAGGTGAACCTGGAACACAGTTAACAATGAGAACATTCCACATTGGAGGAACTGCCTCAATTAAACAAGAATCTCAAATTGTTACAAAATCTGAGGGAACTTTAAAAATTATTAATACAAATTTATTAGAAGACTCTAAGAAAAATTTGGTTGTTATGGGAAGGAATACACAGCTATCAATAGAAGATGATAATGGTTTACAAATAGCAGTGTATAAAATTCCATATGGTTCAAAATTAATTTTCCAAAATGGAGACAAAATTAAAAAGAATACTAAAATTTGTGAATGGGATCCTTATACAACACCTGTGATTGCAGAAAAAAGTGGGATTGTAAATTATGTTGATTTAATCAATGGTGTTTCTTTAGCTGAAACTTTAGATGATGCTACAGGAATATCAACAAAAGCAGTTGTTGATTGGAAAATACAATCTAAAAATACAGATCTAAAACCAAGAATAACATTACGTGATGAAAAAGGTAATGTAATTAAAAAAGCTGATGATAACGAAGCTAGATATTATTTAGTTCCTGATTCTATTTTATCTGTTCAAGATGGACAAAAAATATTTGCTGGCGATGTTATAGCAAGATTACCTAAAGAAACTTCTAAAACAAAAGATATTACCGGAGGGCTACCAAGAGTTGCTGAATTATTTGAAGCTAGAAAAGCAAAAGATAGCGCTATCATCGCCGAAAATGATGGAAAAGTAGTTTTCGGTAAAGAAGTAAGAGGCAAACAAAGAATTTCAATTGTTTCTGAGAATGACGTGTCATCAAATTATTTAATACCTAAAGGCAAACATATTAATTTTAACCAAGGTGAAAAAATTAAAAAAGGTGAATATCTATTAGATGGTCAACCTTTACCTCATGATATTTTAAGAATTTTAGGTATCAAAGAATTAACAGATTATTTTGTTAATCAAGTGCAAGAAGTTTATAGATTACAAGGAGTAATTATTAATGATAAGCATATTGAGGTAATTTTAAGACAAATGTTGAAAAAAATTGAAGTTAAAGAATCGGGAGACTCAAGTTTGTTGCCAGGAGAAATTATAGATAGAATAAAATTTGAAAATATAAATGAAAAATTAAAATCTGAGAGTAAAAAACCAGCAAAAGGTGAGAGAGTTTTAATGGGTATAACTAAAGCTTCTTTACAAACAGAGTCCTTTATATCTGCTGCCTCTTTCCAAGAAACTACAAGAGTGTTAACAGATGCTGCAATAAAAGGTAAAGTAGATAAATTAGTAGGTTTAAAAGAGAACGTTATAGTGGGAAGATTAGTTCCTGCTGGCACAGGTGCAGTTAAGATCAATTGGAATAAAAAAGCCTTAGAAGATGACAATAAATTTATAACTGAGCAGGAAAAATTAGAGTCTCCGGAAACTCAAGTAAATCAATAAAAAAAAGCTTTTTTTTAAGGTCTTTTAATTTGACAAAATAGATTTCTATAGTATTTTGGCGATGTTTTTGGTTGGAATGTAGTACTTGAGTACTAAACGCTGCCACACGTCATTACTGTCAGTTATTTTCATCAAAAATAAAATTAATTAAATAAAATTATGCCAACAATTAACCAGTTAGTAAAAAAAAAGAGAATTAGACCCAAATCAAGAGACAAAGTACCTGCTCTTGAAAAATCTCCTCAAAAAAGAGGGGTTTGTATTAAAGTTTATACAACTACACCAAAAAAACCAAACTCAGCGCTAAGAAAAGTTGCAAGGGTAAGATTGTCAAATGGTCACGAAGTTACTTCATATATTCCAGGGGAAGGACATAACTTACAAGAACACTCTGTAGTATTAATTCGAGGAGGAAGAGTAAAAGATCTTCCTGGTGTAAGATATCATATTTTAAGAGGGAATCTTGATGCTCAAGCTGTTACAGCGCGTAAACAACGGCGTTCAAAATATGGGGCAAAAAAAGGTAAATAATAATGTCCAGAAAAAGAAGAGCTCCAAAAAAAATTCCTCTAGTTGACCACAAATATAAATCAACAATAATTACGAAATTAATTAATTCAATCATGTTTGATGGTAAAAAAACAATTGCTGAGAAAATTGTATATGATGCAATTGAAAAAATTAAATCAAAAGCCAAAGAAGAACCGTTAACTATTTTTAATGAAGCAATAAATAATATAAGACCAACTGTAGAAGTAAGATCTAGACGAGTAGGTGGAGCGACTTATCAAGTTCCAGTAGAAGTAAAATCAAAAAGATCACAAGCGCTTGCATTAAGATGGTTAATCGCTGCTTCAAGAAAAAGAAAAGACAAAGAAATGTCGGATAAAATTTTTAATGAAATTTATGATGCTTATCAACATAGAGGATCAGCAGTTAAAAAAAAAGAAGATACTCACAAAATGGCAGAGTCTAATAAAGCTTTTGCACATTTTAGGTGGTAATATTTATGCCAAGAACACATCAATTAGATAAATATAGAAACATTGGTATCATGGCGCATATTGATGCTGGCAAGACCACAACAACAGAAAGAATTTTGTATTACACTGGTAAGAGTCATAAAATTGGTGAAGTTCATGATGGTGCCGCAACAATGGATTGGATGGAGCAAGAACAAGAAAGGGGCATAACAATAACTTCTGCAGCAACCACTTGTTTTTGGAGGGATCATCGAATTAACATCATAGATACACCAGGCCACGTAGATTTTACAATTGAGGTTGAAAGATCTTTAAAAGTTCTTGATGGAGCTGTAGCTATTTTTGATGGAGTAGCTGGAGTTGAGCCACAATCAGAAACAGTTTGGAGACAAGCTGATAAATACAAAGTTCCAAGAATTTGTTTTGTGAACAAGTTAGATAGAACAGGTGCTAATTTCTTAATGTGTGTAGATATGATCAAAGATAGATTAGGGTCTAAGCCTTTAGTAACGCAAATTCCAGTAGGTATTGAAGCTTCATTTAAAGGAGTTGTTGATTTAATAAAAATGAAAGCAATTATATGGAAAGATGAAACTTTAGGTGCAGAGTTTGAAACTAAAGATATTCCAGAAGATTTAAAAGAAAGTGCGAATAAATATCGTCAAGAATTAGTAGAATTAGCAGTTGAACAAGATGAAAAACTAATGGAAAATTATTTAAATGGCAAAGAGATTTCTGAAAAAGACATAATAAAATGTATCAGAAAAGGATGTTTAAAATTTGATTTTGTTCCAGTTTTAACCGGATCTGCTTTTAAAAATAAAGGTGTACAACCACTTCTTGATGCTGTTGTAGACTATTTACCAAGTCCTATAGACATTGGTTCAATCAAAGGAACCAAACCTAACTCTATGGATGAAATAGAAAGAAAATTTGACGATAAAGAACCTTTTTCAGCTCTTGCATTTAAAGTAGCTACAGATCCATTTGTAGGAACTTTAACTTTTATAAGAATATATTCAGGAACCTTAAAAGCAGCTACTGGCATATATAATACTACTAGAGACAAAGAAGAAAGAGTTGGCAGAATGTTACTAATGCATGCCAATTCTAGAGAAGATGTTAAAGAGGCAAGCACAGGAGATATAGTAGCTTTAGCAGGTCTTAAATATACAATAACAGGACATACGCTATCCGAAGAAGATAAACCTATTGTTCTTGAACCGATGGATTTTCCAGATCCAGTTATTGAAATTGCTGTTGAACCTAAAACAAAAGCGGATCAAGAAAAAATGGGTGAAGCATTAGGA
>Ga0207991_1001485_pt1 | contig 14197 bp, 10 predicted proteins | sample ETN07SmetaG_FD_185786 | JGI IMG/M metagenome (GOLD analysis project Ga0207991, IMG submission 185786) | Marine microbial and viral communities from oxygen minimum zone, Eastern Pacific Ocean - ETNP2014F14-07SV275 (SPAdes) (version 2) | ecosystem: Environmental > Aquatic > Marine > Oceanic ... | reverse complement strand
TGTGGGCATTCTGATCCCAATTTTGGCAGAAACGTGCCGGACAAAACTCCAGCAAGGCGAAACACCAAAGAAAATTATAGAGCAGTTTTTAACAGAACAACTAAATACAAAAGACCAAATAGGGAAATTTGATTTTTTATTTCGCGTCATACAATTTGTTGAAAGACAGGTGGTATTAATAGACGCATTAGAAGATGCAACTTTCGAAGATTTAAACGACCTGAACGGCCCTGGCTCTATTTCTAGCTTGTTAATCCAGACAAAGCGGGAAAAAAAGACGAATACGCTACTAGAAAAAATTAATAATTTTTCAATACGTCCCGTTTTAACTGCGCACCCCACACAGTTTTATCCTGGTCGCGTATTGGCAATAATTACCGATTTAACAGATGCAATTAAAAGAAACAAAATTGATTTGATTCATACTTATTTAATGCAGCTAGGGATGACGCCATTTTTCAAGAAAAAAAAACCTACCCCATACGATGAAGCGGTGAACTTAACATGGTATCTGCAAAATATTTTTTACAACAGTGCCGGGAACATTATTTCATCGCTTAGAAAACATCTTTCTTTAAACCCGGGATCTCTTCAATTAATTCATCTGGGGTTTTGGCCAGGCGGTGATCGCGATGGAAACCCTTTTGTAAATACAGCCATAACGCTCAGGGTTGCCCGACGATTAAAAGAAACTATTTTAAAATGTTATTATTCAGATATTAGAACCATTCGAAGGCGCATTTCATTTGCGGGAGTTTATGACCAGCTCTTGGAGATTGAACAACAATTATTAGATAGTATTCGAGGAAAAGGATCACTGGAGTACGATTCTTTTAAAAATGGAATTCAATCAATTTTAGACGACTTAAACACACAACATAATGGTGTTTTTAAAGAGCTCCTTGAAGATTTTATCGATCGGATTACATTATTCGGATTTTATTTTGCTGCCTTGGATTATCGACAAGATAGAAGCGTTATTGAAAAAACACTGCAACATATTTCATTAGAGACATTATTGGAACAGGACGCTAACGCAGATACCCTATTTAATAATGAAAAAGCAATAGATATCTTACCATCAACAGATGATCGAATTAGGGATACGCTTGAAACGTTTAAAACTATAAAAAGGATTCAAGAAACAAACGGAGAACAGGGTTGCCACCGGTTTATTATTTCGAATTGCCAAGGTGAAATGGATATTGCTAGCGCCTATTTTTTAGCGAAACAAACCGCCTTTCTAGATGAAAAGATTCCTATAGATTTTATTCCACTTTTCGAAACAATTGATGATTTAAAAAACGCAGAAAAAATAGTAACCGCATTATTTGAAAATATTATTTATAGAAAACATTTAACGCAAAGAAGTAATAAACAAACAATCATGCTCGGTTTTTCTGATGGTACAAAAGACGGAGGTTATTTAAGTGCAAATTGGAATATTTATAAGGCGCGCGAGACGCTGTCAACGTTGTCTGAAAAGTATGGTATTAAAATAGTTTTCTTTGATGGGCGCGGAGGTCCACCAGCCCGAGGTGGAGGGAATACCCATAATTATTATGTGTCTTTAGGGTCAAAAATTGCATCAACAGAAATACAAATTACCATCCAGGGTCAAACAATATCCAGCAAGTTTGGAACCATTGAATCCGCTCGATTCAATTTAGAACAACTCATGACCGCCGGATTAGATAATTTAATTTACGACGATGAACACAAAAAGCTTAAAGGCAAAGAACGAACCGTGTTAAATGACATGAGCCGGTATTCATTGGGCGCATATACAGAATTAAAAAACCATGACCTCTTTACATCGTTTCTAATGGAAATGTCACCATTAAAATATTATAACCGGACAAATATTGGCTCACGCCCAGACAAAAGATCAAAGTCAGACAAGCTGGACCTGAGCCAGTTAAGAGCTATCCCATTTGTGGGTGCATGGTCTCAGTTAAAACAAAATATTCCAGGGTATTTTGGGCTAGGAACCGCCTTAAAAAAAATGGAGGACCAAGGGAAAATAGATGATGTTTTTTCACTGTATAACCAATCAGGGTTTTTTAGAGCATTAATTGAAAACTCTATGCAGAGCATGTGTAAAACACATTTTCCCTTAACGAGCTACATGAAAAACGATCCAGTTTTTGGTGAGTTTTGGTCTATTCTTAAAAGAGAATATGATTTAACCGAAAAACTTATTTTAAAAATTTCCGGACAAAATGAATTATTAGAAAAAAATGAAAGTATAAAAGAATCTATTGCCCTTAGGGAAGAAACTGTATTGTCGCTCCTCGTTATTCAACAATACGCACTTATGAAATTGAGAGAAAATGATTTACATAACGAACAAAAAGAAATACTGGAAAAAATCATTATACGGTCTCTATTTGGAAATATTAATGCTTCTAGAAACTCAGCTTAAAGTGATTTAGTTTCTTCCATGAAACGCAGAGACTTTATTAAAACCGGGTTAATGGGTACGCTAGCGACTGGGGTTGTGCCATCTGCACTTCTTGGATCCCGGGATTGTGATCTTACCTCCGCAGATATTTTAGGTCCCTATTGGAACGAAAACCACCCCTATCGAACAATACTTGCCCACGTAGATGAACCAGGAACACGTATTTTTATTTCTGGGGTTGTCACAGCCAACGATTGTGAATTACCGATCGAGGGTGCCGTTGTGGATGTTTGGCACGCGAATGACGATGGATGTTATACCATCTTTCAAGAATGTGATGGCGGGAATCCAGAGAATGATCCCTATAATTTGCGAGGACAAATGCTAACCAACCAAAATGGGGAATACGCATTTGAATCTATCTGGCCCGGACACTACGGTAACCGCCCAAAACATTTTCATTATAAAATTACCACGCCAGATGGATTGGAACATGTGACTCAATGTTATTTTGTTGGCGACCCCCAAATCAATGAAGCCTGGGAAGAACAGCACGCCGGACGTATTATTCCACTAGAAGAAGGAGAAGGCGGTCTATATGGAATTTTCGATATTGTTATGGATGAAGAAGGCGAACAGGTTGGCGTGAATGACCTTCTTACGCCAATTCCAAATAAACCATTTTTAAATAATAATAATCCAAATCCGTTTAATAATTCGACTCAAATTGAATTTGGTATTTCTAGAGCGGGATATGTGAGTCTAACTATTTATGACATAACGGGTAAATGGATTACAAACCTAGTTGATCATTCACTATCATCCGGGACCCACCTATTTACTTGGGGCGGAATAGATGCATTTGGGAAATCTGTACCCTCTGGTTCTTATTTAGTGGTATTGAAATCGGGCGGATTTACCGGTTCTAAAAAAATAATGCTACTGAAATAATCGTTCATTGAGATTGTTGAAATGAAAGATTATTTCTAAAATGAAACAGACACAGCCATCTCTGTTCCATTCCGGTCAATTAAAACAGGAATGGTCATCCCCGGTTTTAATTCTCCAAGGCGGTCCATGAATTCATAAATATCCTTAATCGGTTTTCCATCTATGGATTTGATTACGTCGCCTTTTTGGATGCCCGCTTTTGCAGCTGGTCCATCGGGTTTGGAGATACCATCCACTTCTAATCCTTCTTTAGTGCTACCATAAGATGGAACAATTCCAAAGGTAACTTTGAATTTTGTATTCCGTCGCATCTGCCCTTGTTTTGGCCCCGCCTCAGTAAATACAGGTCTTTCCGGTAATCGAGATAAATGAAAGATAACATCATATACGAGATCCAATATATCTTTTTCACCCTTTAGATTAATGAGTTTCCAAGTGTCTTCTGGTGTGTGATAATCACTATGAAACCCTGAGAAAAAGAATAAAACGGGTATATCTTTTGTATAAAAGGCAGCGTGATCACTTGGGCCATATCCAGGCTGTGTCATATTTAAAGTAAAGTTTCGATTAATAGATAAGCTGTCTAGCATAGGTTCGAACAATGGAGAAGTGCCAACGCCTCCTACAGTTGCTGTAGAATCTTTCATTCGTCCGACCATATCCATATTTACCATGGTTACAATTTTTTCTAGATCTACGGTTGGATGCTCTACGAAGTATTTTGCTCCCAGGAGCCCCTTTTCTTCTGCATCAAATCCCAGAATAAGTATGCTTCGTTTTAATCGACTTTTCTTGGAAACGAGTTTTTGAGCCACCTCTAAAATTCCTGCAGTACCAGATGCATTATCATCTGCACCATGATGTATTCCAAGCGTGTCAGGTTTTCGAGATCCGGTTCCCGGACCGCCCATTCCGATATGATCAAAGTGAGCACCTATAACAACATATTCATCTCTGTATTCTCGATTTCCACTTTGAATCAGCCCAACCACATTTGCTGCCCGAACTTGGATTGGGATAAGATTTACTGAAGCAGTGATTATTTCACTGGGTAATTCAAAAGTAATAGTCTCCATAGAATTATTCATTGTTTCTTGGATCAATTGACGGGACCACCCAAACGATTTAAATAATAGATCAGCTTGGCTGTTGGATAAATGGATAGCGGGAATCCCAGCATTTTTATATCCCTGGATATACTTTAATGGATAAAGGTCTTCATCTTCAAGTTGGGAGACAAAAATGATTCCAAGGGCGCCCCTGTCACGTGCGACAAGCATTTTTTTGTGAAGCCCTAAATGAGGCGTAAAAGCGGAATGTTGATTACCCCTTTCGGGACCATGACGCATTACAATTACCCACTTCTTGTTTACGTCTAATTCTTTATAATCATCCCATTTAAGATTTTCTTCATCAATAGAAAACCCATAGCCAGCAAATACGGCGGAGGCAGAAACGGTCTCATTTCCAGAAAACCATAGGGGGATATAATCGTTCCTGATTTTTAGAGTATCATCATTAATAACCATGGAGTTATGTTCACCCAGTTCGATCCCATCGGTAATATTAAATGGCTGAACAAATGAACCATTTTCCCCTCCGGGTTTTACACCATAAGATCTGAGATTTCGGATAATATAAGAAATGGCATCCTTTGATTCTCGAGTGCCGGGATAGCGACCAGCTCGGTCAACATGAGATAAGAATCGAATATGATCCATAATTTCATTTTCTGTTATATTGGTAGAAGGCCCTGATTGACTTAAACCAGGGTTCTTCATCCGTACCATGGCAAATCCAATTACGGCAATGAGTAAAAAGACATATAATGTTCGGGTGTTTTCTTTCATAAGGAACGAAAATTAATAAGTAATAAATCGGATGACAAAGACAAAGAGATTAATTTCTCTACCATGAAAACCCCCATCAAGATTACGGTTAAAACTCAATATATCCCCGATCGTTCAGACCCAGTCCGGTCATATTATTTTTTTGCCTACCATATTACTCTTACAAATAATGGAAATGACGATGCCCAACTTCTCAGCAGATATTGGCACATAACAGACGGTCAGGGCAACTCTGAAGATATTCACGGTCCTGGCGTGGTGGGAAAGAAACCCCATTTAAAGCCCGGCGACTCTTTTGAGTATACAAGTTTTTGTCCTCTCCCAACACCTATGGGATTCATGGAAGGTAGCTTTAGAATGGTAGATAACAATGGGAAAGAATTTGATGCTATAATTGAACCATTTCGATTGGTGGCGCCCCAAGTCTTAAACTAAGGGATTACTCCAGGCCCAAGTCAAGCAGTTCGGATATTTTATGCGCCACATCCGTAACATGCATGGAGTCTAACTTTCGATTATTTATTCCTCGCCCCGCGGCTATAAATCCGGCTTTTAAATATGAATGCCTGGGGTCCCCACCATGAGAGCCACCTGCTTTTTCGGTCACATAAGGGAGATTGGCACTTCTTACAAATCCAAAATCCTTATTTGCTAAAAGAAGAAAATCAGTTTCAGGCGGTGCCCATAAATTGCCATTCATATGTCGTGTTTCTAATATTTCAAATTCAATCTGCTTAGATAAAAGAAGCCTTACCTTTTTCTTGAATGCTTTATCAGATGGATTTTTTAGTCTAATAAAGCCCGAACCGCCAGAAGCCAAACAAACAACATCCCATTCGGAGATTAGGCCATCTTTTATTTTAACCCAGCCTTCTTTCTCAAATAATCGATTTACATTAACCTGTTTTTTATAATTTCTAAATCCATGATCTCCTACTATAATAAGGGTTGTGGATTCCCATAATTCATTTTTATCTAAAAAGGACATGATGTTACCCACCAGTGAATCCATGAACATAAAAGCATTTTTTGCTTCCGGTGTTTCTTTGCCAAACTTATGTTGGACCAAATCGGTTTCAATCATATGGTACAAACTTAGGTGGGGTGCCTTGTGGGTAAATGCATCCATAAAAATTTCATGGAGGAGTAAATCTCGCCCAAATCCTTTTGGATTACCATCTTCTGGCACCACTCCCCGGACCGTAGCTGATTCCAAAAATGATTTTGGATGATCATGTTTTCGAACCAAATCTATAGTGGAAATACTATCATGAACCGATTTCATTTCCGGAAGCATCCAATCCATTTTTGCCCCCACCGTAACAGGCCAACTCACGCCCAATGTTACGAGCCCTTTATCATGAGACTTTGTAATTAGGGTTGGTACTTTGATGGAATCTGCATACCAAAACCAATCAATGAAATTCTTTTCAGGTATAAAAGGTCTATTATTAAGAATACCATGTTTTTGTGGTAATACCCCAGTAATCATTGATGTATGAGCGGGATAGGTTAGTGATGGAAAAACTGTCTGAACATTTGAACATGATTCTCCCATTTCGCTGAGTCGGGCGAGATTTGGCAAATCGCCCGCAAAGGACCTACCTCGTAAAATATCTCCTCTAAATCCATCAATAGAAATAAGAATCACCCGAGAATCGCCCCAATCTCCGTGTGGACCACTACAGCCCCAAAAACATCCAAATGTAAATAATATTAAAAATTGTTTTATTGAATTCATGTAATTAGATAAAAATCACTGGTAATTTAAACCATGAAAAATAGCAGAACAAAAATAATTGCAACCGTTGGACCCAAGTGTTCTTCCCCAAAAATGATACATTCATTGGTTAATCATGGCGTAGATGCTTTCCGGATTAATATGTCACATGGCACCCAAGATGAAAAAGAATCTTTTTTTAAATTGATTCGATCGATTGAGCTACCTGAAGGGAAACGCCCAACAATTTTGGCTGACCTTAGTGGTCCCAAGATCCGAGTAAGTGGGCTGGAGACCCCTGTGGAATTAAAGCAGAATGACATTATCAGAATTAGTAATGAGGAGTCTGGTGATTCAATTATCCCCGTATCAAAAAATGTCAAATTCCAAAAAGTGGATAAAGGGGCCAAAATTATGATTAATGATGGTCGAATAGTATTAGAGGTCATCAAACATATATCAAATTCAACATTGGAGTGTAAAACGTTAACCCCAGGCATTATTGAAAATAGGAAAGGGGTGAACTTTCCCGGCATCGCACTTGATGTTCCAAGTTTAACAGAACAGGATGAACAAGACTTAGAATTAGCTTTAAAAAACGGCGCAGATTGGATTGCCCTTTCTTTTGTAAGGTCACCATCAGATTATGACTTAGTCCGATTGCGAGTACGGGATTTGGGGTACACAGTACCCATTATGGCAAAAATTGAAAAATGGGAAGCTGTTCAAAAAATAGATGGAATCGTAGATGCCTTTGATGCGGTGATGGTTGCAAGAGGAGACCTGGGTGTAGAGATTCCTATTGAGCGAGTTCCCTTGATTCAAAAAGATGTTATTGAAAAAGCAAGTCGGGCTGGGAAACCGGTTGTAATAGCAACACAAATTTTAGACTCAATGACAGAGCGACCTGTCCCCACTCGAGCAGAAGTAAGCGATATTGCAAATGCCATTTTAGATGGAGCAGATGCTCTGATGGTTACGGGAGAAACTGCCATGGGTGACTATCCTGAAGAAGTTATTGCAATGTTAACCCGCGTAATTGACGAAACTGAATCTGCCATCAATTATCAAGATTATTATATTTCACGCGAGGATGGAAATTTAAATACAGCGAGAGCAATTAGCCATGCCGCATGTTCTGTAGCAAGTGATCAAGATATAAAAACACTGGTTACTATGACCCATAGTGGAAGCACAGCTCGAATGACAGCCCGTTTTCGGCCCTCGGCTCAAATTGTTGCAATGACGCCTTTTGATACGATATGTCGTCAGCTTTCCATCGTTTGGGGCGTTAGGTCCTTCGTTGTTAGGGCTTATAATTCATCCGATGAAATTCCTTTGGTTGCCAGCGAAGTATTAAAAGAAAATAACCTGATTGTAAAGGGTGATAAATTTGTGATTACCGGTGGCGTACCCGTGGGTATCCCGGGAACCACCAACTACTTGTCGGTTTTAAGGCTTGAATAATAATTAATATATTTTTAATATCTCTACTTATACAATTTAACTAGCCAGACATTTTTGAGTTTTAAGGTAAATGGTACTGACTAATCAAAACAATGATTTGACATAGTATTTATTCCGCCGCGAACTTAAACATATAAAAAACAAAGAAGCCAGGTATGATAAAAAAGAGCTTAATACTTCTAACTGCATTACCAATAATATTATTTGCTCAAGCTTATACACTTGATAATTGCGAAACAAATATTTCGGGAAATACACCGGAATTTTTTCAAAAGTATTTTCAATGTGTGGATGCAAGTTTATCAGAAAGTGGAAACTATATAAATGTTTATTTTACGGGATTGGCGCCTTACGAAAGTTGGTATTATGCAAGTGGCAATCCTAACCATATTGATTGGGTTTCGCAAGGCACAGGCTATTTTCAAATCCCGAATGCTTATATTACGGAATATGATTATGTGATTTCCATTCCTGTCGATCCGGTAGCCCGCTTCATCGACATCTCCCAAGATGACGTAGACGGCGAGGTGGGAACGAGTAATTTTGAATATCCCATGGGTTCCGTTGGTTCAGCACTGAATGGTGTCAATATGTTTAATCCCTGCGCCTCACCACCGGACGTTATAGAAGACGAAGCTTATACCTTTGATTATTACAGCGGACATCCAGCAGGCGCCAGTGGTATTTATCATTATCATACAACATCTAAGGGGCCATTAGAAGTCCTAGAGTATAAAGGAATTATTTCAACGCCAATAGTTGGATCCGGTGAAATTGAAGTGTATGGAATAATGTGTGATGGCGTTGTAGTCATGGGGTGTACAGAATTGGACGGCTCTGCGCCATATACATCTGACTGGGACGCGCAAAATGGGCACCATCATGATATGGTGGATGAAGAAGGGACAACCATGTTTGAAGACCGATATCATACTCATATATGTTATGATGAGATCACCGAAGATGATACCGATGGCAATGGCTATCAGGAACATGAGTTCACGCCTGAAATTTCTTATTACAAAACAGAAGGGATGGGGCAATCCTATAATCGTTGCGCTGCTATGTCATCCCCCATTGAAGATGATATGGTTGCCTTGGGAGATGAGATTACACCCAGTGATTTTGCACTCTATCAAAATTATCCAAATCCGTTTAATCCTACCACAACAATCGATTATGATCTGACCCAAAGTGGCGCGGTTGACCTTGCTATTTATGATTTAATGGGTCATCGTGTTCGAACTTTGGTGTATGAAAACCAAAAATCAGGATTTAAAACAATTGTATGGGATGCCACAAATGATTTTGGACAACCCGTTTCTGCCGGTATGTATTTTTACACATTAAATACAACGGAAGGTGTTTTGACTCAAAAGATGCTTTTACTGAAATAAAAGCAGTAAGAAAATTAAAATGTAAAACTAACTGGTCTTCTTACCGAAGAACCTTACCACAAGGACCTGAGAAGTAATTCCCAGCAATAGAAGGATCCACCAGGGCGCACCAAAACCGGCGGGCAGAGTACCCAATAACAATGCTGCCACACCTGCAGAAATGGCGTAAGGCATTTGCGTTCTTACGTGATCCATTAATTCACATCCCGAAGCCATTGATGTTAAAATGGTCGTATCTGAAATAGGTGAACAATGATCAGCCCAAACGGAACCTGTTAATACACAAGCGATGGTAGAATACAAAATATGCATATTCTCTGGAGTTGCGCCGCCATTATTTCCCATAACGGCCCAAGTCAATGGAATCACAAGTGGCATTAAAATTGCCATGACGCCCCAACTAGAACCGGAGCCAAAAGCGGTGGCTGCAGCGATTAAAAATACAACGGCAGGCAGGATTGACATAGGAAGGGAATCCCCCAATGTGGATACAATAAAATCAGCTGTTCCAAGATCTTTCGAAATATCGGCCAATGCCCACGCCAACAGTAAAACCATGAGACCCATGAGCATGAACTTTAATCCACTAAACCAAGCATCTAACGTTTCATTCACATTTAAAATGCCCTGTCCAAGGGATAAACCGGCTGCCACCAAGGCGCTCAATAAGGTAGAGTGCATCAACGCACCAAAGGTATCTGAACTGCCCAAAATATCTTTTATTGAATCCCCTTCTCCTGATGTGAAAATGAAATAGATCATAGAAAAGACCAGAACTGCTATTGGGATAATTGCATTCCGGGCTTTCGGAGAAATATTATCTTTTACAAATAATTCGTCAGAGTCTGCGCCGGCTTCAATTTCTAAATCGTCCATATTGGGTATGTATTTTATGCCGGCTCTTGCTCGCTCTTCTGCCTGAACCATGGGACCAAAATCTTTGCCCGTTGTAACAATGAGTCCCACCATTATAATGGCCAAAAACGGATAAAAGCTGTATGGAATGGAATGTATAAAGAGCATGTAAGCGGATTCGTTGAGTCCTTCCAATCCTGGAAGCGCATCCCCAATGATCCCAACCTGAAATCCAATCCAAGTGGTAATGACAGCAATGGTGGCCACAGGCGCCGAGGTTGAATCAACGAGATAAGCCAATTTTTGTCGGGATATTTTGAGTTTGTCGCAAAGCAGCCGGGATGTATTGCCTACGATTAGAGTGTTAGAGTAATCATCAAAAAAGATGATAATCCCGAATAACCAAATTGCAATTTGCCCCTTTCTCGGTGTGTCTGCTTTTTTGATCAAATGTTTTATAATGCCATGCATCCCCCCATTCCGGTAGATGATACCCACCATTCCACCCAGCATTAGGGTGAATAAAATCAAGATTGCATGATCTCGGTCAATCATGGTATTTAAGATGTAAATATAAAATGAATCCAAAAGGGATGGGATGATATCCATTATACTAAAACGACTTAAAGACCAAACTCCAAACCAGATGGCGGCAAACAAAGATGGGATAACCGACCGTGAAGCAAAAGCCAAAATAATGGCAATTAAAGGCGGAAGAACAGATATCCAACCGGATATCACCTTACGGTTAAATTGATGAATGGTTTTTTCACCCTGAGATAGTTGAAAAGATACTTCGCCAGTATTTTCTACAACAATGTCTTTATAAAGAACTAAATCGTTTGATAATGAAGCCGGTTGGAAAGTTTTTCCATTGACCCATAATTCAATCTCTTGGGCTTGAGAGAAATCTCCAACATAGGAAACATCGAATTCTATGTTTTTTAAGACCACTCGAGGCGCATCAATACTGACCACCTGCCCAATCAGGTAACATGACATGAATATGCCAACGAGTGTTTTATAAGCAATTTGCTTCATAAAATAGCTCGTATGTTAATGAAAATATTGACAACTTTTTAATTAATATTTCTTATGAATATGAGCCAATTTAATTGGAATTTCCTTAATAAAAAGTAAAACTATGACACACGCTCTCATTATTGGATCCACCGGCTTCGTCGGCTCTTATCTCATTCAAGAATTATTTAATTCAACCAATTTTGATTTGGTAACAGCATTAGTGAGAAAACCATCGTTGGCTTCTCATCCCAAATTAAAAGAGATTATTTTTGATTTTGAAAATGAACCGGAAATAGAAAAACTTGAGCCGGTGAATCATGTATTTTGTTGTTTGGGAACCACCATCAAAACTGCCGGATCTAAAGATGCATTCCGCTTTGTGGATTATGAATTACCCCTTCGTTTTGCCCAATGGGCAGAAAAAATTAAGGCAGATTCTTTTTCAATTGTTACGGCCATGGGTGCCAATTCTGATTCATCTATTTTTTATAATCGAACGAAAGGCGAACTCGAAGATGAAATCAAAAAATTGTCGATTTCAATAATTCAGATTTTTCAACCCTCACTTATTATGGGTCCACGAAAAGAACCCCGCTTTGGTGAGCTTATTATAAAAGGTTTAATGACTGTTATCAATCCCATCATGATTGGCCCCCTAAAAAAATATCGTGGGATTCATGCAAAAACCATCGCTAGGGGAATGGTTTTTCATCTAGATAATAGCGGACAAGGTGTATCCGTTTTTGAATCAGACAAAATTGGAATAAGCATTTGATGAAGCAACTTTTCACTGTTCTGTGCATCGCCCTGTTTCTTTTCTTTTCATGTACACGAGAACGGCAGCAACAGCCTAATATTATTTATATTCTGGCAGATGACCTGGGCTATGGCGAGCTTGGCGTTTACGGTCAGGAGATTATTGAAACACCCCATATTGACGCACTGGCAAAAAATGGAATGCCACCAATAACCCTGGTGAACCTGTTTCCGCTGGGATGTACATCTATATGATCCAGGCTGGCGAGTTCAGGCAGACAAAGAAGATGGTTCTGCTTAAATAATTCTACCCTTTCTACAACATCAAGCCCCACATTCGTGGTTTTTTTTGTTTGTTGGATGATAGGTAGATTTGGATAAGGAGAATTAAAATAAAAGATTTATCTAGAGGTATTATGCCAACTAAAGGGCCTAATCCTCTGCGAATCGTGTTGGTTGTTTTGGGTGTGCTAGTTTGCATAAGCCCTCTTGTGTTACTTGCACGCTTGATAGTGAACCAACCTACACCTTTCTTACTATACCTATTCTTCTCTTGGCGTGGGTGGTAACAGTTAATATTTGGTTTACTATTTCAATGGTTTCAATGGCTGCTGTTTTCATATATCTGTTTATCAGACTCCATGATGCAGTTCATCATCCATGTCTAAATTGGCTGGAACGATTTAATTGGTTCTGGTTTTTCGATCATCATTATTATATCCACCATATAGATAACGACGCCAACACCAACTTTCTGCTTCTTCTTGGTGACCTGTTAATGGGTACGCTTCGGTTGGAACTCACAGCGGAGGAACAAGCGAAATGGCTAAGTTATGCCGAGGCTCACCCAGAAGGAATTGGATGATTTAGTATTAGAAAAGAACGATAAAAAAGTTACCATTCCCAAACTTTTGTGAAGTTTCAATCTTTTTTATAAACAGTATTCCCGTTCACAATGGTTTGAAACACTTGAATATCTTTGATTTTTTCTGAATCAATCGAGAGTGGATTTTGATCGAGAATAACAAAATCGGCATATTTCCCAACTTTGATTGAACCAATCTTATTTTCCATTTTAATTTGCCAAGCGGCGTTAATCGTGAGTGCTTTTAATCCAGACATCACACTAATTTTATTTTTAGTGTTAATTGTTTTTCCATCCCGAGTTCTTCGATTTACAGCTGTATGAAGAAGACTCAATGGCCTGCTTTTAAACATGGGTTGATCCGCGTGAAGCGAATATTTTAAGGATGCATTTTCAGCTTTTTTCAGGGGCAAAATTTGTTCAGTTCGTTTTTTGCCTATAATATGGTTTTCCAATGCTTCCCCATAATACCAAAGATGGTTAATATGGAAACTTGGACTCACACCGAGTTTGGTCATTCTTTGAATAGATTCATCATGGGGAAGTAAACAATGTTCCAAACGATGTCGCGAATTTTTGGATATATCGGCTGATGAAAATGCGTCTAATGTTTCTTCAATGGCTTGGTCGCCTTGCGTGTGGATTGCGACTTGCCAACCCTCACTATCATAGGTTTGGATTCTTTGAATCAATTCTTCTTTATTTAAAAGAGCTTTACCCGATTCACCCGGATGAACATGGATTTTTTCTTGATTCACTTTTGAAAGTTTGAATGGCTCCTTTAAATACATGGAACCGGTATAGGGTGAGCCATCGTACCAGAATTTCACGCCCATAATTTTGAAAAAGTCATCTCCATTTTTGGGCGATGCGGGTAAAAGATGATCCGCATCTTCTCGGACAAACATA
>Ga0207991_1001476_pt1 | contig 14247 bp, 10 predicted proteins | sample ETN07SmetaG_FD_185786 | JGI IMG/M metagenome (GOLD analysis project Ga0207991, IMG submission 185786) | Marine microbial and viral communities from oxygen minimum zone, Eastern Pacific Ocean - ETNP2014F14-07SV275 (SPAdes) (version 2) | ecosystem: Environmental > Aquatic > Marine > Oceanic ... | reverse complement strand
GCATCTGGATATCACAGGCACCATCGCATCCTCGTCGAACATAACCGCGACTTGGTACGCAAACGTCTCTATTCGCGACGACTACGGCACCGATCTGCTACCTGACCACGACATCGGAGTACGTGCCCAGATCGATCAGCACCTCGGTGATGGGGACGGTTGGCTGAGTATCCCCGAGATCGCTGATTTCGTCTCTTTAGTGGAGACTGCTCGCAACCTGACCGACTCAGAGGATTCGGGGTGCTGCGTCATCGACTATCTCTCTTTACGCTCTGACAAGGGGGGCGACATCACAGTCATCCCGCCGATCAACGGCTCGGTAGACAGTAACGGCAGCTGGGGCTGGATCGAAACAACTGCTCTCGATGGCACCACAGACGGGCGCTCCACTAGAATACTCGACATACCTCGTGTCGGCGGGGTCATCGAGGAGATACCCCTCCGTGTGACCCTGCCGGGAGACTGGGAGTTCCGCTACAGCGCCATGCTCGATATCATCGAGGGTAGCCCGAACGACTTCACCGTATTTCGCCAACAGGCTCCCGTCGCATCAGACATCCGAATCACTCTGGGGCAGAACCAGCCCCCCGATGCTCTCTCAATCAGGCAGACCGGTGGCTCCGTGATACCGCTCTCACTGCCCGCTCAGTATTCGGGCGAGTGCCGCGACAGCGTACTCGACGACACGCAGCTGTGGTGGACAGTGCATCGAAATGGGACGATGGTGAATCAGACTCAGCACGAGATCCTGGTATTCACGGCCTCGGAACTCGGCTTCTCGGACGGGGAAGTCGTGACCGTCAACCTCCACTGCCTCGACTCGTTCTCGGCTTCCGGCACTATGACCGAGAACGTCGTCATCGATGGGTTAGATCCGACTTGGGAGGGTACCTTCGTGCTGCTGGAGGGCGAAAACTCGACCGAGCTCGAAATATCTGAAGATCACCTCGAGGTGCCCTCCGGCAGAGACATTGACTTCAGTTTCAGCGCCTCCGACGTCGGCGGCTTACCCGTATCCATCGAGGTTGCTTCGGACAAGTCAGAGGGGTGGAGTCATGCTGGGATGAATACGCTCGTGTTCACGGACCGCTTCTTCCAGGGCGGCGAGGTCAATGGCATGCACCTCAACGTCACCGAGCGGCACCAAGCGAAGGAGCCGAGCGAGTACTACCTCTCCCTGACAGTGACTGACGACGCCTCCAATCAGGTCACTGACGACTGGACAATCACCATCTCCGACGGGATGGGGCCGACCATCATCCCAGATATCATCGCCAACGGAACTTCGATTTCCCCCGAGAGCCCCTCTCGCGCAGGTGATTTGATAATTCTCTCTCTGACCGAATCCTTCGACGATCTGGACGCCATAGACGATGTGGTCTGGGAAGTCCGGGTGAACGAGGAGAAGATCGCGGAGGGCGCTGGGTGGGCCGATGTGGAGAAACTGCCACTGCCCATAACAGAGGCGGGAGTGCACCTCATCCACATCCTTGCTTGGGACACGGCAGGCAACATGGAGCAGATATCCTTCGGCCTAGCCGTATCTCCGGAGCGCGGCGTCTACCTATCCGTCCTACAGCACAACATGATGGGTGATGCAGTCGAAGGCGAGACGGTCAACATATTCGCCACCTTGCAGAACACCGGCACCGACCTCGCGGCCGGGATGCTATGCTCGGACGATGTCTGCTCGGACGAAGTAGTGGTCAGCGCAGCTGACTCTGCAGGTCCTGGCGTGTTCAACGTCGAGCTCGTCCTCGAACTAACGAGTACGGACCCGATAGACCTCAGATTCGAGTGGACGAGCGACAGCGCGGGCATGCAAGGCGTGTTGGAGATCGAGAACGACTACGTCGTTGAGTCGTGGTGGCAGGCGCCGATGCAAGTGCTGCTCGGAGCCCTAGTGGTCCTGATGCTGCTTGCATGGGGAGCGCATCGGCTCTGGGGGCCGGAATCCCAGAAGCCCTGAGCCCCGCTCAACTATCCGCACACCTCTTGACCCCCGACTCTGGGTGGCTCGACATGATCCTGCTGCCCGACTACCCCGACAAGGTCGTGCTGGCACACCGTCTCAGGGTCGAGCGACTGGCTCTGCTCTGCACTCTGGTGCTGATTGCTGGCGGGGGATGGTGGCTGTTACCCGCGGTCAATGGAGGGGCGGAGCTGCTCCCTAGGAGTGGTCCCGTGCTAGCGCTGTTCGCCTCCGGGCTGCTGATTGCCGATCTCATAGAATACGGCCCGGTAGAGCGTTCTAGGCTCGCTGTAGCCGCCAACATCGCATGGCCCAGCGTCCTCGCATTCGCAGGCATCCACTTCGGCTCCGATGACGCGATGATCGCCTCCGCTATGCTCGGGGCCATAGCCGTCTTGCTCTGGTGGTTCTCCAACCACCTGCTCGGCTCTAACCTCTTGACGCGCAAGTGGCGGGGCCTCACCAGCATCGCCGGTCTCGCAATCGCCTTGGCGATCCTGGTCTCGATGAGCGATGAGGCGGTTCTCTGGGGGGTGGTCATCGTTGCGTGCTGCGCGACCATGATCCCCGACCTGACTGCGAAGGACGAGGATTACGAGGCCAGAGCCGAGTTCCGCGAGAGGCTGGAGGAGGCTGATGCCAGAATGCTGAAACTGCGAGCCGGGGGCTCGGGCTTGGAACAGGCCGCCTCGCTGCTCAAGACGGCCCGTGAGGAGGGTTGGAAGGACCCTGCTCGCGGGATGACGCTGATCTCGCAGGCCGAGATGGAGTCCGAGCGGGTCCTCGCTGTGGCAGGGGACCTAGACGTCATCCGCAGTGATGCGATGAGGGCGGTCGAGAGGGCCGAGGAGGTCACGATGGACGCCCTCGGCCCGAGGCGGGCGTTCGAGATGGGTGATAGGGAGGCCGAGCACGGCTCCCTGCGAGAGGCCGAGTTGCTGTACCGCCGTGCTAAGGCGAAAGCGGCCGTCATCGAGGAGCACTGGCAGGCCGCCGCCGACTCGGTTGCCGAAGCAGCAGCAGCCATAGGTGGCCGGAGCGGCCATCAGGCCGAGGCCGTTCGAGGCATCCTAAACACCGCCAAGGAAGCACTCGATGCCGAGGAGCCCGAAGAGGCCCTGCACATCGCAGCATCAATCCCCGGGCACCTCGAGAGCCTCGGCTCGTCCGAGGAGGGCGCCTCCAAGTCACTGGGGGACGCTGAGCACGCGGTGGCCAATGCGGAAGGCGACATCCCCATCATGACAAAAGAGAGGCTCGCCGAGGCTCGCGAGGCACTTGAATCGGGTGACTCAGCTCTTGCTAAGGGGCTCGCAGACAGTGTCCTACGTGACGTGCGCGAGACATCCGACGCCATGCAGGAGGTTCAGAGGGCTCTGCGTCAGAGGAAGCAGGTCGAAGACAGGTTCCCAGCAGACTCGGTGGCAGAATGGGACGCAAAGCTCGATGACGTCGCATCCAAGGCCGCCGGGGGAGAATGGGTAGCAGCAGCGGAGGCACTGAGGGAGATGACTGCCTCGCTGCGGTCCCACGAGGTCAAACTCAGCGAAGTCAGCGAGTTGATGAGGTTCGTGGACACGGAGTGGAGGGCCCTGCGAAAGCGACTGGACTCCTCTGGGATCGGACCTGGAGACGCAGGCAGGATGGCCGCCGAGAAGGCTGTAGCCGAAGCAGCGGGTGCCTTGGAGCAAGGCGACATCCAGTTATGCCACAAGGCTCTCGGTGCGGCCGGTGAGGCGCTCGAGACGCTGAACCGCCGGACCTAGGTGATAGTGTGAACAACAACAGGGGCATGACACTCTGCACGGCCGCGCTGATGCTCCTGTTCGCGTCTGCAGGCTGCTTCGGGCCGGCCGATCTGGACGGTGACGGCGCGCCAGACGAATCAGACAACTGCCCGGAGATCGTGAACCCCGAACAACTCGACACCGACGGTGACGGAGTGGGTGATGCCTGCGACGGTGACGACGACGGTGACGGCGTGAATGACGGGGACGATGCCCTCCCCCTCAATCCCAACGAGAGCACCGACATGGACGGTGACGGTATCGGGGACAACTCGGATGGTGACGTCGATGGCGATGGGACCGGGAACGGCAAAGATGCTTTTCCGACCGACCCGAACGAGAGCGCCGACACTGACGGCGACGGTATCGGGGACAACGCGGACGATGACGATGACGGTGACGGCATCGCCGATGCTTCGGACCCCTTCCGCCTTACACCGCCAACGCCCTTGGAATCGCCTGGACCGTTCAGAGTGGGGACTGACGACTTCACCTTCACCGGAAGCACCGGCATCGAGATAACGGTTCAAGCCTGGTTTCCTACCGCCGATCTCGAAGGGGAGGAGGTAGTCTATGACAACATATACCCCGGAGGGGCGTGGGATGGAGCCGCCCCTGATTGCTCGCAGACTCACCCAGTGGCTATCTACAGTCACGGAACTGGGTATGGACTCAGGTGGATGTCCGCCTTCCTGACCGAGAGGCTAGCAAGTCACGGATTCCTTGTCATCGCCCCCGATCACGTGGACGACACGCTCTTCGACTCAGACAGCGCTAAGTTGCCCCAGACTCTCCTCAGGCGACCTGTCGACATCTCTGACACTTTCGACTGGATGGTGGAAAAATCCGAGGGAAATAGGGAATTCCGAGGTTGCATCGACCCTAGTGCGGGCTATGCCGTCATGGGTCACTCCGGAGGCGGATACACGGCTCTGACTACCTCTGGGGCAACCATTTCCATCGATGATCTCGAGGAAGACTGCGGGGCGGGCATCGATTTCTACTGCTCGATGCGAGACACTTGGCTGGAATCCCACCCGGGTTCGGATACCATCGACCTCAGTGACGACAGGGTTTGGGCCACAGTAGCTCTCGCTCCGTGGGACGGATTCGTCCTGGGAACCGGACTGAGGATGGTTCGAACCCCTACGCTGGTCCTGACGGGTGATGCCGATGCTACGACCAACCTGTCGATGGTCATGGCCATAGTAGCTGACTTGGATGACCCATCTGCCCTATTCGGGGTGTTGAAGAACGCCGGACACTACCACTTCTCGCCTATCGGGTGCGACGCCTATGGCTGCGATGGCCAGCTTAATCTCAGCATCTCCAAGGAGTTCACGAACGAGTCGGTCACGCTCTTCCTCGCTCAGCAACTCCAATGGCCCGGGGCTAGCGAGCTCAGCATGCCCGAGGCGGCCTACGTCGAATGGCGATAGGCAAGAAGTCACTCTTCCTCGAATTCGGCCAGATCGCCCACTGACTCGTACAGGCTGGGCCCGCTGCCTAGAAAATAGACCGAGCCGAGCCTGCTGCGCGAGTCCTCTGGCGTGGAGTTGTTACCAGTAGCGCAGACCCCGGTGCAGCCGTCTGCGAAGGCCACGTAAACACGCCCCTCCCGGTCGATGTGCAGGTCGTTGAAGTCCAGCAGATTGCGGTTCGAGCCCCCGATGTCGCGGCAGTCGCCGCTGTTCAGGCAGATGCTGCCGACCTGGACCGGGTCGGGGGAGACTCTGACGGTGTGGAATACCGGCTCTGGGTCCAGCGCGTTCAGGCTGTAGGTGATGTACAGGTAGTAGCTGACATTGGCAGGCGCATAGTGTGCATTACCAACCCACGGCTCCCCGTCGATGTCGGATTGATTCAGTTCACTCGCATTCTCACTCCCAAGATAGGTGATCGCAATCCTTCCCGGATCACCTGCATCAATCTGAGGGAATACAGTAGAGATAACTGCGCTCGGACTGATTCGGATACTGGTCTGTTCCCATGTCTCTCCCGAATTAGTACTTCTCGACATGTAGACGCCTTCGTCTGCCCCTGTCCAGATGTGATATGCATTGGATTCAGTGTCGGTCGCAACCTCCGAATTCTTGCGAGGATTGGGTGTCCCTACATCTTCACCCATGGATCGATCAAACCAAGTCAAACCATTGTCATGAGAAACGATGACAGTTGGCGTTCCTACTCGAGGCGTGACATAGACTGTGCCATCCGGTGCAGAAGTGATGGCCCCATGCAGTCCACCGTTCGTGGTGGCCAATCCAAAGATTAGTCCACCTGTGTTAAACGTAGCACCTCCGTCAAAACTGGTGAAGCAGAAGATGCCTGCGAGTTTGTTGTAACAATAGTACACAGCCGTCTCGTAGTAAGCTTGAGTAAATTGGCCGCCGATTCCATACCCACTGCTCGTCCAAGGACCGGTTGCCAGTTTGATATGATCATTAATTGGAGTCGTGCCGGAGTCGTGCGGATTACCCACCCAAGTTAATCCGTCATCATCGCTATAACATATCCAAGACGTCTCCAAGCCCTGCATCTGCACGTTGAATATCCGATCCGTCACAGGGTCGACCCAGCCCCACGGGTCATTGGTCTGGAATGCGCACATCCACCCTGAAACGTCCTCCCATGATTGGCCATGATCGCAAGAACGCATGACCTTCTCAAAAGCAATGAAGAAAATGCAACCACTCGAGGTGACTCCGATACTCGGCTCCGCCCCGTCCTCACCGACACTGCTGAACACGAAACTGAGGTTCAGCGGCTGATATAGGGTCAAGGAGAGGTTCTCTCCATCGGGTCCGGTGAGGAAGAACCCGTCCGGAAGAGAGGGTTCTTCGGGTGGAGGTGGTGGCGGATCCTCCTTGAAACAGCCTGCAAGTGATGCCGACAACATCAGGAGCCCGACTAGCAAGACCTTGGCCTGCATGTTCTGGCGGCGGCGCGATAACGAAATTATGTTGTCCCTCAATCCAGAGAGGTCCTTTGCTACTGTATTTTCAGTGAAGGAAGAGTCTCGTTCCAGTGAACAACATCGCCATGCCGTGCTCGTTGGCCGCGTCTATCGACTCCTGGTCCCTGACCGAGCCACCGGGCTGGACAACCGTGGCAACACCAATCTCGTGCGCTGCGTCAATCCCATCGCGGAACGGGAAGAAGGCGTCAGAGAGCATCATTGAGCCTGCGGCCCGATTACCCGCTCTGCGGGCAGCAATCCTCACCGCCTCGACCCTGCTGGTCTGGCCGGGACCGACACCTACCGTCGCGCAACCGGTCTCTGTCCTCGTGACTAGGATGATCGCGTTTGACTTGACCTCCGCAAGCACTGCCGAGCCAAAGCGGGCCAGAGCGATTTCGGAGGTGCCGACTTGTCGCTCAGTGACGCACTTCACCTCTCCCCAGTCTATCTTCGGAGGACCTTGGACCTGCGCCAGCCAGCCTCCTTCGACCTGACGCAACCTCACCTCGTCAGCGCGAGGCTCGATTGGGTCCAGCGCGAGCAGCCTGCGGTTCTTCTTGGCCGAGAGGACCTCGATCGCCCCGGGCTCGTACCCCGGTGCGATAATGCACTCAAGGAAGTGGTCTCCGATGGTCTCGGCGGTGTCCTTCTCTACTGGTTTGGTGAATGCGATGACGCAGCCGAAGGCGCTCTCGGGATCGCTTGCCAGCGCGTTTTCCCAGGCTCCGACCTGGGTGGCGTCGACTGCCGCGCCGCAGGGGTTGCTGTGCTTGACGATGATGCAGCCGTGGGGCTCGCCTGCGCAGGTGACGTAGAGGGATCGCACCAGCCGCAGGGCGCCGTCGAGGTCGAGGTAGTTGTTGAACGAGAGTTCCTTCCCAGCGTGCTGCACTGCTGCTGCCAGGCCCTCGGGGCCTGATGCTGTGGGGTAGAACGCGGCGGGCTGATGCGGGTTCTCCCCGTAGCGAAGGCCGGTTCCCGACCCGGAAGCGACGTGGATTCGCGAAGGGACGTCAGTGTCTGCAAACCTACTCTCAAGTTCGTTGGAGACCGCCGCGTCGTAGGCGGCCGTCCTCTGATACGCGGCGAGCGCCAACCCCTCCCGTGCCTCTCGACTGACACCAGATGGACTGCCATCAGCGGCGGCGAGGGAGTCGAGCACGCCCGGATACTGGTCGGAGTGGGTGAGGACCAGGACGTCCTGGTGGTTCTTGGCGGCGGAGCGGATCATGGTGGGCCCGCCGATGTCTATCATCTCGATGAGTTCGTCGATGGGTGCGGGAGGATCGCGCGCAGCCACCGCTTCAAAGGGATAGAGATTGACGCAAACGAGGTCTATCGGGAGGTAGCCCAACTCGCCGAGGGCGGACATGTCGTCCTCGCGCTCACGTCGTGCGAGAATGCCTCCGTGCACAGCCGGGTGCAGCGTCTTCACTCGTCCGTCGAAGACCTCCGGGTGCCCCGTGGCCTCGGAAACCTCGGTGACTTCGAGGCCCGCCTCCCTGAGAGAACGCGCGGTCCCGCCAGTCGAGAGGAGTTCCCAACCCATGCCTGCGAGGGCTTGCCCCAGAGTCTCGATGCCTGACTTGTCCCAGACGCTGAGCAGAGCGCGCGGCGAAGCCATGCTGATGCGTTCGTGCGGCGGACTTGAATTGTTCGCGTCGGCAGTCCTAGTCGCCTCGAGCGGAGATGACCTGGTCTATCCTGAGCATGCTCATAGCGGTCTCTGTGGCCGCCTCGAGACCGTCCTCAATGACTGCCCTCGGATGCCATACCCCATCGGCTGCACCAACAGCACCATCAGCGGTGATTCCGACGAAACCGCCGTCCTCTCTGGCAGCGGCTCGCAGTTCGAGGATTCTGTCCAGCGGGTCTCCGCCGGCGTTCTCGACCAAAGTGGATGGAATCGTCTCGAGGGCACGAGCAAAGGCATCCATTGCGAGTCTCGCCCGGCCCGGTTCGGCCTCGGATGCCCGACGCACGGCGTGGGCCATGCGAGCGTGAATCGAACCGCCCCCAGGCAGCAGCTCGCCGCTCGCAATAGCCAGCGAAGTGGCTCGCAGTGCGTCGTGCAAGCCCCGGATGATCTCCTCGGTGGCCGTCTCGCCGCTGCCGCCGACCTCGATGGTCACGACACGGGGGCTGGCGCACTCCTCGATCCTGATGATGTCCTCGACCTGGTCGGTGGCCTCTCGGCGCTCCCAGACCAGCGAACCACATGCCCCGAGGTCTGCAGGCTCGATATCGAGTATCGAGTCGACGATGTTGGCTCCGACAGCCTCAGCGGCGTTGCGAACCTCCGATTCGTCCAGTTCGCCCACTGCGAGGATGTCCTCGTCGGACAGGCGGTGCAGGATGTCGCGGTCGACCTCGCCAGAGCATAGTATGACCTGTGCCCCACTGGCGATAACCGCCTCGGCGTGCGCGTCCTTGCGGGCCTGCTCGGCGTCGACGAAGGAGTCGAGTTGCTCGGCGTCGGTGATCTGTATCTCTGCGTCGCGAGTCATCGAGCGAATCTTCAGATCACCGCCAAGCACCGCGACCTTGGCGTCGGTCAGCCTGTTGGGCAGGGTGTCCATCAACACGCGGCGGTTGATGATGACGCCGCGAACCATTCGCGAATCACGCAGTCCCCCGGTGCCGGTCTTGAACATAGCAACATGCTCCGCACCGGCATCGTCGCGATTGGCGGCTAGCGTGGTGAGTGCCTCCACGACAATCGATGAGAAGTGATCGAGCGCCGCCTCTGCGCCCTTACCACGAAGCGCGGTCTCAGCCACTGCGAGGAGGCGTTCATCAGACACGCTTTGCGTGTCTGTATCCATCTGATTCCGAGCAGAAACGAGGGCGACCTGGTAGCCATCGACGAGGGTCAGTGGGTGCAGCCCCTTGCGCATGAGGGTGCTGGCCTGTTGGAGCAGCGAGCCACACAGGAGCATCGTGGTGGTGACACCATCGCCGCAGGCCTCCTCCTGCGAGTTCCCCATCGAGACCATCATCTTGGCCGCAGGGTGCTTGACGAGAAGCTCGGCGACGATCTTGGCGCCGTCGTTGGTGATGACTGTCGTCCCATCGGCCTTGTACAGCATCTTATCGAGTCCGCGTGGACCGAAGGTCGGTTTGAGCAAGTCCGAGAACACCTGTGCGGCGCTGATCAGCTTGTCCTGGACCTCGGCACCACTGGTGACCTTGGTCTGGTCCTTCACAATGGTAACCGGTGGCTTGGCCGCACCCCCGCTCATGGATTCGGGCGACCCTAGGGGTCGCCATGAATGCTTTGAGTCGTAAACCGGCCCGTTGTGAGTGGAGAATGGAGAATATCTATCCGGGTGGGGCATCAGCGGGAGTCGTGCCCAGAACGGCTGTGGTGCTCGTTTTCCTGCTCCTCGCAGGGCCCTTCGGGATGCTCGTCCCGGCGGCATCGGCGCAGATTCTGCCGGACATCACCATAGAGTGCGTGAATAGTGTGGATGTGGATGTCTCACCGGGCTCGACGAGGACTGCGGTGGTGAACTGCGAACTGGAGAACGCCTCGATGTGGGAGGAGGAGGTGAGTCTGGATATCAGCTCGGAGGATTTGTCCGCCACAGGGCCGGACAGTGTCTCCGTCCCGGCGGGGGAGACCGTGGTGATCTCGATTACTGTGTCTGCGGACCAAGACGAAGAAGCGGGGGACTACCAGGTCAACGTCTCGGCGGAGGTGACCTCAGCTAGCGGCGTCCCGGTCCCCGGGCTGGCCAGCGATTCCGACGAGGTCGAGGTGACGATAGCCGAGTACACCACCTGCGACCACACCGTAGGGCAGGGCGGAGGCACTCTGGAGGCCGGACAGATCATCTCGTTCTCGGTTTCGATATCCTGCGACAGCAACACCGATTCCACGACCAAATACAGCACCCGATTGATCGACGACTCCGGCTCGGCTGCCTGGCCCTCCGGATTCGACGACCAGAGCCCGCAGTGCGAAGTTCTGATTCCTGACGGGGGGACCTCGGAGAACTGCCAGTTCCAGATACTGACGCCCTCCAATCTCGAGTACACCTGGGAGGGTTGCGTCATCGTTCTCGAAGACGGGGGGTCGGTGCCGAAGTCGTGCCCCAGCTCCAATGTGGTCAACATCAAGGTCGAGCCGAAGACGCTCGGGATAGGCTCCATCGAACTCACCGGCAACGGGTCGATCTTCGGTGAGTACTCCGACGAGGCCCCTATCATCATCGGGGGGGTCGCCACAGTCCTCGTGCTGGCTATCGTCGGGATGCTCGTCGCAAGGCGCAGAAGGCGCTCACTCGACGATTAGGATGTGCCATCTCAGAATCAGGGTCGAGATAATCGCCAGCCCTAAGGAGACGCTCTCAGAGAAGTTGAAAGTCCCTGTGAAAATGACGTACTGAACGGCTGTAAGGGCAATGACGACGGCTAGGTCCTGGAACGTCCCACTGCCGAAGCCGGAGTGGTCCACCATGTGCTGCCTGTTCTGGACAGCGACCACGGCCAGAGCCAGGATGCCCAAAACGATGAGGTGCCCGACCAACCATCCTGTGGTGGCTCCGAACGCCTCGACTATCGTGTCTTGTACGCTGCCTAGCACCATCGACGCGAGGTCGGCCATGGCTGTGCCAAACGAAGACTGCTCTTGAATTAAATGACCGAAGCCCCTTATCGTGACTACCCAAGCGTGGCTTCGTGGAAGAACAACGCCCGCGCCTGCTCGTCGTCAAGGCGGCGATGACCGTTCACGGTGGCGCCGCGCGCGACCTGTTGCGCAACCTGCCCAGCGTCGCCGAGCACTTCGAAGTCCGCTTCGCCTGTCTGAACCTGCTCGACTCGCAGCGCACGATGCTGCTCTCGCAAGACATCCAGATCCTCGAGCCGTACTACCAGTGGCAACCTAATGACGGCCTGCTGAATGAAATCTCAGCCGGCCAAGAACGCAGTGCTGCGGCTGCATGGAAGGAGCATTCGAGTGTTCACGCGGCTATCGAGTGGGCCGATGCGATCCACCTCACCGGGGGCAACGGCTCGATGGAGCTCCCCGCCTTCGTCCCCCCCGGCAAGCCACTGCACCTGCACTTCCTGGAGTCCAAGCCCGGCATCCACGATGACATCAGCCACCTCAACCCGGATGGCAGCGGCGGCTGGCGCCCGAAACTGATGCACCTGCTGCAGAGCCGTCAGCGAGCAAGGATCGAGAAGTCGTTCAGAGGCTTCGCCGAGAACCAGAACTGGAGCGTCTCTGCGAACTCGGAGTTCTCGGCCCAGAACCTGCACCGGATCTACGGAATCAAAGGCGGGGTCCTGTACCCCTCGGTCGACCTCAGCGAGTTCAGCCGCGAGGAGTCACGGGGCGAGGGTGCGGCCTTCGCGACGTTGGGGCTGGGCGAGTCTGGCTCGTACGCTGTCACAGTCGGCCGGCTGTCTCGCTTCAAGGGAATCTACGAGGCCGTCGACCATCTGGTCGGCAGTGGTCTGAACCTAGTGGTCATCGGAGGTGGCAAGGAGGGTGAGAACGCTGCACTGCGCCAGTATGGTGAGAGGTGCGACGTCAGCGTCAAAGTGCTATCGGGCATTGATTCCGAGTCCATGCGCGCCGTCATGCGACGCTCGGCTGCGGTGATTGGGCTGGCCCACGGGGAGGCCTTCGGGCTGACACCGATTGAAGCGATGGCGATCGGCGTCCCGCCCATCTTCGTCGATGAAGGCGGCTACACCGAGACGGTGGTCGACCAGCTCAACGGCAGGCTGCTCAAGCGCGGCGACATCGAGGCGTGGCAGAGGGCTCTGGAGCAGGCTCAGGACGCGGGCACGCGGGAGCGCTGGGCGCGCAACGGCATGGAGCGGATCGAAGAGATGGGTCTGACTCCGCAGGAGCACGCGAAGCGCCTGGCCGCCATCATCAGCACCGAGGGCTAGACATGGCCATAGGGGTGAGTCTCGAAGACGCGGAGTGGGTGGTCGGGCTCGCCGGCCACACGGGCGTCGAGTCGGTAGAGCGTCTTGCCGGCGGCTGGGACAACTCGAACCACAGGATCCGCTTGGCCGGTGGCTCGAGTCTGGTGCTCAAGATATGGCAGGCTCAAAGCGTGCCCGAGGATGTCGAAACCGTGATACAGCGTCACATCTGGATCGACGGGAACGGAATCCCCACCGCAGTTCCGATGATGCTTGAAACAGGTGCTCGATACGCTGTTCGCGATGGTGTGGCGTGGACGCTTCTCCCCTTCATCGAGGGCGGGCACCTCGGTAGTGATGCGGCATCGCTGACCAGTCTGGGCGTGATGATGGCCAGGATGCACGAGGCACCCACGGCCGAGTGCTTCCCGACCGAGTTCACGATGGGCTGGACCCTCTTCGAGCGCATGTTCGCACAAGCCGAAGAGAGCGGCGAGTGGACGCCCTTCCCATGGATGCTGCGAGGGGAGTCGACAGCGCTGCGCGAGAGCATCCCGGCGGGCCTCCCGCAGGGCATCCTGCATGGGGACCTGTTCCCGGACAACGTCATTGGCAGCGAGGGGGAGGTAACCGCGATCCTCGACCTCGAGGAGGCCTGGATAGGTCCGCGAGCATTCGATCTGGTGATGGCCTACGTCGGATTCGGCTGGGACGGCGGCGAGCCCTCAGAGGAGCGCTGGCAGGCTCTGCTCTCAGGTTACCAATCGGTCCGCAGTCTAACTGAAGACGAGTGGTCTGCGCTGCCTAATCTGCATCGCTACGCCACCTTGTCGATTGCAGCTTGGAGATACTGGAAACACAATATGTCCCAGCCGGATGAGGAGCTTGCGGACCGCTACCTCGAGATGGTCGAGAGGCTTGATGTACCGCTCCCATTCATGGAGAATCGAAGATGACCGGCCTCGTGCACTCAGTCTGCGTCCGCGAGGGGGGTGGCGTGCCCAAACTGCCTCTGAGGGAAGCCAGAGTCGGGGTGGGGGGCATCGAGGGCGACAAGGGGAGGGGGCCACGCAGGGCCGTCATAATCTACTCGCTGGAGAGGATCGAGGGTCTGCGAGAGGAGGGGCACCCGGTCGCCGCGCCCGGGAGCCTCGGCGAGAACATACTCGTCGAGGGACTGGAATGGGACTCGCTCGCAGTGGGCGACCGTCTGCGAATCGGTGGTGCTCTCATCGAGCTGACGAGCGCGACCGCGCCCTGTCACATTATCGCCGACCAGTTCCAAGACGAGGACTCGGGGAGAATCGATTACGGGCTGAACCCCGGCTGGTCCAGATGGTGCGCTGCGGTCCTCGAAGAGGCGGTTGTGGCCCCCGGCGACGCCGTCAGCCTGGTGCTGTCGTAGGCTTGATTACTGCATGTGGGTTCATCGGAGCCCCAAGCAGAGGTGGCGGAGTGGTTAACGCGCTGGGCTGAGGGCCCAGTCCTTAGTGGATCGCAGGTTCGAATCCTGTCCTCTGCACCACACGACTGCAGTCAGCGCGGCTGAGGCAGTTTCTTAGCGGCGTGCGGGAGGAAGAACGCGTGAGCAGTCGCCCCTACGCACTGATTCTCGTCTGCCTGATGCTAATGGCGTT